>Ga0073936_10010842_pt1 | contig 11125 bp, 11 predicted proteins | sample AliMusrvi5mmetaG_FD_87041 | JGI IMG/M metagenome (GOLD analysis project Ga0073936, IMG submission 87041) | Freshwater lake bacterial and archeal communities from Alinen Mustajarvi, Finland, to study Microbial Dark Matter (Phase II) - Alinen... | ecosystem: Environmental > Aquatic > Freshwater >... | reverse complement strand
TGTTTTTTTCAATCAAGGAGATAATCGAGGCATTATGAACCACTCTGTATTTTGCTATACTTATTAAGCATATTTCACAATAACAGTGTGCACTGCCGGAAGCAATGATGATTTTAAAAAACCCAGCACTGTATTACCGATCAGAACCGTTGATAGCAAAGCAACAAAAACAAGTACTGCAACAAGTTTTGAATTTAGTAAATAAGCTTGTGATTTTTCAACAGTAATAGATTACTGAGAAAAAAAATAAAACGTATTCCTGACAAAACATTAAAGACCAAAACGGGCACATGATCCCTCATTCGATTGTTGATAATGTCCGGCAGGCAGCAGACATTGTTGATATTATTTCTGATTATCTGACGCTGCAGCCTGCAGGGCGCAACTATAAGGCACTCTCTCCTTTTACCAAGGAAAAAACTCCTTCATTTGTCGTTTCACCTGACAAACAGATCTTCAAGTGTTTCTCAACCGGCAAGGGAGGCAACGTTTTTTCTTTTGTCATGGAAATGGAAAAAGTATCCTTTCCCGAGGCGATCGAACTGGTTGCCAAACGATCCGGTATCGATATAAGCCGGTTTACTGAAAAAAAAGAACGCGATCCGGCACTTGAAGACAGCCGTACTGAAACGCTCCGCTGGGCATCGAATTTCTTTGCAAGAAGCCTGGGAAGCAAGTCGGGAAAAATTGGCTATGACTATCTTATAACCAGGCGTGCGCTTTCGGAAAACACTATTAAAGCCTTCAGTCTCGGCTATGCACAAGACTCATGGGACAGCCTTTTCAACGAAGCAAAACGAGCAGGCATACCACAGGAACACCTTGCTGATCTTGGACTTGTAACACAGAATAAACAAAGAAACTCCTGGTATGACACCTTCCGCAGCAGGATCATTTTTCCTGTATTTTCAGTTGGGGGGCAGGTGGTCGGCTTTGGAGGGCGAACCTTGCTCGATGACCCTCAAACTCCGAAATACCTGAATTCGTCTGAAAGCCGACTGTTTGAAAAATCAAAACTGCTGTATGGCCTGAACGCGGCAAAACATGAAATCCGCCGGATGGAAACCGCAATCCTTGTTGAAGGGTACATGGATGTCCTTGCTCTTCACCAGGCAGGAATAACCAATGCTGTAGCATCATGCGGCACGTCACTGACCCGTTACCAGGCAAAAATTCTGCAACGCTACACGAAAAGTGTCCTGTTCATGTATGACGCAGATTCTGCCGGTAAAAAATCAATGATGAGCGGTCTCGACACGCTGCTTGCGGAAGGCATTACCCCTTTCATCGTCATGCTGCCAGCCGGTGACGATCCTGACAGTTTTGTCCGCCGTGAAGGAAGGGAAACATTTCTTCAGTTTACCGAAGAGAACCGGCTGCTGTTTCAGGATTTTCAAATCCGTTTTTTCATGGAGTCGGAAGATTTCTCAAACCCTGAAATAAAAGCAAAAGCCATAAGGGAAATGGCACATACAATCTCGCTGATCCCCGACCGCATCCAGCAGGAACTTTACCTTCAGGAATTATCGGAAAAACTTTCAATCAGCCAGCATGCCCTCCAGGAGCTGCTCGGCAAAGAGAATGCTGTTCAGGCAAAAAAAATATCTTCATCAGAAAACCATTTCTCTGTTTCACCTCCACGTCAGCAACCGGCAAGCTTATCTGTTCTTGAAAAAACCTTTTTGAAAGCACTGCTTGAAAGCACAGCATATGGAAATGCGGTGCTGGAATTTGCCGCGTCGCACGAAGCTATGCTGGAGTTGCCTCACAGGGAAGCGCAGCAGATATTTACCCATATAGTCAACCGCTACCATGACATTGCCGGCAATCCGGAAGAACATATCGACATTACAACAGAAATAAGCCTTTTCACCAATCCGGAATCGAGGGATCTTGCGTCCGGCTTACTGCTTGACCCGCCAGTCAGCAATAAATGGCTCGAACAATCTGATGTACACTCGGATAATGCAAAACGATGCCTGACGATGTTCCTTGACGCCTTCAAAAACCTTGTTATCGAACCGCTGATGCGTCAGAAAAAAGTAATCACAGAACATATCAGGATTGAAACCGATACAGACAAAGAGATTGAACTTTTGAAGGAAAAAATTGTGCTTGACAAAAAAATCCGTAAAACTTCGCTTGATCTGAAGGCGATGATTGCAACTATTCTTGCAAACAGCTGACCCTTCACGCTGGCTCAAGAACGCCTCAGAGCACTTAAGGGAAAAGTGTCATAATCCGGGTGCTGTAAAAAAAAAAGCACGCCAGAAATGGCACGTACAGTCAATATAAGAGCTAAAAACCGGACAAATCGGACACTTGAAAAAAGGGGCTCACGCAAATACAATAAAATCCATGGTAGCGAAATTTTTATTTCGATTGAGCGCGCTTAACAAGACGATATTTTTACTTTTATTATACGTATTTCAGGCGATTTATTATATTACAGTAAGGCATTGCCTGATGGGGACGGAGCATTTATCAGTATTCCCGATTGTGCCGCTCCTTGAGAAACATTTTTAATAGATGCCCAAGCAAGCGAAGGCGTCGCTGACTTTGGAGTCGTCATAAAATAAAGTGTAAATTTTATCCGCAAGTATCGTCAGGCCTGAAAATCAGTGGTACACTTTCACCGGGATACTCCCCATTGGGGTATTACCTGTAAAGGTTTTATGTGAGGTCATTCAGACAAGATCACTTTGCTGATCTTAACTTGTCTGTGAAGGAACCGGCATAATCAATGACGGCTGTAAAACCATACACATTATGAGGTCTTACACTGGCACCAACGAGATGAAACACAGGATCCATCATGATTGATCGATGGCCTCTGTCGCTAACGCCGTCATCAATCAGCATATTATTGACCATATCAAATCCTGTGTTCCAACAATAGCCGATCGTTTCGGCAACACCATGTTTCCAATGAGCATAACTCCTAATCCGCACAGCAAAACCCCTTCCTTTTGAACTCATGTGGCCAATGCTTCCCGTCAATGACTGATCGAGAGCAAGCTCATCAGCGGAACTATGCAGCCTTTTATCAACAACAAACGCCTGCACTGGAGCATGGTGAATCAGGTAGTAATACAACTCCTCGACAGGGACACGCCCTTCAACGGTTATAAGGTTTACACCGTTGATGCGACGACGGTTGCCATAAAAAGAAGATAAGATCGGGCGTATATACAACTCCGCATATCGGCTGGGATCCGTCCTGACCATATTGAGTGTCAAAATGATATGCTACGAATTTTTGAGTTCTTTCAGTTCAGCTTCGAGGAGATTCAGTTTCTCTTTCATGGCGCCAAGGTTGCGCAGCATTGCTTCGTGCTTCAGCTGTTCACGCATGGGCTGCGCCGGGTATCCGCGGAGGGCGATGCCGGGTTCAAGAAAGGATTTTGAAATGCCAGCCTGGGCAGCAACCTGGATGCGGTCAGCAAGTTCAAGGTGACCAGCGAATCCTGCCTGGCCTCCGATCATACACTGCCGGCCAATTGTTACGCTTCCGGAAATACCGGCCTGCGCAGCAATGACAGTATCTTCACCGATCCTGCAGTTGTGGGCGATCTGCACAAGGTTATCGATTTTAGCACCTCTGCTGATGACGGTACTTCCCATGGTGGCTCTGTCTATAGTCGCATTGGCACCGATTTCAACATCGTCGCCAATTTCAACAATACCCATCTGGGGAATCTTGATATAAGTTCCATCACTTTGAGGGGCAAACCCGAAACCATCTGCTCCGATGACGGTTCCTGAATGAATAACCACCCTTTTACCAATAAGAGTGCCGTCGTAAATGGTCACGTTGGGAAATAAAACAGCGTCGTCTCCGATTGAGATGTCGTGAAAAAGAACAGTATGCGGGCCAATAACTGCATTGCTGCCAATCGTGCAACGATCACCGATAACAACATGATCGCCGATGGAAACATTTTCACCGATAGAAACGCCTTCACCTATAACAGCTGTTTTGGCAATACCCTTCAATGCTATTGTTCTTGGTGTTGCAAATTTCTGCAGGAGAAAGACAAAGGCTGTATAGGGGTCACCTACCTTGAGAAACGATGTATGAGGACTGAACTCATCGACATTAACCGACTTGTGGACAATAACAAGTGATGCTGCGGTAGTGTCAAGATATCGGGTATACTTTTCGTTGGCTATAAAAGTGACCTGCCCTTTTTGCGCGGAGTCAATTTTAGCGGGTCCGAAAATCAACGCATCCGCGCTGCCTACAAGTTCAACGGCACCAAAAAACCGACCAAGATAGTCCCTGATCTCCTGAATAGTCATATTTTTTTACAAATAACTGTGTTTGTAGAAAGAAGAAAAAAATAGTTAAATTTTCAGCCTTTTTGATTATATTTAATGCTTGGTGACTATTAATTCACCTCCGGAAAAACAGTTAAGGATGCTCTGGGGAGCAGGAAGACTGCCATAATATAATTCCTTTCATCTGAATATGCAGGACATGATGGAAAAACCCATTAAAATTTTCGCAGGACGCAGTAACCCGGATCTTGCAGAAAAGATTGCCGAGTACCTGGACATGTCTCTTGGCAATGCCAAGCTTGAAAACTTTTCGGACGGAGAAATTTCGGTCAATTATTTTGAATCGATCCGTGGTTCGGATCTCTTCATTATACAGTCTACCAATCCTCCCGGTGATAACCTGTTAGAGCTGCTGATCATGATTGATGCAGCCAGAAGGTCTTCAGCAGCAAGGATTACCGCTGTTATTCCCTATTACGGCTATGCCCGACAGGACAGGAAGGACAGGCCTCGAGTTGCCATTACAGCAAAGCTTGTAGCCAACCTGCTTACCCAGGCCGGAGCAAACCGGATTTTAACAATGGATCTGCATGCGCCTCAGATTCAGGGATTTTTTGATATCCCGTTTGATCACCTGTATTCGAGCGTGATACTGATAGATCATATCCGCCACAGGGAATTTCGCGACAACCTCGTTGTTGCCTCTCCTGATGTGGGAGGTGTGAAGCTTGCCAGAAAATTTGCTGAGGAACTCGGCACTGATTTGGTAATTGTCGACAAACGCCGACCGGCCGCCAACGTAGCCGAGGTCATGAATATTATCGGTGATGTCAGCGGGAAAAATGTCCTTCTGGTTGATGACATGATTGACACTGCAGGAACCCTTGTCAACGCTGCAAAAGCTATCCGTGATGCAGGAGGCCTTAACATCTATGCGGCAGCAACACACCCGATTCTTTCAGGACCGGCCATCAAACGAATTGATGCTTCGATACTTGAAAAAGTGATTGTCACCGATTCCGTGATCACGAATCATTCATATTCACCGAAAATTGAAACGGTAACCGTCAGCAACCTTTTCGGTGAGGCTATCAAGCGTATTTATGAAGATGATTCGGTCAGCTGCCTTTTCGACAGCAAGAATATCGTTGAAAAACTTACGAACCTTCACTAAACACAAGCGATAAAAGAGATAAAGGAAGACCACATGGAAACAATCGTATTAGGAGTTGAACCTCGCATTATTAAAAAGAACAAAGCTGATAAACTGCGCAAGAGCGGTATTGTGCCCGCAGTTATCTATCATAAAGGCGAAGAAACCATTGCAGTAGGCGTCAATGAACTTGCATTGAGGAAGCTGGTACATTCAGCCGAGTCTCATATTATTGATCTTCAGTTCCCGGACGGAAAGATCAAGCGTTCTTTTATCAAGGACGTTCAGTTTCACCCGGTCACTGACAAAATTATTCATACTGACTTTCAGCTCTTTTCTGCAGATGAGATCATTGAGCTTGAAGTTCCGGTTGCTGTCTCCGGCGAGAGTGCCGGCGTGGAGAAAGGCGGCAGACTGCAGATTATCAAACATGCGCTGACGATCAAGGGCAAACCGGAAGATATGCCTGATCATTTCGTCATCGATGTTACAGCACTGGAAATCGGACACTCCATCCATGTGAAGGAACTTGCTATGGATGCCTATAAAGAACTTATCATTATGGATGATCCGGATACTCCGGTTATTACGGTGCTCGCCTCGAAAAAAGAAGCAGAAGCTACTGCGGAACCAGCTGCTGCAGCAACAGCAAGCTGAGAACGGTTCAACTTCATTTTCGAAATCGGTTCTTTATCTTTCAAAGCTGCTTTTCTTCAGGGGAAAGCAGCTTTTTTTCATCGAAAGCCATACAAGCTTGAAAACAGAGAACGGCACATCATCATCCCTGCTGAACCCGGCTCCCAAAGCAGGATCATTCCAATTTCACAATAAAGGATCGATTCTTTTTCTGTCGATCTCTTTCATCGCTTTTCTACTGATTCTGTTCATCAAGGCAGATCTGGTGCTGCTCAGTTTTCGGTCTCTGTATACAGCGACAATGCTTTTTTTCAGCGCACCGGAAGCTTTCAAGGAAATTTTCACTTCCGAGATCCTTGAATTCTGGACAGGGGCGATCTACCTTATTGCAATACCGTTATCTCTTGTGCTTGTAGCCCGAAAACAATTGCGGAACATTGCCGTTGAAAAGAGACAACCGGAAAAGGCAGAACCAAGCCTCGGAAAAATCAGCTTCAGAGCTTTCATGCGCCAGACAATAGCACTGTATGCTTCTGCAGTCATCTTCATACTTTACTCTCTGGCATTCCTTGCTCCGTTTATTGCGCCCTTCAGTCCCTATGATCAACAGGATTTTCTGGTCACTGCCTATCAGCCGCCATTCGCCCGACTGAATGCGCTGGTGCTCAAACAACCTAAAACGTTGATAATCCCGCTGCAGGCAGGAAACGGAAGAACGGTTCAGCTTGCAAACAGCCTGATCAGTGATTTCCAGAAACTGAAAACCCGTAATGAACCTAATAGTGTCCGGTTTGTCAACGAGTACCGGATTGATGGAGAGAATGTGATTTATCGTCAGGGCATACGTACAAAAACAATTGCCATGAATGAACTTGCCGGCAGCGGAAAAAAAGGTGCAGAGGCCGTCAGCAATCAGCAACCGGATTTTGTCGTTACACGTACCTTCATGTTCGGGACAGACCAATATGGTCGAGACATTTTAAGCCGCGTCATATACGGTTCAAAAATATCGCTTTCGATCGGCTTTCTTGTGGTCTTGATTTCAGTCACCCTCGGGACGATCATCGGAGTCTCTTCGGGATATTTCGGCGGATGGATAGATGCGGTCATGATGAGGATTGTCGATATCCTCATCGCATTTCCCGCTCTTTTTCTTATTCTTATCATCATCGCCACTTTTGGAAACTCAATTTATCTGATTGTGATCACCCTCTCCTTTACCGGTTGGATGGGAGTGGCAAGAATTGTCAGAAGCCAGGTACTTTCGCTTAAAGAGCAGGAGTTCATTCTTGCCGCGAAATCCCTCGGCCTCTCTCATATGAGAATTATCTTCCGCCACCTTGCACCCAATACCCTGACTCCGGTTATTATTGCTGCGACACTGAGGATCGGAAGCATTATCCTTACTGAAGCAGGCCTCTCCTTTCTCGGTCTGGGAGTTCAACCGCCTACCCCGAGCTGGGGAAACATTATTAATGAGGGGCGTGACAGCCTTTTGAATTACTGGTGGATTTCTACTTTCCCCGGTATTGCAATCCTGACTACTGTTGTGTGCTTCAACCTTATCGGCGACGGTGTCCGCGATGCCCTTGACCCAAGAATGAGAGGATAATTCATGACAATTGAACACGAACCGGAACACTGGACCACCCTCGGCACGAAATACCTTTATAACAAGCCATGGCTCACCATGCGTCAGGACACCGTTCAGCTTCCCAACGGCAGAGTCATTGACGATTATTACATCTGGGAGTTTCCGCCATGGTGCAATGTGCTTGCTGTTACGAAAGAGATGCACTTTGTGCTGATACGGCAATACCGTCACGGCATCGGAAAGGTTTTTTATGAACTTCCGGCGGGAGTTCACGACAAGGCTGGAGAATCGGTACTTGAGTCGGCGCAACGCGAACTGCTTGAGGAGACCGGTTTCGGCGGCGGTTCATGGAGGCCGTTGATGGAGCTTAGCGCCAACCCTGCCTTGCAGAATAATATTACCTACAGCTTTCTTGCTGAAGGGGTTGAAGAGATCGGCAAACAGGAGCTTGATGCAACTGAAGATATAAGCGTGCATCTTGTCACATTTGATGAGCTGCGCGCTATTGTACTTGATTGCAGCATGATGCAGGCTCTGCACGCTGCACCGATATTGAAATACCTTTTAACAGAAGCCTTGTGAACACTCTATCAAAGAACTGTTCATGAAAAAAGCTGCACAGCTTTCTCTGCTTGAACGCACTATACAAGAGCTTGGATATACTGTACGCTTTGAAAAAGGGAACTTTCTGGGTGGAGAGTGCAGGCTGAGAGAGGATAATGTCGTGGTGGTCAACAAATTTCTGCCGATTGAAGGGAAAATCTACACCCTGGCACAAGTCATCAATAAAATCAATCCTCCCGGTCTTTCCCCCGACATTGCCAAACTGGTTGACAGTCTGGTTGACACAAGCTTGTTCAGCAGGGATAACCGTGGATGAGATTTCAGAGACGGAAGGGAATGCAGGGAAAGGAGGGTTTCTGTATCACTCCGGCTTTGACGGTATTGATATCGTCCCAAGTCCAGAGTGCTGTTTTCGGAAAGCACCGTATAACTTCGAATTGACTTCTCCAGAGATGCTATTGCACACCTGAGGCTTGTAAAATCAAGTTTCATATGGAAATTATGCAAAAAATGATTTCTATAATTTTTACCATTTCAGAAAGTCATACCACTAACTCCTGAAGATTAAAGATCATTTAATGAGAGTCCAGTATGTTTGGCAATCCGTGCCAGCATTTTAGGACCAATTGCATCGCTATCATTCAAGCCTTTCAGCTATAACGCGAAGGGCTATAACTTCTTCCTTGGATATTGCTTCCAAGGATGTTGCGCCATAAGCGAGAACTCCCGGGAGCTCTGAAACTTCTGCCAACCAACGCCCATCAGATTCTTATTCCTGTTCAATGGTGAAATTCATATTGATGGATTCATAATTCGTTCAAGCTGAAAATATAAAAATCAAAGCCATTTGTGTTCATCGTCTTTTAACTCACTGTTTGAATTGAATTTCGACGCTTTGATGTGATCAGGTAGGCATGATTGATTTGCTGGCCAAATAAATTGCTGTTCTGAATTTCTGTTGAACCGTGCTCGACATTATACGTCCCATGAAAATCAATTAGAGCCGAATTGCTCTCTTCTATAGTGACAATTCTGGATAAACAGAGTAATTCATCCTTTGACAGTAGACTCTGAACCTTCCCCGCTACATACTTTATTGCGCCTACCTTATCTTGATCTATCCAGTCAGCAGCTATCAGAAGATCCCACTTGTTCGGGGAATTCTCTCTGAGAAATAAGGCGAACAAGTCAAATGCGCCTTTTTCTACAGCCATAACAGCTTCTGCTTTTTGCAACTTTTCTACTATTCGCTTCATAACTTGGACAATAACAATTTAGAGGAAGAAATCATTTGCTGAGCATCAGCGAAAGACAAGTTACCCACTGGATTGTAACGTGACTCTGGATCCCATACAGCCACAACAGAGCATTCAGCAAGTAACCCTTTATATCTTCACCCCCCGAGAGGTGAAGCAATATATCAAGATTGTGTGTTTTAAAACTTTGATATCCTTGAAATTCTTTGGTGGAACCAGGAAAGCCTTCCCATTTGAGTGTTTTGCAAATACGGTTCTTCAGTCCAAGTTCTACAGCGTAACCACAAAGATATACCGCACCTTCATAACGGTGGCAGGAGGCAAGTGCTTCTGCATCAATAAGCCTTGCTTTTGCGATATTTTTTAAATCTCCAATACTAATCATTCTTGAACACGTTGGTATCTATAATATGCGGTTTGGTTGTGATATAATGGCGGCGTTCATGTTGCTTGTGAGACCAAGTCTACCTCCTGGTATCAAATCAATTGTCATAATATACGTATAAATTTCGCTTGATAAAAATTGGATTTTAGTTTTGGAGGCTATGGCACAACTATCTGACGGGTTTTGCTTCGAATTTCGAGCCCTGGATGTATGGTGGCGAAGCGCTGCATTGCGGTGAGATTGGAATGGGATAGAAATGAGCCGGGGATGAGAATGCAGCGTTTCGGGTGGGCGTAGTTGAGCCATGACTGGAGCTGTTGCTGCTGTTGGTCTGCAAAACGATAGATCCAGAGGAGGGCGATATCGGCTTTATAGAGTTCCGCCTCTTTCAGGCGGCTTGTGCCTGACACCATGAGCAGGGAGTGTTTCCGACTCCAAATCTTGAGTACTTTCTCCTGCGGGCGGATAATGAGCATGGATGAGAGAGAAAGTTTTGTGCTGTCGTGCTGCATGTGAATGCGTGCGGGTACTTTTTTGATGAGAGAGTCCGGAGTATAAAACTGCACGACCGCTTTAGGTGCGGCCATGCCGTATTCGTCGATCTGCTGTGCGATTCGCTTCTGATCGTGCGGCTCCCCCCTGCCTGCATCGATCAGTACTGTTTCGCTGCCCGAGGAAAAGAGAGAAGCAAGGTTTTTTCCGAGATTGACCGTCACCATATCGGGTGCAACAGGTTGAGAAAAGATGTTAAAGGAGTACCAGAAAAGTACATTCAGGCCGAGAAGAAGTGAAACAGCAAGCTTTCCCCAGGCTTTTCGATAACTGAACACGAGGATGGCACCAAGAAGTGTGTAATAAAGCCAGACTTCAGTTGCATCAGGCTTGAAGCTGATGGAAGCAAAAGGAAGAGTACTGAAAAAACGTGCTGACTTGAGGGTGAGCTCCGCAAAGAAAAATGAGCTTGAGGCAAAAAAAGAGGCTGCGTAGGCTGAAACAAGGTTGAGAAGCAGCATAGGGACAAGATCGTACATCAGCAAATTGGAAAAAAGCACAACGGGGATATTGGCAAGAAAGCTTATAAGCGAAAATGTTCCGAAATATAAGGCAATGACCGGCGAGACACCGATGATAGCGGCAAGCGTCACCATAAGGCTACTGAACAGAAGATGACCAATGCTCCGAACAAACCCACTCCCCTTTCGCTTTGGGCTGATGAAACGGGGATAGATCAAAAGAATTGCCAGAACAGCACCGTT
>Ga0073936_10010837_pt1 | contig 11130 bp, 10 predicted proteins | sample AliMusrvi5mmetaG_FD_87041 | JGI IMG/M metagenome (GOLD analysis project Ga0073936, IMG submission 87041) | Freshwater lake bacterial and archeal communities from Alinen Mustajarvi, Finland, to study Microbial Dark Matter (Phase II) - Alinen... | ecosystem: Environmental > Aquatic > Freshwater >... | reverse complement strand
GCTGAACATCACGCAGCGTCATGTCGAGACCTGCACCGAAGCCGGCAATGTAGTTTGTGGCCTCTTCAATTGAGCAGCCATCGCACGATTTTCCTATAAGCAGAACTATTTCAGCCTCATAGTGCATGTTAGCAGAGAGGGGACGACCTTGAAATTCAGGCATGGCAATCACTCCTTCAGTTTCAAGGGCAGTGGGGGGTTTCATAAAAATGATCGGGTCACCATCATCCTCTGGGGGGATGCCCGCAATGGCTCCTTCAAGCTGCTGCATCTCCCTGGCATGCTCCCTGTAGTTTTTTCCGACACAATAAATGGCACCAGGAAGAATAGTTCTGCGATCAAGAAGTGATTCCATCTTCTATTTTATTATTTTAGTTTAAGGTAATGTACTCTATCTGATAAAATTGTTCGACGGGAAATTTCACGCGATGACAGGTATGGCGACAGGGGAGCAAGATACAGCTGTTGCTTTTCAAAAAGCAGCGCTCAGAGCAAGAATGCTTGCGTCAAGGCGTCTGATTCCGGAACAATCGCGCGCTGAAATGAGTCACTCTATTGCCGGGCATGTTTTGAGTTTACCTGAAATTCTCACTGCCCGCAGCATTCATCTCTATCTTTCCATTCCTGTTCATGCAGAGGTGGATACTGCTCCAATTATTGAGGGGCTTGGTGCCTTGGGGAAAGCGATTTTGGTACCGGTTATCAGGGATGGCAAACTCTTTTCGGCTGCTTTTCGGAAAGGGGATCCTCTCCTGCCTGGACAATTCGGACAGCCTGAACCTGAAGCGGTCTCGATTGTCGAAGAATCATATCTTGATGTAGTTCTTATGCCACTTCTGGCATTTGATGGAAGCGGATATCGTCTCGGATATGGCAAAGGGTATTATGATTTTTTTCTTCAGCGGCTTTCAAAGCAGGGAAGGAACCCTTGCCGTATCGGTCTGTCGTTCAGCCAGCAGATGGTTGATGAGATTCCTGCCAACGAATGGGATGAAGTGCTCGATGGAGTTGTTCATGAACAGGGAATTATGCGGTTTTCTAAATCATAATTTTTGATCTCTTTTATGCTGACAGGGATTGAAACGAACGGAAAGGCGTCTTCGCTTAAATTTTTTAATACTTCTCTCTATGTCAACAGGGAGTTAAGCTGGATTGATTTCAATCAGAGGGTGCTTGAGGAAGCGCTTAATCCTGAAGCGCATCCGCTTCTGGAGAGGGTGAAATTCATCTCGATTTTCAGCTCAAACCTCGATGAATATTTTATGATCCGGGTTGCCGGAATCGAGGATCAGTATGAGGCCGGCATTCAGGATCGGACAATCGACGGGCTTACACCTACCGAGCAGCTTGAAAAGATCCGCGAGATGGTTCTGCAGCAGCTTACCCTGCGTAATGACTGCCTTTATCATGACCTCCTGCCTGCCTTGCAGCAAGAGGGAATAGAGTTTCTCAGGGTATCTGAACTTTCAGCAACAGGGCAGAAGGCGTTGAGTCATTTTTTCCGCAAGGAAATATATCCCGTTTTGACTCCTCTTGCCTTCGATACCGGCCATCCATTTCCTTTTATGTCAAACCTGTCGCTGAACCTCGCTATCGAACTTGAGGATGAGGAGAGCGGATCTCTGAAGTTTGCCCGCGTGAAGGTTCCGAGTATTCTTCCTCGGCTTCTTCGACTCAATGATATTAAAGGGTTCAATGATGAGGATGGGATCATTCGCTTTATCTGGCTTGAAGACCTCATTGAAAACAATCTGTCACACCTTTTTCCGAAGATGAAGATTACAAAATCGCATCTGTTCAGATTGATACGTGATGCTGATATTGAGATTGAGGAAGATGAAGCTGGCGATCTGCTTAAGACAATTGAAAAGGGGCTGCGTTCACGCCGTTACGGCAAAGTTGTCCGGCTTGACATCACACCGGCTATGCCTCAATCGGTGAGAAAACTGCTCATGAAAAATCTGGACGTTGCAAAAAGAAACGTCTATGAAATAGATGGAGCGCTGGGACTCAGCTGTCTTATTGATCTTTTGAAGATAGATCGTCCTCATTTGAAAGATGAACCGTTTGTGCCGAGTAACCGCATTGAAGAGCAGTTCGGTGCTGATATATTCAGTGCGATCAGGGTTAAGGATCAACTGCTCTATCATCCCTATGACTCGTTTCAGCCGGTCGTCGATTTTATCAACCAGGCCGCTATCGATCCTGACGTACTATCGATAAAGCAGACACTCTACCGGGTGGGAAGCAACTCGCCCATTGTCAAGGCATTGATGATGGCTGCCGAAGAGGGTAAACAGGTCGCTGTACTTGTGGAACTCAAGGCAAGGTTTGACGAAGAGAACAACATTGTCTGGGCCAGGGCTCTTGAGGATGTCGGGGTGCATGTAGCCTATGGTCTGCCCGGACTGAAAACCCATGCAAAGCTGACCCTTGTTGTTCGTCGTGAACAAAAAAAACTGAAACGCTATCTGCATCTTGGTACAGGCAACTACAACCCTGCAACAGGAAAGATCTACACCGACTACAGCCTCTTCACGGTCAACGAACAACTCGCCAATGAAGTGGCTGAACTGTTCAATGCCCTGACCGGCTATTCAAAACATACCGCGTATAAAAAGCTGCTTGTTTCGCCGATCAATACCAGAGAGAGGCTTATCGAGATGATCGACCGGGAAATTGAGTGGTGCAGACAGGAGGGTAAGGGACGAATAATTATGAAAATGAACGCCCTTGTCGATGCCAAAACCATACGGGCACTCTACAGGGCATCCTGTGAGGGTGTGACCATTGATCTTATTGTTCGCGGCATTTGCTGTCTGAAGCCCGGCATCCGCGGGATAAGCGACAATATCCGTGTTATCAGCGTCATTGGCCGTTTTCTCGAACACAGCAGGGCCTACTACTTTCGTAATGGAGGCAAGGAGGAACTCTATCTCGGCAGTGCCGACATCATGCCAAGAAATCTCGACGATCGGGTTGAAACTCTTTTTCCTGTGTTTGATAAATCGCTTATCCAGATTGTGTTAGCCGATCTTGATCTGATTTTAAGTGATAATATGAAGGCATGGCAGATGAACTCTGATGGATTCTATTTAAAAATCAACAATGATGCACCGAAAGTTAATAGTCAGGCTCTCTTTTTAACACGATCAGTCTTTAAAAAAATTATGTAAATTCAAAGTAAACAAATTATGAAAATTGCAGTTGGAAGCGATCATGCGGGAGTCGAATTAAAGAAAACCGTTATTTCCTGGCTTGAACAGCATGGTCATGAATATAATGATATGGGGCCTTATACTGATGAATCAGTTGATTACCCTGATTATGCCCGTAAAGTTGCAATTGCTGTTGCTGATGGGCTTTATGATCAAGGGGTGCTGCTGTGCGGCACTGGTATCGGGGTTTCAATTTCGGCAAACAAAATTAAAGGTATTCGTGCGGCGCTTTGCTGCAACCCTGAATTCGCAACACTTGCCCGGCAGCATAATAATGCCAATATTATCTGCTTATCCGCCCGCTTCAGTGATAAAGAGGGGATTGAACAAAGTCTTCAGAATTGGTTTGCTGCTGATTTTGAAGGAGGAAGGCATGAACGAAGAGTGAATAAAATCGAACCATGTTGTTAAATGAATGCTTGGAGAGTTGTCTTGATACGACATATCCGTTTTTTGCGGATGATGCTGATATAGGGGATGTGATTACCTTGATGCAGAAGGAACGCCTTGAATGCGTTCCTGTTCTGCACGATGGGAAAGTGACGGGAATGTTAACCCTGCTGGACCTTTTGCCCTTATTTCATTCCAGAAAAATGGATAAACTTTGCCTGAGGGATCTGAAACTTAAGCCCGCTGACAGTATTGGACGACATGAGCATCTTTTTGATGTTTTTTCAAGGATACGATTGTTTTCCGGCACTCTCATTCCCGTGTCCGAAGAGGATGGCAGCTATATCGGAATTATTGAAAAAGCGCTTCTTCTTGAGAAAATTGCTACTGTTTTTCACTTGAGAGGAGAGGGAATGACGCTTGAACTGGATGTTCCGGCAGTTGAACTGAAACTCTCTGAGGTTATTGCAACACTTGAAAAAAACGATGCAACCGTGTTGAGTTTCGGCATGTTCCGTTCGACTTCGGACAATGACAGCAGGGTTCTCACTTTCAAGGTTGAGACGCATGACCTTTTCCGTCTGGTAAAAAATATGGAAAAATACGGCTATCTGATTCGCTACTCGTCACCATTCTTCAAAGAGAGAGATGATGAACTCAGAGAGAAGGCTCTTGAGTTTATTCACTTTATGGATATGTAGTTACCTTAATACCGAACATCCAATGTCAATAGAACACTTTTCTACGCTTGCCGCACGGATTCGGGAGCGTGCAGCAGATATATTTCCTGAAGTTCTTGCTTTGCGCAGGGATATACATCTTCACCCTGAACTCTCTTTTGAAGAGGTAAGGACTACAGCGCTTATAGCTGACTATCTTCTTGGTCTCGGCATCACACCTGAGCCCCCTTTGCTTCAGACAGGAGTAGTTGCCCTGATCAAGGGTGGAAATGCGTCTGGAAAGGCTACAGTTATTGCACTGCGGGCTGATATAGATGCTTTGCCGCTTAATGAAGAAAACCTGCACAATTTCTGTTCGCTTGAATCAGGAAAAATGCATGCATGTGGTCATGACATGCATACGGCAATGCTTCTTGGTGCAGCTAACATTCTTGCAGGAATGAAGGATGCACTGCAAGGCGATGTGCTTCTTATTTTTCAGCCAGCCGAAGAAAAATCTCCCGGTGGAGCAAAACCACTGCTTGATGCAGGACTTTTCAAACGCTTCATTCCATCGGCCATTATAGGACAGCATTGTTTTCCAAATGTTGAAACAGGCAAAGTTGCTTTGTGCAAGGGCAGTTTTATGGCTGCGGCTGATGAATTGTACTTTACGGTGACAGGGCAGGGGGGGCATGCATCGGCTCCGCATAAGGCAGCTGACCCGGTTCTTGCTGCAGCTCATATTATTACCGCAGCGCAGCATCTTGTCAGCAGGGTTGCGCCCCCTCATGAGCCCGCAGTGGTCTCAATCGCTTCAATTCATGGCGGTAACGCTCCCAATGTCATTCCTCGACAGGTTACAATGTCGGGTACGATGAGAACTATGAACGAGGAGTTGCGGTCTCTGGTGCAGGATAAGCTGCGCCAGACTGTAAGGCATGTTGCTGAAGGACTTGGAGTTGAGGGTGACGTTGAAATCAGGAAAGGATATCCGGTACTCTATAACGATCCGGCAGTGACAGAACAGGCGGCGGTTGTCTGCAGCGAGTATCTTGGGAGCGAACATGTACTCGAAAGCGAACCTATCATGACGGCTGAAGATTTTGCCTACTACCTGCTGGAGTGCCCTGGTACGTTCTGGCAGATTGGCACAGGTTCACCGATATCTGAAAAAGGCAATACCCTGCACTCTCCAACCTTCAATCCAGAGGAGCGAGCTCTTGAAATCGGCAGTGGCCTTCTTGCTTATAGCGCATTCCGGTTTCTTGATTTGTTGAAGGCATGATTCAACAAAAAGGCGCTTAAAAGCGCCTTTTTGTTGAGCAACTGTGCTGTTGAAATTATGCTTTTCCGTTAGAACCAAGAACATTGATGATTTTGTGGATGTAAAGTTTCTTGAGAGCTTCACGGGCAGGTCCAAGATATTTTCTTGGGTCGAACTCTTCAGGCTTCTCATCCAGCACTTTGCGTATAGCAGCAGTCATGGCAAGACGACCGTCAGAATCGATGTTGATTTTACAGACAGCTGACTTGGCTGCAAGACGAAGTTGATCTTCGCTTATACCGATTGCATCTTTCAGTTTTCCACCATGTTCATTGATAATTTTAACCAGCTCCTGCGGAACTGAAGAGGCTCCATGCAGAACGATAGGGAATCCAGGGATACGCTCTTCAATTTCAGAAAGGATGTCAAGGCGGATTTTCGGATCTTCACCGGGCTTGAATTTGAATGCGCCATGTGATGTGCCGATGGAAATAGCGAGACTGTCAACACCTGTCTTTGCAACAAAGTCTTCAACTTCTTCGGGCCGGGTATAGGTATGGGCTGCTGCAGAAACCTCATCTTCAATGCCTGCAAGCACTCCGAGTTCTCCCTCAACGGTCACATCAAATTGATGGGCGTAAGCAACAACTTTTTTGGTCAGTTCGATGTTCTCTTCATATGAGAGATGTGATCCGTCGATCATTACTGAAGAAAATCCGGAATCAATACAGTCCTTGCAGAGTTCAAAGCTGTCTCCGTGATCAAGATGGAGGACAATCGGAACCGGTGTTCCGAGTTCAGCAGCATAGGCTACAGCTCCCTGTGCAAGATAGCGAAGGAGGGTTTCATTGGCGTAGCTTCTGGCTCCTTTTGATACCTGCAGAATAACAGGAGAGCTGGTTTCAGCACATGCAAGTATAATTGCCTGCATCTGCTCAAGATTATTGAAGTTATAGGCCGGAATCGCATAACCGCCTGTCACAGCTTTTTTAAAAAGCTCCCTACTGTTGCACAGCCCAAGTTCTTTGTAGCTGATATTTTTCTTTTCCATTGAAAAGCTCTCCTTTTATTGTTATAATATGCCGTATTTTCTACATAGGATACCATCCCGTAACGATATACCTCACGTTCTTAAATATAGATATAATTATAATCCCATTCAACAACAGCTTGGATGCTGTTGTTGAACCTTTGATCATCATACAAAATAATGTTTAGAAAAAGTCTGCTTCTCACCATTGTTCTTCTGGGAAGTACTGAGTCTGTATTTGCAACTACTGCTCTTAAATCTGTGACGGCAGAAGCCGTTATTACGCTCAAACCGACAGCGTCTGAGGATGAGGCGGGTAAATATATCACTCAAAATCTGTTGTTGAATCACTTCAGAAAGGTTTCAGTCAATGACTCTCTTGCTCAGCAGATATTCAACCGTTATATAGAAAATCTTGACGGTACAAAAAGCTATTTCGTGACAAGCGAGGTTGAGAGTCTCAAAAAGATTTATGGAAGCAGGATTAATAAAGAATTTCTTACCGGTAAAGCAACTTCCGGGTTTGGCATCTATAATTTTTTTCTGAAAAGAGCGAAAGAGAAGATGCGCTTTATGAAGGCTGCCGCAGATACCATTCATTTTAATTTTTCAGCACCGGAAACTATTGATATTGACCGGAAAACTGACCCATGGCCTGCAGACAGACGCCAGCTTTACGATCTTTGGAAAAAAGAGTTGAAATATCAGTGGCTTAATTTGAAATATTCGGGTGAAAGCAGCAGCACTATTCGGGGAGCACTTGCAAAAAGTTTTACGAACCGCCTGAACCTTCTGAACCACCAGAAGCCTGAAGATGCTTTTCAGGCATACATGTCGGCGGTTACAACGTCATTCGATCCTCATACAAGCTATTTCTCTCCGGACGAATATGAAAACTTTCAGATCGACATGAGCCGTTCTCTTGAGGGAATCGGAGCTAAACTGCAGACTGAAAGCGAGTATACCGTTATCAACGAGATTATTCCGGGAGGGCCGGTTTATAAGAGTAATCTCCTGAAAAAAGGAGATAAAATTATCGGGGTCGGTCAGGGAGCAAATGGTGAGATTGTTGATGTTCAGGGTTGGAGAATCAATGATGTGGTAAAACTTATCCGTGGCAGGAAAGGTACTCTTGTCCGCCTGAATATTCTTCCTTCAAGCCAGGCTGGCAGGGGCCCGGTCAAAACTGTACAATTGCTGCGAGATAAGGTTGACCTTGAAGAACAGGCAGCCAAAAAAAGCATTATTCAGCTGAATGGTCAGAAAATCGGTGTTATAACGATACCTTCATTTTATCTCGATTTTGAAGGTCAGCAAAAGAATGCTGCTCATTATAACAGCACAAGCCGCGATGTGGCCCGTATCCTGAATGAACTGAACACTGATCATGTTGAAGGTGTTGTGATTGATCTTCGCGATAACGGGGGCGGTTCGCTTGAAGAGGCTGTGAGTGTTACCGGGCTGTTTATTCCAAGCGGCCCTGTTGTGCAGGTCAGTAATGCCACTGGCGGAAAAATGGTTCTCAGGGATGAAGATCATCGCAAATTGTATAGCGGACCGCTTGCTGTCCTTGTCAACCGTTACAGTGCCTCGGCTTCTGAAATTTTTGCTGCGGCAATTCAGGATTATGGTCGAGGTGTTATCATCGGAGAGAGAACGTTTGGAAAGGGAACGGTTCAAAGCCTTATCAAATTGACGAGACCGTTTATTTTTTTTGGAACGAAACCAGAACTTGGCGAGATAAAGCTTACTGTTGCAAAATTTTACAGAATTTCAGGAGGCAGTACCCAGCACAAAGGGGTAGTGCCTGATATTGTTATGCCTTCTATGATTGATACTTCCACTATCGGTGAGGATACCTATACCAGCAGTCTGCCCTGGAGCACTATCTCAAAGGCATTCTATCGTCCTACTGCAGAGGTCAGCCAGGAAGAGATCGGCGTGCTGAAGAAAAAATTTCAGGAACGCTCTTCAAAGAATCACCTTTACCAGGCTTATTTACATGATGTGAATGTTCTGAACCAGATTCGCAAGAAAAAGCTGATGTCGCTTCAGGACACGGTGTTCAAATCGGAGATAGAAAACATCAAGCATATTGAAAAACTGTGGGTTCAGGCACCGGATTCAGCAAAAAGCATGAACAAGGATGTCCTGATCAATCAATCGGCAGCAGTTGTTTCAGATATAGCAGAGCTTAAGGCAATTGAACGTCACACTGTTGTTCGAACCTCGCCTGCCGTTTTGAACTGAAGTTGTTTTCTGGCCACGTCGATCTGCAGTGCTACGGAATCAAATGAACAGCTTCCGTGAGTTTTTTTGGAATTCACGCTGCTGTCCGCCTTGAGACAGTCGTAAATATCAGGATCGATAACTTCGGAGAACTCCCTGAACTTTTCTACGGGAATGTTCGGCAGGGTAATATCCGATGCGATGCTCCAGGTAACAATTTTACCGGTGATGCGGTGTGCATCGCGAAAGGGAATCTGTTTACCGACAAGATATTCGGCAATCTCTGTTGCAAGGCTGAGATCTTCAGAGGTCAGTTTTGCCAGCTTTTCCTCTTTCAGAGTCGTATGCTCAAGCAGTTTGGCAAATATTGCGACACTTGAAATTGTTGTTTCAGCACTGTCGAAAAGCGGCGGTTTATCTTCCTGCATGTCCCTGTTGTAAGAAAGCGGCAGGCCTTTCATGATGGTAAGCATAGCTACAAGATTTCCATACACCCTTCCTGTCTTGCCCCTGACCAGTTCGGCAATATCTGCATTTTTTTTCTGCGGCATGATGGATGATCCTGTTGCGAAGGCATCACTGATGTTCAGATAGCCGAACTCATAAGAACTCCAGAGAATCAGATCCTCAGCAAACCGCGACAGATGCATCATGATCACGGAACAATCCGATATGAATTCAATAACAATATCCCGATCGCTCACGGCATCTATGCTGTTTGAAAAAAGATCGTCAAAACCAAGCAGGACAGCGGTTCTGTGGGGATTAAGGGGAAGAGTGCTGCCGGCAAAGGCTGCAGCACCGAGAGGGGAGATATTAACCCGTTTCAAGAGATCGCTGAGGCGCTGCCGGTCACGTATGAACATGTTGAAATAGGCAAGGTAGTAGTGGCCGGCGGAAATAGGCTGGGCACGCTGCAGGTGAGTATATCCGAATATGATAGTCTCACGGTAGGTTTCAGCTTTTTCGACAAGTACCTTTAACAGAGTTCCAAGCGCTTCCTGCAGTTCACTGATCTGGCGGCGCATATAAAGTCGGGTATCGGTTGCAACCTGATCGTTACGGCTTCTGCCCGAATGGAGCTTGCCGGCAACAGCTCCAATTTTTTCTTTAAGTCTGTTTTCAATAACCGTATGGATATCCTCATCTTCCCAGTGTGGAACAAGAGTGCCGCTTGCAAGCTCATCCTCTATTTCCCGAAGTCCGACAATGATTTGCCGAGCCTCATCTGCACTGACAATGTTCTCTTCTGCAAGCATGGTAACATGCGCTACTGAGCCTTGTATATCTTCGCGATAGAGCTTTTTGTCAACATGAACCGAAGAAGAATAGAAGAGGGCATCCTGATCAAAAGGCTCCGAAAAGCGGCTCTGCCAGAGTAATTCTTTTTTCCTGGTCATAAGATGTGTTGGTTGTTGACGGAATGAAACTGCCGGAAAATACTAAAATCAAAGCAAAAAGAGGCCGTTTGATGGGGAGTATCAGACTTTTTTGACGAATTCAGACTTTAATTGCATAGCTCCGAAGCCATCTATCTTGCAGTCGATATCATGGTCGTCGTCGATGAGGCGGATATTTTTCACCTTCGTGCCGCCCTTAAGCGCTGAAGATGCTCCCTTGACTTTGAGATCCTTGATTACGGTAACGGTATCACCGTTCTGCAATATATTGCCATTTGCATCTTTCCAGACGCGAGACTTTTCCGCAGCAATGGCTGGAGCATTGCTCCATTCATAGGCGCACTCAGGACAGATCAAAAGAACCCCAACTTCATAGGTGTATTCCGAGTTGCATTTCGGACAGTTTGGCAAGTCGCTCATGATGATTATTTTTCGAGATTATCCGGCAAAGATTTTTGCGATATAATAATAATTTGCATCAATGTTCCTACTATAGAGATTTCACACTGGAATGAACAATGGAGCATCAGCATCAGTAAGATTTTTCAGTGCGTTGCAGATGATGCGGGGTGTTGACGTTGGAGAGCTTCGGATGCTGTAGAATATTTTATAGATTGCTAACGATATTTCAAACTACAATAAAACAAAAGGGCAGTCAGTGATGGGTGATGAGTTTTTTCGTGAAAAGGTTTTTGCTACGATGCTTTATGGATTCCGTACTCTAAAAAAACCTGTGTCAGTTACTGTCCATCCTGAATTAATGATGCAGATAAGGGATCAGTTCAAGGATACACAGATGGCACCAGTAATCATTGGGGGGGCAGAAATGTTTTTCGGGCTGCCGGTTATTGAGGATGCCGCAAAAGATAAAGATTACATCGCTGTAGGTTAACCATGATGCTTCTTTCGTCATCGTATTGTATGGCCGGTTTGTAGC
>Ga0073936_10010836_pt1 | contig 11131 bp, 8 predicted proteins | sample AliMusrvi5mmetaG_FD_87041 | JGI IMG/M metagenome (GOLD analysis project Ga0073936, IMG submission 87041) | Freshwater lake bacterial and archeal communities from Alinen Mustajarvi, Finland, to study Microbial Dark Matter (Phase II) - Alinen... | ecosystem: Environmental > Aquatic > Freshwater >... | reverse complement strand
GTGGCGCACGCACTGCGGCTTCTGGCCGAGGGAGCTATCCAGGTTGGCGCCAAAACCGGTTGGGGATATGGGCAAATCCGACTCGAAGGCTGCCGATCCCGGGCGTTCGACCGCTCGCAACCCGGCCCGCTTGCGCAATGGCTGCTGGCCCGTTACCAACGCACTCCGCTTTCCGCGGGCAGTTCGTTTTCCTTTCCCGATCCCGGGACCCCGGTTCCCGCCGACGGTTGTCTGGTTGAGCCCTGGGGTAAGCTGGCACTCGATTTCGATATACAGTTTGATGGCCCGGTGCTAATTAAATATGCCTTTCCTCCCGGAGATGGTTACACGGGTGTCGAGAGCGACCCCGCTACCTACGCGCAAGCGGGCCTGGCAATGGCCGATCATGTTCCACTGACTTGTGCGGTCGAGAGCGGACAGCATTACCTTCCGGGCTCCAGCCTTCGCGGCATTCTGCATTCCAGGGCGGACTGGCTGGCCGCCAGCGGTTTTGTTCTCACCGCGAGCGAAACGCAGACGCTGTTCGGCTCCGCCACGGGAGATGAAGGCCGGCGAGGCCTGATACGAATCTTCGATGGCCGGACGGTGAATGATCCGCCGTTCGTCTTTATCGACCACGTCGCGCTCGATCGAATCACCAATGCCACTGCTTCTGAAAAGAAGTTCTCAAACCAGGCTCTGCAGAGCCCCCTGTTCAGCGTGCGGATGGAAGTACTTTTTCTGCGTGTGAACACAGGGGAACTGCTGCTGCTCGGTCACCTGCTTCGCGACCTCAGGGACAGATTGCTGTGGGCAGGCTCGAACACTACTCGCGGTTACGGGCACATTCATCAGGTGCATCTCACCGCTGCGAAAGCCAGCATTCCCGAGCCATGGAACTGGAGGCTGCCGGACAACACGGTGCATAACCGGGGGCGAGAGGACGTCTCGATAAGTGATTGGAGCGGCCTCTTTCAATGGATCGAAAGCCTGAGCGCTCAGGAGGGATTTCCCGTATGAACGCGCCCGCTGTGTTCCTGCATGTCGAATCCTGCGAGGTCGAATGGGCCGAGGGCCGCACGCGGCTTTCCGACCTCGTCGCTCAGACGAAATCCGGGTACTGCATCGTTCAGACCTTTCGGGAGTTGTATTTCGAAGAGTTCACAGGCTCGGTGCCGGAGTTGTTCGAAGCCTCGTTCGAGGGGCGGATCTTTGACACCCTCAGGGAGATTCGCTGGGTGCGGCAGGATGGATCCTGGCTGTTCTCGGTACTGGCCGAGAATGACTGGGGCGATCAGCCCCTCGAACCTTTCGATCAGCGCTATTACCTATGGGGCGAATACGATGCCGCTATGGATGTCTTTCGTGAAACGCGAATTCCGCGGACTCTGCGGTATCCGCTGCCGGCCTCGCTGAGGCCCGCGGATCACGATCGCGCCTACATTACTGTACGGGAGTATCGCGTTACGTCGCCGCCCACCGGTATTACCGCAACAGACGACACGATGGACTTCTTGAACAGACCGTTCGTCGCGCACCACCGCTATTTGGGACTGGGCGTGGGTCAGGAAAAGGAAAGCTGATGCTGGTCGACGCAGATCTGAAGTTTGTAGAGGGTGCCCATGGAAAAGTCGTGTTCCTTTACGCGCGTAACGGTGTCAAAGGGGCAAGCAAGCAGTACAGCGTCGACAAGTTGCCCGGGCATGTCCGGGCAAAGCTGGAGGCTGCACCGGCCAAAACTCTCAAAGTGTCTCTCGGAATTGATTTTGAATCGAAAGTCGAACTGGAAAACGGTTTCATCGTGGTGGACTTGGCGGGCCAGCGTGGAGGCGCCAGAGGATCGGGCGGAGCGGCTCCGCACAATGACCGAAACCAGCCGGCGGAACCACCTCGGCGTGCAAGGATCGTCACTTCGAACGATAAGTCCGTGACGCTCAGCAACCGCGAAGCGGTGCTGCCCGAGAAGATCAATGTGACCGACAAGGCGCTTGGGCTGGCAGTGGGTAATGAACTCGTCCAGGAGGGCAAGGGTCCGTGGCAGGTGGAGCGCTTCGCGGCATCGATACCTATTCTCGGCGGCCGGGACGTTTCAATCGATGACAATCCCTACAATTTCGTGCCGCTGGGAGATTCGCCCACCGAATATCCCGGTCCTCATCCGGATCATGGCGCGGTCGCAAAGGGGGCTCTTTCCGGTAGTATTTCTTTGACGCTGCTCACTCAGACACCGGTCTTTGTTCCGGAAGGCTTCCCTTTTCGCACGGACGAAAAGAATCGCGCCGCCCATCGCGCCATACCGCGCCATTTCTTCCGGATGAAGAATGCTGCCGGAGAACTTCGCTATGCTATTCCCGGCTCCGGGCTGAAGGGAGCCATACGCTCTGCTTTCGAAGCTGTTACGAACAGCCACTTCGGAGCAGTGAGCGACGGGGACTACTCGAAGCGACTCCCCTACCGTCGCCGCGTTTTCCAGAACACCGGGGTACTTGAATCGAAGGACGAATACGGCAACTGGACTGTGCGTAAGGTTGATGTCCATTACCTCGAAGCCGCGACCTGGGGCGCGAGAACATTGCGGAAGGGGAACGACTACAAGTTGATTCCCGGTGGATTCAAGAAGATTGCCGAGCCGGGCACCGGCGTTGTCGCCGCCGAAGATGCCCGCCCCTATCGCGCCAACCTGCTCAACCAGCCGCCCGCCTCGGGGAAAGAAAAAGGACAGCATAAGTATTCGCATACCGTCCTGACAAAACCCGGCGAAACCTTCGTGCTTCCAGGCAAGGTCGTGAGCGACTACCTGGCGAATCTGGAGAGTCCGCATTACAGAAAGCATTACGATAAAAGCAACAGTCTCACCCCCGCAAAGCGGCCTTACAAGGCCCTGCCATTGTTTCCGGTCGTGATGGCTGAACTGGCCGAGCTCGCCCCGGGCACCCTCATCTATTTCACGTCGAGCAACTTGACGATCACCACGTTCGGCAAGAATGTCAACTACATGTGGCCAGCCAGTCAATCGGTTGGTGACCTCTGCTGGAAGTTTTATCCTTTAGTGCAGCGATCCCTGGAGCAGAACCTCAGCCTCGCCGAGCGCGTTTTCGGTTTTGCGGGTGAGCACAAGCATGACGCCGCGGGCAACATCGTAAGCCATCCCTTCCGAGGCAAGGTAAGGTTTACGACGGGATGGGGGCCGGCGGCTCTTTCCTGCCGTGAGGAAGAGAATTGGCCCGGCCCGGCGGAATGGACCTCCGAGCAGGGCATGCGGCTGGAACTGGCTCCGCTCACGGCGCCGGAGACACGTGCCAAGGCGCGTCCGCTTTACCTCAAACAGGCGGACAATCAACCAGCCGCGCAATCACTCTCTTTCGACGACCCCAATGTGAGCTTACGGGGACGCAAGTTTTACTGGCATCAGAAACCGTCGGACGGCCCGGTCTGGAAGTATCACCGTTACGACACTGTGTTCCATGAGAACGTTGCAGACCAATGTCCACCCCCTCTCCTGGCACTCAAGGCCGGCACGTCCTTTACCTGCGAGGTGCACTTTGAGAACCTCACCCCGCAAGAACTCGGCGCACTGCTCTTCGTCCTGGAGGGCGACGGAACGTACACTCATGGCATTAAACTCGGAAAGGCCAAAGCCCGCGGCCTTGGCACTGTTCAGCCCAAAGTCGAAGCGCTGAAGCTCTTCAACTACGGAGCCCGGTACCGAAGCCTTACTGGCGGCGACGGCCTGGAAGACAAGACGTCCATACGTGGTGAGTATCGCCAGGCATTCCTGACGGCTCCGGGACCCAAAGACCATCTCGATGACTTCCGGGCACTTCATACGTTGCCGGCGGAATCAAGGGTTTGCGCTTACCCCGTTAATTTCCGCGACTACACCTGGCTGCCTGTTCCCAATCAGAGCCGCGATCCGAAAGAGCGCCCCGCTGCCATGAAGATGGCCCGCGCTTTCTGGCGAAAGCCCGTTTACCCAATTTCCGGCGGGGCCTCGACGACGAAATCGTAAACGATCGGTTTATAATCTCGCGTGCTGATGTATTGGCACCTTTCCTCCCGCCCGAGCGAGCGGACCGCCCCCACAATGGAGCATATGGCCTGTCCGCCTGTTATGTCCACGTAATGGTGGTTCGCTCCACCGGCTTTCAGTAGCCGTCGGGCGTGTTCGATTGCTTGGGATATCTCCTCCTCGTTTTCGAAATCGGCAGGGTCCGTTACTTCGATCTCCGGCAACCGGGCGCACAAGGGCGAAAACACTTCGCGATACACTTCCCGGAAAAATTCTGTCTGGCCGCCACTGCCCGTATACGGCTGTTCCCGGAGGATTGAATCCTTTTCGCGCCTCTTGCTGTCTTTCGAGGAAATCAAAACGATGTGCTTCAAAGCACCGGCCGCTAGTTGTGATCGAATCGCTTCGAGGGGCATCCGAATATTGAAAGCGCCGAACGGCTTGAGCAATCCCGCGTCTTCAATTGAACCCGCACCGTTTTGTCCGAGGCTCCGCGCCAGTTCCAGGATGTGCTCCCTGTACCGTGTCCAGTCTGGATGATCTTCGTACTCGTTCGTTCCGGCGCTGAGGACGCGAGTTGGCTTTCCGGCGAAGTCCAGCCGATTTTCAGCATTTCTTCCCGTAAGGAAGCTCAGGAACAAAACCATGCCGGGTCGCGGTTTCGGCGCTTGTTCCCGCTTGACGTCGAATGTGGACTGGAGGTTGTCTCCAATGTGGATCTTCAGGACGTGAAATTTCCTGTAGAGCCAAAAAATGACGGCCAACATAGCAATTACTGCAAGGATCTCGACAGCACCCTTCGGAGGTTCGACAGTCGCAATTCCGAGGTACTGCACTGCGACAAGGCCCATCACGGCGAAACGACCCGCCTGGCGATACCGTTTGTAAAGAACGCCCTTGGCGGTCAGACAGATAATGATGAACATTGAGGCGCCGGCGAACTCAGCCACGACCGCCCACGGCAGCGATTGAGCGAATCCGGAACCCATATTCTCCTGTAGATACCGAACTAGAGTATGAAGCTTGGTGGTTACCCAGTGAGTCAGAATGCCGATGCCGACAGCGAATGAAAATCGAATGGATTCGGTCAACTGTCAAGCTTACTGAAATGGGTCGGACGGTGTCTACTTTCATACAGAAGCATTGCCGGGCGGTCCCGAAAATTCTCCGGCTCGCAGACTGAGCCATCCGTTCCGGCCGCCGTCTCAGGCAAGTCGGTGAGTAAACAGCGGGCCGGAGAGAAAACGCATCGAGCGGACCGAACTCCCTCGGTTGAAATACACGATTTCCAGTTTGTGCAAAGCGAGGGTCGAGTGGACCAGACTATCGAGGGCACGGTCTCCATCGGAAATGCGTTTCCGGCATTCACAGATCCGACACCGCGCCTTTGCAGGCCGGAACGCCGGGTAGCAGCACCCGCAGGAACGCCGCCTCTGCCAAACACCCGCTTCGAGTTCATGCTCCGCGTTTCTCCCGCACAGCCGTTGCCTGGTGCAGTTCCAGAAAGGCTCCGTTGCTCGCCACGACTGCCGGGCATTCCGGCCAGCAAAGGCGAACCAACTCCAGCCATTGGCGAATCCGTTCCCGGAACTTGCGCTCCCTCGCGTAGTCCTGCACACCCAACTGACTCCCCAGTCCCATCGGACCGAACAATGGAATCCGCTGGACATCTCTGGCCTGATAGCACCGCCACGTCAGCCACGTGTACAAGTCGAGGCATCCGGGATTGTTCGCCAGCGCCCGCACGACTTCCGTATCGACCGGTATTGGATGGGTCCTGAGTTCCTCCCAGAATGCCGGGGAAAGTGTGACTGTATTCTCTCCCTTCTTTCCGCCTGTGGAGTTCTCTTTGTGAAACCAGAGCCGCATCTGATCGAAGAAGTGGCCACGGCTGCAGTTCCATACTTCGGCTTCGCGGAGGTCGTCTTTGGTTCCGAAGAAGATCGTGCTGCCGAAGACCCGGCGGAATGCGTCATGCAACCGCCGGTAATGCGATCCATTGGTCTGCATTCCCCACTCGACCAGAATTTCGGCGGCGCTGCCGAACCGCACCACCGGGCTCTTCTGGCGGACGGCGGCGGTGGCGAGCCACAGCAGGACAAGCCGGTCCTGCCCAAACGGCACGCCGTATTCAGGATGCCCCACGATCTCCAGCAAGAACCGTCCGTTCCGGCGCGAATACTTCAGCGTTTGAGGCGGCAGTCGGCGAATGGGGAGTCCGCACAGTATGAACGGTCGGGCGCCGAAGGAGACATCCTGGTCCTGGGTGTCACGCCGCCGTCGTATGGATTCGATCTGCTCAGCCTTCCCGAGGACACTTGAGGAAGGCGGAGGAATCAGGAGGTCGTCCGGAAACAGTTCACGGACACACGTACCCGCATGTTTCAGCATTGCGATACTCCGGGTCGTTTGGTCAGCTTGCGAGAGGGACGCGATCGCGCCAAACCACAGGAAAGCGGGTTCTCACGCGACACACTCGCCTTCCGGTCTCATTGGCAAAAAGTTGTTCAGAATGTTGTGCGTTAAGCGCCGGAGAGATGCGAACAGGCCGAACAAACAGGAGGTGGCGGCTAAAAGAATCAGCAATATAGGGGATGAATGATGAATTCACACGCAGGAGGTCCGGGGTTCGAGTCCCTGCGCGCCCACCATTGTTTTCAGTAGTTTATGCGGTATCGGTACCCCTAATACCGGAGCGGCGGAGCGGCTGCTTTTCGAGCAGTCGCGTTGAGAAAAAACTCCCTTGTCCCTGAGCAGAAATGCATTGGATTCATCGCGTTGCAGTCCGTGTCGTTTTCCGGGCTGAACCCGCCGTATCAAAACCGTATCAAAATCCCGATTCCTCAATATCCTCAACTGTTTACCCGACTCCGGATGCTCTGCCAGCGCCGGTTATGATACGGTGGCCCATACCTGTAACCGATGTCAAATGATGCCGTTGGCGGCATTACTGAACGTCCTCGGTCCCGAACTGCTGATGTACCTCCCGGCCCTGCGGTTGTCGGTGGGAAGGCACGAGAGGGCTTGTCAATATAGTTCAATTATGGAATGATATTGGCTATGCCGCGATCGCGTCTTGAGGAATTGGCCTTGATGGCCGAAGAGCACGACGGGCTCGTGACGGCAGGACAGGCCCGTCACTCCGGATTCACCGACTCAGTTCTCGCCCGCCTCGTCCAACGAGGTCGTATTGAGCGCACCGCGCGAGGCGTATACCGGATCCCCTGGCGCAACGCGGGCCGCTTCTCGCAATATCTTGAGATCGTGCTGTGGGCGAAAGCCAACCGCGGGCCTCAGGAAGTGGCGATCTCCCACGCCTCCGCGCTCAGCGTCTACGGAATCTCCGACGCAAGTCCCGACGTCATCCACTTGACTGTCCCCCGGACCGCACGCCTTCGACGCGAGCACCCCAAGGGTATCGTCCTTCACCAGAGCGATCTGGAAGCCAAAGACATCGCAATTCACGAAGGGGTTCCGGTCACAACGGTCAGCAGAACCGTTCGCGATCTGCTGGAATCCGGCGCCCGCCTGGATCTGATCCGACAGGCCATTTCGGATGCCCGACGCGAAGGATATATCGATGCCGCGGAAGCAAGAACTCTCCGCCGTGAGGTCGAGCGCCATATTGTTGCGCTACGCCAGAGTAGCCACCCGACGCAAATGGAACCAGGCGAAGCATGACTCTTCCAGGACCAACAGAAAGACTCGAGAAACGGCTGGCGCGCGTCGCCAGAGAACAGGGTATCGATCAGGAAAGATTACGCCGGTGGGTTTCCTTTCTGGCTTTGTGCGGAGTGCTGGAAAGAGCCCTTTCAGAAAGCGTTCTCGGCGGCTACTATCTCAAAGGCGGCGTCGCCATGGAATTGCGGTTTGCGCAACGTGCTCGCGCCACGAAAGATCTTGACCTCGGAATCGAAGGCACCCGGGCAGGTCGGCTTCAGGCATTGTCTGCGGCGCTGCGCCTCGGATTTGATCAGTTCACGTTCCGCGTTAAAGCTCAGACCCGGGACATGGAACAGGCTGATACCATCCGCGTTCAGGTCTCGGTCCAGTACCGAACGCGATCCTGGCAGACGATCGAGGTAGATTTGGGACCGGCCTCCTCCGAACAGATCGACCTGATCGAACCAGGTGTCCGAGGTCTGCTGGAGCTGAACATACCGATAGTCTCTCCTGTTCGCTGTCTGAACCTCGCGGAGCAGATCGCTCAAAAGCTACACGCCTGCACCGGCCCTTTCTCCGCGGGCCGAGCAAGGGACGTGCTGGATATCCTGCTGGTCGATCTGCTGTCCGAATTAGACTATGCAGCGGCGGCGGAAGCATCCCGGCGGATCTTTCGCGAACGTGCCACACATGAATTCCCGCCAGGGATTGTGTTTCCTCGCGAGTGGTATCCGGAACTCGAGTCGCTGGCAAAAGAACTTGAATTTCCGATCACGACCCCAGCGGCCATCGAAGTTCGTTTTCGCGATGTAGTCGGGAAACTGAGGCAAGCCGGGGGATCCTGATGGGTGACGACCTTGGGAGACTGCGGGACGAGAACCGTCGCCTCCGTGAACTGCTCACGAGGAATGGAATTGAAATTCCACCCGATCCCCCCGTCCTCATTGAAACCCTTGAACCCCGACGGTTCTCGCCGGAGGCGAAGATCCGGTTATTTCGCGAACTGTTTCGAGGCCGTGACGACGTCTATGCTGTGAGGTGGGAGAGCCCGGACGGCAGAAAAGGATACTCGCCGAAGTCAGATCGCGACTGGAAGGCCTGGTATGCTGCCCGGCCGGAAGAACGCCAGAGAGTAGACCGCGAAACGCGCAAGCATGTCCCGCTAACCGACGAGGCAATCCGAGCCCATCTGCAGGGCGAGATTACCGTGGGAATCTACCCTTTACTGCGAGACGAAAGCTGTTGGTTGCTGGCTGCTGATTTCGATAAGACAACGTGGCAGGAAGACTGTCAGGCATTTCTTGAGTCCTGCTCAGAATGGAACATTCCCGCTGTGCTCGAAAGATCACGCTCGGGCAAGGGTGGTCACATCTGGATCTTCTTCGAGAACTCAGTTTCGGCGTTGCTTGCGCGAAAACTCGGCTGTGCGTTGCTGACGCGTGCCATGGAGCGCCGCCACCAGATCGGGCTTGACTCTTATGACCGGCTTTTTCCGAATCAGGACACTATGCCAAAGGGCGGGTTCGGCAACCTCATCGCGCTTCCTCTTCAGAAGGTTCCACGCGAAGCAGGGAACAGCGTGTTCCTCGATAGCCGCTTTGAGCCCTGGTCGGATCAGTGGGCCTTCCTTGCTTCTGTAAAACGTATCAGTGCGTCGGCCGTTGAAGCCGTGGTTGCGGAGGTTCTTCGCAAAGGCGACCTCATCGGCGTTCGAACCACAACGACCGACGATGAAGGTGAGCCCGACCCGTGGACACTACCACCCTCACGAAAAAGCGGATCAGCAAAAAAGATACAGGGTCCTTTTCCGAAGACCGTTAACATCGTTCGGTCGAATCTGATTTATGTTGACAAGGCCGGACTTCCGCCGGCGATGTTGAACCGGGTGCTTCGCATCGCCGCATTTCAGAATCCGGAGTTTTACAGGACCCAGTCGATGCGTCTTTCGACGTACGGAAAGCCTCGTGTCATCTTCTGCGGTGAAGATGTGTCCGGGTTTGTCGCGCTTCCTCGTGGTTGCTTGGCGGACTTAACCGCTGTTCTCGAAAGTCATTCGATCAAGCCCAACCTGCGGGATGAACGCTACGCCGGGCCGGACGTGAACTTCGGATTTCATGGCACCCTGCGAGATAAGCAGATACAGGCGGTGCAGGCGGTTATCGCTTACGACGATGGAGTCGTATGCGCTCCGACGGCGTTTGGAAAGACCGCTGTAGCTGCCTGGCTGATCGCGAACCGGAACGTGTCAACGCTCGTCCTTGTCCACCGCCAACAACTGCTTGACCAGTGGCGCGAACGGCTCGCGATGTTTCTGAGCTTGCCCATCGATCAGATCGGCCAGATTGGCGGCGGGAGCACAAAACGGTCGGGCAGGCTCGATGTTGCCGTGATCCAGAGCCTTTACCACGATCATGTGGTCAAGGACCTTGTTGCGGAGTACGGCCACGTCGTCGTGGATGAGTGTCATCATCTATCCGCGGTCACGTTCGAGAAAGTGCTCCGCGAGGTGAAAGCGAAGTATGTCGTCGGGCTGACAGCGACGCCAACGCGCAAAGACGGTCACCACCCGATCATCTACATGCAATGTGGACCGATTCGGTACCGGATGAGCGCCCGGACGATGACGGAATCGACTCCCTTCGAACACGTTGTGATACCGCGAACGACCGATTTCCGGATGGGTGACGGCATCGACGACATCACGATTCAGGAAGTTTATGCCGGCCTCGTGGGCGACGGTGCCCGTAATCAGTTGATCGCGTCGGATCTGACCCGTGCTGTGCTGTCCGGCCGTTCGCCGCTTCTCTTGACCGGGCGCACAGAACATCTCGCCGTCTTTGCGGAAAAGCTAACTGGACTCGTAAAAAATATTCTGATTCTGAAAGGCGGTCTCGGGAAGAAGCAGCGTCGGGCGCTGGCGGAGCAACTGGCGTCGATTCCGGAAACAGAGCAGCGCGTCATCCTCGCCACGGGCAGTTACATTGGCGAGGGATTCGACGACGCACGGCTAGACACGCTGTTCCTCGCTATGCCGATTTCCTGGAAAGGCACACTGCAGCAGTACGTTGGTCGCCTGCACCGACTGCACGACGCAAAACGCACAGTTGAGGTATACGACTACGTCGATCCGAATGTTCGGATGCTGGTTCGAATGTATGATCGCCGACTGAAAGGTTACGCTGATATGGGCTACAAAGTTAGTGAGGCTGCATTGAAGCAGCAGGAGTCGTGTTCATGATGTGCTTAATTGCTGAAATCCTGATTGATCACCGAGAGCCGGAGACCAGAACCTCGCCGTATCAGAACCGTATCAAAACCCCATCTATTGATCCCATTGACGTTGCTGCGCGAGCAAAGAGCAGATGCCCCAAGTTGTTGAAAAAACAGAGAACGCCATAGAAAGAATGGAAAACAAAACTGCCCCCTTGCAGGCTTCACACGCAGGAGGTCCGGGGTTCGAGTCCCTGCGCGCCCACCATT
>Ga0073936_10010832_pt1 | contig 11134 bp, 8 predicted proteins | sample AliMusrvi5mmetaG_FD_87041 | JGI IMG/M metagenome (GOLD analysis project Ga0073936, IMG submission 87041) | Freshwater lake bacterial and archeal communities from Alinen Mustajarvi, Finland, to study Microbial Dark Matter (Phase II) - Alinen... | ecosystem: Environmental > Aquatic > Freshwater >... | reverse complement strand
CTAGTACATAATCAAGCTTACCTCCATTGACGATATCCTTGTAATAAATCCATGATTTGTCGAGAGGTTTCCCGTTGAGGGTGGCACTCTGGATGTAGATATTTTCTTGCGAGCTGTGTTGGGCGGTAATGACAAACGCTTTTCCCTTGTAGTATTTGGGATCCAATGAGGTGGTGATTTTGCTGAACAGGGGAGCGGTGAAATCAACTTTTGAACTGTCGCTGGTGCCGCCATTCATCTCGAAAAGCCCCATCGAGGTAATGACAAACCAGCCACCCATCTGTCCTTCGTCTTCGTCGCCTTCCCAGCCATGGTAAGGGGTATCTCCGTAGTAGCAGTTCAGGATGGCCCTGCTCCATTTCTGGGTTAGCCAGGGTTTGCCGGAATAGTTGAAGAGCCAGGAGGCCTGCATGTTCACCTCGTTGCCCTGGTTGATGTAGTATTCAAAGATTTTGGATTGCACCCTGTCGAGGGCGGGAGCGGCAAACAGGTATTTTTCGGATTTCCGGAAGCCCTCTTCCAGTCGTTGGTTGAACAAATCCCTGCCCATCAGATCCACTACTGCCGGAATATCGTGCGGAACATAGAAACTGTATTGCCAGGCATTGCCTTCGCTCCACAACTCCCCCGAAAAAATATTGTTGTCGGTCTTCCAGTTTCCCTTCCGGTCGCGGGGCATCTGCCACTTCACATCTGGGTTGAACTGGTTTTTCCAGTTGTTCGATCTTTTCAGGAAGAAGCTGTAATCATCACTCTTTCCCAATGATTTTGCCAGCTGGGCGGTGCAAAAATCGGTGAAGGAGTAATCAAGGGTGCGGGAAGAACGTTGGGAGACATCGTAAGGCACATAGCCAAGCTGGTTGTAAATATCCAGCCATTCCATCCCTGCATTGCCCGATTTTTCCAGTTTTTTGCCCTGTTCGGTGGCATTGTGCTTCACGGCATCCCACAGTTTTCCGACATCATAATTTCGAATACCTTTTTGGTAGGCCGAGACCATTAGTGCCACCTCGTGCGTAACGCCCATCACGCGGGTATGCTCGAGGCCGGTGGGGCCGTTGTTGGTCCAGCCGGTATGAGTGAAGAGCTCCAGTTGGGTATTGACCCAGTTGTTCATGATGTTGGGAGCGATGAGGGCCAGAATGGTATTGAAATTCCAGTAGCTGTTCCAGAAGGCATCGCCACCATACATCGCCGTCCCTTTGGGCGTCTGCCGGATCTCTTCGAACGGATCACAATACCTGCCATCTGCATCGCTCCAGGTCTGCTTGGCAAAGCTTCGGTAAAGGTTCGTGTAGAATTTCTTCTGGTTCTTTTCATCACCTTCCACCTTGATTTTTGAAAGCTGATCGTTCCACTGCTTCCGGGCAGTTGCAACGACTTTACTGAAGTCCCAGCCAAAATCATTCAGTTCGGTTTTCAGGTTGTTCCGCGCACCTTGCAGATCGACCAGAGAAAGCCCAACCTTGAGCATGACGGCCTCCCCTACCTTCGTATCGTAATTGACAAATGCGGCCACATCACCCGACCCACTGATCTCTGCAGTGCTGTCAATCACATTGTCGTTGACCCAGCCTCCCATGCTCTTGAAGGGTTTGCTGAATTGAATGGAAAAATAAAGTATATATTCCTGACTTTTGGTAGTAGGAACGATCGTGTTGGCATAGCCCTCCACCAGGGTGTCACTGACCCTGGTGATTTTCGCATCCCTAATCTCGGCCTGGTCTTCTGCCGGGAATAGAAGAGAGAGAATTATCCGGCCACTGGCTGCCCTGTCGAAGGTGTAGCGATGGAAACCGCAGTGGGTGGTGGCGGTCATTTCGGCCTTGCAATAGGCATCGTACAGGTAGCATGAGTAATAACCAGGCGAGGCTACCTCCGTTTTTTTGTCGATCCGGGAATGGTATCCGGCACTCGATCCCCGGTAGGGCTTGTCGCTGGCCCCATCTGTTTTGGTAAAATCCTGCATGGCTGGCATCACGCGCAATCCCGACATGGTCCAGGCGTGGATATGGCTGAACCCTGAAACATTCATGACAGAATATTCATAACCACCCATCCATCCGGCTTCCTGGTTGTCCGGTCCAAGTTGAACCATCCCATAGGGAACGGTGGCGTAGGGTCCAAGCATCCAGCGGGAATTGGAGGTGCCTACAAACAGGTCGACCTGATCGGCCGGTTCGGGGTATTTCCCTGAAGATTGGGCATGGCTGGTGAAATTAACTGCACAAAGCAGCAGAAGCAAAAATTGTAATCTCATGGGTAAGCAGATAGTAGTAAATAGTAGTAGAATGAAGCTTACGAAAATAGTTGAATCTTGCCAAATCTCAATTTTTTCAATAAAAAAAGGCCCTCCTTTTGGGAAAGCCTTTCTGAAAAATACAGACAAATTATTTTTTTGGTGCAGCAGCGTCCTTATTGGCCTTGTAGCGCATGTCAGGAGTGCCGTCTTTCTTGGTAGGACCCGCTGGGGCAGCCTTGGCAGCATCTTTGTTTTCCTTGTAGCGCTTGTCGGGGGTGCCATCCTTCTTGGTTGGACCAGCAGCAGCTTTGGCAGGAGTAGCTGCCTTAGCAGGAGTAGCGGCCTTAGCAGCAGTAGCCGGCTTTGCAGGAGTTGCGGCAGGTTTGGCAGGAGTAGCGGCCTTACCGGCATCTTTTTTTGTTGCCTTGGTCTCAGTAGTTGGTTTTTTTGCTGGGGCCTTTGCAGCAGGCTTGGCATCCTGGGCAAAAATCATTGAGGTACAAAAACAGACCATCATCAAAATTGCGACAATTTTTTTCATCTTAGATTGGTTTTTTTAATTGAAGTTAAACATTAAAAAATGGCGTAAACAAATCTGAAAAAATAATGATTTGATTCTCAATTACAAATTAAGAGATTGTTTTTTTATTCAGATGTATTTTCAGCTTAATTCAAAAGTACATTTTTTTTCAATTCCGTATCCTTCTTACAGAATTTTAATGGAAAAGATTTGAAACGGTTACAAATTCGAATCCCCTTTTTTTCAACTCCGGAACGATCATTTTAATGACCTCCGCACTCTTGGGTGCATACCGTCCTCCCGATAAATGAAAAACGACGATAGCCCCCGGTTTTGCCTTAGCCAAAACATTCTGGATTATTGCTTCGGTATTGCCGTTGAAGGCATCTCCGCTGGGGAAGGTCCAGCCAACCATTTTTAGTCCGAATCTTTCAACCAGTTTCAGATCTTCAGGCAGATAACAACCTCCCGGGAAGCGAAACAACCTGGGAACCTTTCCCGTAAGTCGTGTCAGAATCTCCTGCGAACGGCGAAGGTCTGCCTCCTTATCCTTCTCTGCCAGGGTAGGAAGGGAGTAACAATCGGTCACAAAAGCCTTGTGACTAAAGGAGTGGTTCCCAATTTCAAACAATGGATCAGCGGCAATTTCCTTCACTGCATCCGGGTATTTCTCCGCCCATAGCCCAGTGATGAAGATAGTAGCAGGAATCTGTTCCTTTTGCAGGTAGGTGATGATCTCATGGTTGTACAGGGGCTGATCCTTCCCGGTTTCCAGCCGTTTGATCATGCCAGAGGTCATACAGGCATCGAAAGTTAGTGCTATTTTTTTGGAGATGCCCGGATGAGACAAGGGTTGCGACCAGACTGGAATGGTTCGGCACAAGGTGAAGAAGAAGAGGAGCAACAGGCAATTTTTCATGGCAATTGCTGCAAAGTTAAGTTAAAAACGGGATCATTTTGCCATTGGTCGCATTGCCCGGGTTCGGTTTTCAATCGGATCCATTTTTTGTAAAGTTTGGGTGGTATCATTTAATCAGTATAAATATATCTTTGAATCTCCCAATATCATACCACTGTGAAGAAAATAACATTGCCCTTTTTCTGTCTTTTACTCTGGAGCTATTATGCAGCAAGCCAACCTGCCGGGAAGCTGACAAGTGATCAGGAGCGCGTTTTAGCCAAAGCCAACCGGCATGAAAAATGCGGTTGGACCTACCTTCATATCGAAGGAGATGCCAGAGACCGTGGATTTCAGCATGGCTACCTGATGGCCCCCGAGATCAGGGAAAACATCCGGTTGCTCAGGGCCAGATGGGAATATATGACGGCCCTTGAATGGTCGTGGTATGTTCAAAAAGCGGGAGAGGTACTTGCCAATAAGGTGGATACTGAGAATCTGGAAGAAATAGACGGCATTGCAGAAGGTTTGAGAGTTGCAGGAGTCAACAGTTCCAGAAATGAACTGGTTGCATTGAACGGTTATGCCGAGTTGCTGGGATATTGGTGGCCTGCCGTGAAGGATTCGCTCCATGTGCATACCAATGAATTGCCAAAAGAATCGTGCAGTTCCTTCATCGCCACCGGAAACATGACGGCCGATGGCAAGATCGTTTTGGGTCATAATACAATGGATTTGTACCAGAATCCGCTGTGCAACATCATTCTTGACCTTCTTCCTGACAAGGGACACCGGATCCTGATGCAGTCTGTAGCAGGGTTCATACATAGTGAGACAGATTTTTTCATCACAGATGCCGGATTGGTGGGTTCGGAAACCACTATCGGGGATTTTTTCCCCTTCGATCCAAAAGGAGCACCGGAGTTTTCACGGATGCGACATGCCACGCAGTATGCCTCTTCTATCGATGAATGGTGCACCCTGATGAAAAAGGAGAACAATGGAGGTTATGCCAATGCCTGGTTGCTGGGAGATATCAACACGAACGAAATAGCCCGGCTCGAACTGGGACTGAAATACATCGGATTCGAAAAGAAGAAGGAGGGCTATTTCATTGGCTCCAACGTGGCCGAGAATTTGAAGATCCTTCGCTTCGAGACCCGGAAGGATGAAACCAATATCAAATATTCATCCATTGCGAGGCGCGTGCGGTGGAAAGAGCTGATGAACAAATATGCAGGCAAGATAGACGTGAAGTTGGCCAAAGCCTTCGAAGCGGATCATTATGACAGCTATCTGAAGAAAAACAATCCCGGAGGGAGGTCATTGTGCGGACACTGGGAGATTGATGCGCAACCCTTCGGACCCAGCTTGCCATTTAGCCCGGAGGGAACGCTCGACGGGAAGGTGGTCGATGCAGCCATGGCCCGGCAGATGTCTTTTGCCGCGCGATGGGGATCCGCCTGTGGGATGGCTTTCGATGGCGAGAAATTTCTGAAGGAACATCCTCAGTTCGACTGGATGAAGGGGCTTCTTGCCGATAGGCCGGCACAGCCATGGACTGTTTTTAAAGCTGGGGAAGGAAAATAAATATTGCCTGTACTATTTCAACTAATCCAAATAGGGCATGGATGGTAATCGTTCTGGCAGGAAAGTATTGCTTTCAGATTCGGTTCCGGTTTTTATACCATTTGCAGAAAAATCAAGGGATACGACTTCAGTTGATCAAAAAGGCATAAAACGCGATCTGGCTTTTTCGCTCAAGAGATTTGAGTTGACCAATGCCAATCTGGTAAACAAAGAACGCAAAGCTGACGGCTCCTGTGCAATTGCCAATATCAACAATGCAACCCTGACGGTGAATAATTTTACAAATATTGAAACAGCCCAAGGACTCTCGTTCCAACTGCACGCATCGCTTGATAACAAGGTTCCTTTTAACCTTGAACTGGTATTTGATTACCTGAAACCCCAGTTCAGCATGGTTGGCTCGTTTGAAAAATTCAATTTTACCGATTTAAACCGTCTCATCGGGGCTTATACGCCCGCCAAAATCAATAGGGGGATTGTTGACCTTATTCAGTTTTCAGGTATGGTTTACCAAAATAACGCAAAAGGCACCATGAAATTCCTTTACCATGATTTGAATATCGACCTGGAATTGAAAGAGATGGCAAGATGGAAGAGTGATACACTGGCCTTTGCGGCCAATGTAGCAGTACCATCCGCTAATCCGGTATCGGCAGATCTGCCCCCGAAAATTGTCCATTACCAGGTAGAAAGAAACATGAACAAATCATTTGTCAATATTGCTATAAAATCGGTGCTGGCAGGACTAAAGGAGACGGTTTACATGTCGAAAGAGAACAGAAAAGCCTACAATGAATCAAAAAGAAGGGCAAAGGAGTCAAGAAGAAGTAAGATGGCGAAACAAAGCCATAAGAATTAGCTCTTTCGTTAACCAATAGCCCCACTAACATTTCCCAGAAATTTATCGGAACCATAGATGACCTGCAACCTATGGGCAATCATTCCAATGGTAAAAGTGCCTGTGCCAAGGGTTTCTCCATCGGCTTCACCCGGAAGCGGCGTTTCGGAGAAAATGCCTATCTCTTTTCCTGCATGGGTGGAGACACGCTTGTCGAGAATAAACTTCCCCGAATAGAGCCCTTTGAAATTGGTGAGAATCCCCCAGACACCTATTTTGCGGATTACCGTGACGTGGAAAAGTCCCTGCAGGGGATTCGCTTCCGGCACCTGCATCATCCCGCCCCCATTGAATTTTCCCAGTCCGACGCTGGCGCTGAACAGGTTCACATTCAATACGGCACCATCAATGGTTATCTGTATGTTTCGGCTGCTGTAGCTGAGGTATCCGGAAAGCAGGCTCTGGATATAGACCCTGATTCCGGTGATGCCTTTGAATTTTAAATCATTGGCATTCTTGGCAACTAGCGCATCAAAGCCGAACCCGGCGATATTTACAAAATAGCGCTTGCTGGTCTGTCCATCCATCCGGCAGGTTATTTCGCCTACATCCTGCCTGACAGTCTTATTGGCCTTGATGATGTCAATGGCTTTCTGGTAGTGGTCGGGTATTCCGAAGGTCTTGATCCAGTCGTTTCCTGTCCCAACCGGCAGCATTCCCAGGGTGATTTCGTGCTGCCCTTTTTTTTCTGCCATGAAGATCCCATTAACCACCTCGTTGAGGGTTCCGTCACCACCGGCAACAATCAGGTGGGTTGCTCCATCCGTAACAAGGTTTTTTGCCAGTTCTATGGCATGCCGTGGAAATTCCGATATGGAAAGGCGGAAGATGATGCCTGCCTTGCGGAGCAACTGTTCGATTTTTTTTTGGTCATGCGCCCCTTTTCCCCCGCCTGCATGCGGATTCAGAATGACCTGCCACTCAATCCCTGAATTTTTTGGCATCCGAAATTTCGTTAGTTGGTTGTACCTGACTACAAATCTAAAAAAAAACGGATGCAGATTTGCGCTGCATCCGTTTTTTGTAGTAGCCAATAGCTTTTAGCAATTAGCCTAAAACTGTGAAATCCAAAATCCAAAATCGAAAATCCAAAATTGCAAATTGGTTTTATTCCTGTACCGCTGCGATTCCGGGAAGTACGCGTCCTTCGAGGTACTCCAGCATGGCGCCACCGGCTGTTGAAATGTAGGACATCTTATCCGCAATGCCGAACTGGTTGACAGCTGCTACAGAGTCGCCACCTCCAACAAGAGAGAATGCACCATTCTCTGTTGCTTTAACTATAGCATCTCCGATAGCCCTTGTGCCAACTGCGAATTTTTCCATTTCAAAAACGCCTACGGGACCATTCCATAGGATAGTTTTGGATTCGCCGATTACCTTGCTGAAGTTTTTGATCGTTTCAGGACCGATATCCAAACCGGACCAGTTGTCATCAATGGCGTAAGAGGAGACTACCTTGGTGTTGGCAGTTTCGGCAAAAGCATCTGCTTCCAAAACGTCCACTGCAAAGTGAAATTGTACTCCTTTGGCTTTTGCTTTCTCCAACAGGCTCTTGGCCAATTCCAGATAATCATCTTCACAGATGGATCCGCCGATTTTTCCGCCTTGTGCCTTCACGAAAGTGTAGGTCATTCCGCCTCCGATGATCAGGTGATCAACGGAGTTGAGCAGGTTTTCGATGATGGTAATCTTGGAGGAGACTTTTGATCCTCCCATGATGGCTGTAAATGGACGAACAGGAGCCTTCAGTACTTTGTTCAGACTCTCTACCTCGCTGGCCACCAATAATCCAAAAAGCTTGTCATTGGGAAAGAACTTGGCTATCACTGCCGTGGAAGCGTGCGCGCGGTGGGCTGTCCCAAAGGCATCATTGACCCAGCAATCGCCAAGCAAGGAGAGCTGACGGGCAAATTCTTCATCACCGGCTTCCTCTTCCGGGTGAAAACGCAGGTTTTCCAAAACAAGCACTTCTCCTGGTTTCAGGGCTGCAGCCATAGCCTGGGTGGCTTCTCCGATGCAGTCAGGAGCCATCTTGATAGCCTTCCCGCCTAACAATTCGCTGAGGTGAGGCACAAGGTGTCTCATCGAAAATTTATCTTCGGGACCTTTTTTAGGACGACCCAGATGAGACATGATAATCACTGCCCCTCCTTTTCCAAGGATGGTGTTGATGGTTGGTAGAGCGGCAGTCATACGGGTATCGTCGGTAATTTCGAATTGCTCATTGAGCGGAACATTGAAGTCAACTCTGATTAAGGCTTTTTTGCCTGAAAAGTCATAAGTTTCAATCGTCTGCATATCGTTGTAATTAAATTTTTTAGGAAGCTCAAAGATAGTGGATATCTGTTGGATAAGCCACTTTTCTTGTGTTAATTTATTACTAATTCGGAAGGAGTTGTGCCGGGAATGAGAGCCGTAGCCCTATTTTTTTTACTTTTGGGGTGTGGGACATGAAGGTTCCGCAGGAAGTTAATTCTGATTCATGCAATTCAAAAATGTCATCGGACAACATCCGACAAAAGAGCTGTTCATTCAGTTGGCGCAGGAGCACCGCGTGCCCCATGCCATGTTGCTGATTGGGCCTCCTGGCAACGGCAAACTTGGGATTGCTCTGGCTTTTGCACAGTACCTCAATTGCAAGGCCAAAACGGGAAATGACTCCTGTGGCATATGCAGTTCTTGCATCAAGTACAGCAAGTTGATCCACCCCGATTTGCATTTCACCATACCGGTTGTCAAGACCTCTGCCATCTCCAAGCCTACCAGCAGCGATTACCTGGTCAAATGGCGGGAATATTTTCTTGCCAATCCTTTTCCACAGTACGAAAAGTGGAACCAGACTATCACAGAGGAGAACAAACAAGGGATGATCTACGTAGATGAAGCATCCGAAATCATTCAGAAACTCAATAAAAAATCGTACGAAGCCGACTACAAAGTCTCACTGATCTGGCTTCCTGAATTGATGAACCCGACCTGTGCCAATAAAATTCTGAAAATACTTGAGGAACCGCCTGCCAATACCCTTTTTATCCTGGTCACTGAAGAGGAGCAACGCCTTCTGGGTACGATCCGCTCGAGGTGTCAGACCATCCGTTTGCCTAAAATCGGGGAGAAGGAGCTGGCGGAGGCACTTGCCAAACACCCGGCCTTGGGCGAAAATGATCCTGTCGTCCTTGCCCGCATAGCCAATGGAAATTACCTGCTGGCAGAGGAGTTGGTCAATGAGGACGAGGTGAGAAGATACAATCACAGGCAATATGCCACGCTGATGCGTTCCGGTTATGGGCGCAACCTGCAGGATTTGCTCGCATGGTCGGATGAACTCTCGGCTATTGGAAGGGTCAGGCAACTAAGTTTCCTAAGGTATTGCACAGAGTCAACCCGCGAGAATTTCATGACCAATTTCAAACAGCCGGATCTGGTGACACTGGATGTGGAAGAGGAGAAATTCGCCCAAAAGTTTGCCCCTTTCATCCACGAAAGAAATGTACTGCACCTTTTTACCGAATTTGAAAGGTCTCTGAAAGACATCGCTTCCAATGGAAATGCCAAAGCCGTTTTTACGGACATGGCTCTCAAAGTATCCAAGCTGATCAGGCTTTAACCGCTTACAATCGGAACTACCAAATTTTGTATCTTTAGCCCAATGAACTTTTCGAGGTGAATCATGTAATTCGCTCCGGTTAAATTCATTATTTTTGTCAGTAATAAGATAACTAAGATACATAATGAACCCTATTCAAAAAGTGGTGCGCGGCTGTCCGGGCACTGCACAAACACGCAGCTGTGCCAAATTGAATGTGTACAACTGGCTTCACGATGTTCCGAATACCATCAACCCCAACGATATAGTTGAAATCCGTTTCAAAAACACCCGCAAGGATTATTACAAAAACGTCAATGATCTACCTTTAAAACCGGGAGATATTGTGGCCGTGGAAGCGAGTCCGGGTCACGACATCGGCGTGGTTTCCCTTGTCGGGGATCTTGTTCTCAAACAGATGAGAAGGCACAAACCCACTTTCGTGGATGGTGAACTCCGAAAAATATACAGGCTGGCCAAACCCGTGGACATTCAGAAATGGGAGGAGGCGATCCAGATGGAGCACGAAACGATGCTGAAGGCAAGAAAAATTGCCGAAGACCTGCGCCTGAACATGAAAATCGGCGATGTCGAATTTCAGGGAGACAAGACCAAGGCCATATTTTACTACATTGCTGATGAGCGGGTTGACTTCCGACAGCTGATCAAAGTCTATGCCGATACCTTTCGGATTCGGATAGAAATGCGCCAGATCGGAGCACGGCAAGAGGCCGGCAGGATCGGCGGTATAGGTCCTTGCGGACGTGAACTTTGCTGTAGCTCCTGGATTTCCAACTTTGTGTCGGTTACCACCAATGCAGCCCGTTACCAGGAGATCTCATTGAACCCGCAAAAACTGGCAGGTCAGTGCAGCAAACTGAAATGTTGCCTCAACTACGAGCTCGATTGCTACATCGATGCCCAGATGGACTTCCCGCCTACCAACGTCCAGATCGAAACGGAGAAGGGCAATTTTAATTATCTGAAAGCAGATATCTTCAAGGGGATTTTCTGGTACGTCAGGGAAAACTACCAGGGTGGCGGTGTGATCGGAGTCTCGGTCGACAAGGTAAAAGAGATCCTCAAACTGAACAGAAGCGGAAAGAGGATTCCGGATCTCACCGGAGATATCGTCGAACTTGTGGAGGATGTGCTGCCAACTTACCAGAATTCAGTGGGGCAGGAGAGCCTCGACAGGTTCGATCAAAATTCAAACAAGCCGCGGAGAAAGAAGCGTCACAAACCCATTTTGACCCGTAAAAATCCTTCGAATACAGAAAATGACAGTAAAAATGATACTCCGGCTGAGTAATGTTTCACTTCTCTTTTTGATCGGAGTGCTATCGTTCAGCTCTTGCAACAGAAAGAGTGTTTTCAGTGATTACAGGGCCCTAAGG
>Ga0073936_10010828_pt1 | contig 11136 bp, 9 predicted proteins | sample AliMusrvi5mmetaG_FD_87041 | JGI IMG/M metagenome (GOLD analysis project Ga0073936, IMG submission 87041) | Freshwater lake bacterial and archeal communities from Alinen Mustajarvi, Finland, to study Microbial Dark Matter (Phase II) - Alinen... | ecosystem: Environmental > Aquatic > Freshwater >... | reverse complement strand
GTGGAGGTGCGCGTGGAGGCCGTGCCAAACCGTGTCTTCAAAGGCAAAGTGACCTGGATCGCGGCAGAGGTCGATGACAAGACCCGCATGGCGCGTGTCCGCGTAGAGTTAGCGAATCCCGACCGGTTGCTCAAAGCGAACCTGTTCGCCAAAGCGCGCATCCTTTTGCCGGGCAACCCGAACGCGGTGCTGGTGCCGGACTCCGCCATCCAACGCGTGGAAGGCAACCTGATGGTGTTTGTGCAAAAAGGGCCGGACTTGTTTGACGCGCGGGCCGTGCGGCTCGGCGCCCGCTTCGACGGCAAAGTGGAACTGGTCGAGGGACTCAAAGCCGGTGAGTCGGTGGTGGTGGCTCACGGCTACCCGCTTAAATCGCAACTTCTTATTTCCCATCTCGGCGCAGGCTGCGCGGATGATTAGAAAATATGCTAGAATATCTCATTCGGATTTCCCTCAAAAACCGCCTGCTCGTTTGTGTGCTGGCGCTTGCATTGGTGGCGGTGGGCGGGCGCTCACTCATGAATCTGCCCGTGGACGCGTTCCCGGACACGACGCCGGTGCAGATTCAGATCAATACGGCAGTACCTTCGCTCAACCCGGAGGAAGCGGAGCGGCAGATCACCATCCCCGTCGAACTTGCCATCAGCGGGTTGCCGGGGCTGCAAAACGTGCGTTCTGTCTCGAAGTTTGGGCTCTCGCAAGTGGTGGCGACCTTCAAGGACAGCACAAGCATTTATCTGGCACGCCAACTTGTCACTGAGCGGTTGCAGAGCGCTGCGTTGCCGGAAGGCAGCCCGCGCCCGGAGCTTGGCCCCATTTCCACGGGCTTGGGCGAGGTGTTTCACTACATCATCCGCTCCAACGATCCCAAGCGCACGCTCACCAGCCTGCGCGAGTTGAACGACTGGGTAGTCAAACCGCAGTTGCGCAAGGTGCCCGGCGTGGCAGAGGTGAACACCTGGGGCGGCTTTGAGAAACAGTTCCATGTCGTGGTGGAGCCGCACCGGTTGGTGAAATACGGGCTCACATTGGATCGCCTCTGCACCGCGCTCCAGGAAAACAACCGCAACGTGGGCGGCGGCCAGGTGGTGCGCAACGGCGAGTCCCTGCTGGTGCATGGCATCGGGCTGCGAACCGGCGTGGAGCAGATCGGCGAGATCGTCATCGAAACGCGCGACGGCGTGCCGGTGCATGTGCGGGACCTCGCGACGGTGAAGGAAGACCACGAAATCCGGCGCGGCGCGGTGACGGCTGCGGGCAAAGGCGAAGCGGTGCTTGGGCTAGGTTTTATGCTGATGGGAGAGAACAGCGCGGTGGTCACGCGCGGGCTGAAAGCCAAGCTCGCCGAAGTGCGCCCGCTGCTTCCAAAGGATGTGATTTTGGAGACGCTCTACGACCGCACGGAGTTGATAGACAAGGTGATTGAAACCGTGAAGCACAACCTCATGGCCGGGGCGCTGCTGGTCATCGCAATTCTCTTCGCGTTTCTCGGCAATCTGCGAGCCGGGTTGGTCGTTGCGATGGCGATTCCGCTCTCCATGCTGGCAGCAGGCGACCTGATGCTGCAAACCGGTATCGCAGCCAGCTTGTTGAGTTTGGGCGCGGTGGATTTTGGCCTGATCGTGGATGGATCGGTGGTGATGGTGGAGAACACCATGCGCCGACTGGCCGAACGTCAACACCACCTCGGACGGGCTCTCACGGCGATGGAACGCGCCGAGACGCTCTTGCATGCCTCGCTGGAAGTGGCGCGCCCGGTGGCCTTTGGCGTCGGCATCATCCTCGTGGTATTCCTCCCCATTCTCGCGCTGGAAGGCGTGGAAGGGAAGATGTTCAAGCCGATGGCGCTCACGATGATCTACGCGCTGGCCGGGTCGCTGCTGCTGGCTTTGACGCTCACGCCAGTTTTGGCGAGTTTCTTCTTGCCCAAGCGCGTGAAAGAGACAGAGCCGTGGGTAGTGCGCCTGGCTCACCGGGCTTACGAGCCGGTGCTCGGGCTGGCGCTACGGTTTCGCAAGGCCACTTTGCTGGCCGCCTTTGTCATGCTGGCCCTGGTCGCTGTGCTTGCCACGCGCATGGGGGGCGAGTTTCTGCCGAAGCTCGGGGAACAGGCCATCGTCGGCACGACGGTCCGGCTCGCGGGCATCTCCGTGGATGAAGCCGTGGCCTACAATAACCGCATCGAACAGACGCTGCTGGCGGAGTTCCCCGACGAGATTGCTAACATCTGGACCCGCCTCGGCACGGCAGAAGTGGCGACCGATCCGATGGGTATCGAGCTCTCAGACTTCTTCCTGGCCCTCAAACCGCGCGAGCAGTGGAAAAAGGCACACACCCAACTTGAACTGGTGGAGAAAATGCGGGAGGTGTTCGGCAAGCTCCCCGGCATGACGGTCGCATTCAGTCAGCCCATCGAGATGCGCATGAACGAGCTGATCGCGGGAATTCGCTCGGACATCGGCATCAAAATCTCGGGTGAAAATCTGGAAACCCTCAAAGAACTGTCCACCACCGTGCAAGGCGTGCTTGGAAAAATCCAGGGCGTGGGGGAAATGTCCGGCGAACAGATCACCGGCCAGTTGGTGTTGCAGGTGAAAGTGAACCCGGAGAAAACCGCGCGGCTGGGGATTTCCACGCGCACGGTGCTGGATGCCGTGGAGTCCGTCGGCTCACGCAAGGTGGGCGAGGTGCGCGAGGGCGAACGCCGCTTCCCGTTGGTGGTGCGCCTTCCCGACCGCGAGCGCACCGATCCCGAGGCGCTGGCCAATATGCTCATCCCCACCGAATCCGGTGCAGTGCTGCCGCTGTGCAGCGTCGCGGACATCGTGGAGACAGAAGGCCCGGCGACCATCAACCGCGAATGGGGTCGCCGCCGTATCACCGTGCAATGCAATGTGAAGGATCGAGACGTGGCGAGCTTCGTGGCGGAGGCGCAGAAGAGAATCGCCGCCGAGGTGAAGCTGCCCGAGGGATACAGCATTGAATGGGGTGGGCAGTTTGAGAACATGGAACGCGCCAACCGCAAACTGATGTTTGTGGTTCCGATGGCTCTCGGGTTGATTTTCGTCCTCCTCTATTTCAGCCTGGGGGGCTTTCGTGACGTGCTCATCGTGGCGAGCGGAATCCCGCTGGGAGCGGTGGGCGGCGTGCTGGCGCTTTGGTTGCGCGGCCTGCCATTCACCGTCAGCGCCGCAGTCGGTTTTGTGGCGCTCAGCGGTGTGGCCATTCTCAACGGCCTGGTGCTGGTGACGTTTATCAAACAACGCATCGATGCAGGAGAATCCGTTGAAAACGCGGTCCGCGAAGGCTGCCTGGTGCGACTGCGTCCCGTTCTGATGACTGCGCTCGTCGCGGCGGCAGGCTTCATCCCGATGGCCGTCAACGTCGGCGTGGGTGGCGAAGTCCAGCGACCCCTGGCCACGGTCGTCATCGGCGGCATTTTGACCAATACCCTGCTTACGTTGGTCGTCCTGCCCACGCTCTACACCACATTTCGCCGCAGAAAACTGCCACAGGATGAACTGGACGAGCTTCAAACATCCGAAACGAAAATCTAAAAACTCACACCTGTGTTCAAAGAAACCTTCTGCTTTATAAGCATGCTTTTCGGCCACCACACCTGCCCGGACGAGAAGGTGTTACCCGCGAAAGCTACCTCGCAATGCAGCGTAATCATCGCCAGCGTCCACGCCGGAAACGAGCGAGGGAAAACGCATGTGACGGGTTCGGTGAAGAAAGGCATGTGCGCCGGGACGGTCAGCGCTACCCGGACGCACCTCGACATCACCGCCACGAAAAAGGGAAAAATCATTCGCACGGTCGCCACGGGCTTCTCCCCAAGCACCATTCCCGCGAGCCGCCAAGGAACCTGCGGGCGTTCGACTTTTGCGGTCAACATGAGTGAACTTCCTCCTGGCACGGAAATCACCATCGCTGTCCACGATCAACCCATGCGTCTTTGCCCTCATTTCACCAAGCAATAATCGCAAGACGCTGGGGATCACAGCCTGCTACGGACGGCGGAGCATCAAAGCCGCCGCTGGCGCATGACAAATTGCAGGACAAAGCCCTTCCATTCCGGGGGCGTTTATGCTAGGTTTTCATCGCAATGCACAGCGGAAGGCGCACAGAATCAAAGACCTACGAAAGCCGACGAATCCTCCGAAACTTCGACCTTGGGCGTTGCCCTGGGCTATTAGGGTATCGCGCTATTGGCGCTGAATTTTTTGAAAGCTATCTCCAAAATGAACCCCTCACCTGATCCACAGACTGCCAAGCAGCCGGACAAGCTGAGCAAGAAAGCCGCTGGAGTAGTCGGCATGGCGGTGGCGTGCAGCCGGGTGCTGGGGTTGGTGCGCGAACAGGTGATCGCCTCGCTCTTCGGCGCGGGCAACGCCGTGGATGTGTTTGTCATGGCGTTCCGGGCGCCCAACCTCCTGCGCGATCTCTTCGCCGAGGGCGCGCTCTCCACGGCGTTCATCACCACGTTTTCCAAGAAGATCAAGACGGAGGGAGACGCGTCCGCCTGGCAACTGGCCAGCAAGATGGCGACGCTCACCGCCGTGTTCATGAGCCTGATCACGCTGCTGGGCATCGTTTTCGCCCCGCAGTTCATCGGGATTCTAGCAGGCGGCTTTTCCCCCGCGAAAGCGGCGCTGACGGTGGAGCTGACGCGGATCATGTTCCCGTTCATTTTGCTCGTCTCGCTGGCGGCGCTGGCGATGGGGATGCTCAACGCCAAGAACGTCTTCGGCATGCCCGCGATGGCGTCGAGCTTCTTCAATCTCGGCTCGATCATCGGCGGCGTGGCCTTTGGCTGGTGGCTCGACCCGCACTTCGGGGAGCGTTCGATCGTCGGTCTCGCCATCGGCACGCTCATTGGCGGGTTAATGCAGCTCATCGTGCAGTTCCCCGCGCTGCATCGGGCGGGATTCCGTTTCCGGCCCGATTTTGCCTGGCGGGATGACGGGGTGCGCCAGATCCTGCGGCTGATGGGACCGGCGGTGATCGCCGCCAGCGCCGTGCAGGTGAACGTGATGGTCAACGGCAGCTTCGCCTCCTACCTGGGGGAAAGCGCGGTCTCCTCACTCAATTACGCATTCCGGCTCATGCAGCTGCCGCTGGGAATTTTCGGCGTGGCGGTTGGAACCGTGACGCTGCCGGTGGTTGCTCGGTTCGCCTCGGTGCATGATACCGCGGGAGTCCGCACCACCCTGGGCCACGGCATCCGGTTGGCCTTTTTGCTCACCATCCCCTGCGCCGTCGGTTTGATCTTCTTTGCCGAACCGATCCTCTCCCTCATCTACCAGCACGGAAAATTCAGCTACGCGGATACCTTGTATGCCGCCTCGGCGCTCAAGTTCTACGCTGTCGGGTTGGTCGCCTACTCCGGCATCAAAGTCATCGCCCCCGCGTTTTACGCGCTGGACAAGCGCAATCTGCCCATGATGGTGAGCTTCTTCTCCATTCTCACCAACTACCTGCTCAACCTCTTTATTACCCGGTATTGCGGGCTGGGCATCCGCGGGCTGGCCCTTTCCACCAGCTTTGTGGCCATCATCAACTTCGCGATTCTTTACCGGCTCATGACCCGGCACGTCGGCGGGCTGGAAACGCGGGCGCTCTTTGCCACGCTCGGCAAGCTCGCCCTGGCCTGCGTGCCCCTGGCGCTCGTCTGCCTTGCCGCCCGGCACTGGCTCTTTGGCGGGCGCGCGCTCGAACACATGGCGCTTCTGCCGAAGCTGTCGGCGGTGTTTGGCACCATCGGCTTCGCCGCTGCCGCCTTTGGCGTGACGGTGGCGCTCTTGGGCATCGAGGAAGTCGAAGACGTCATCCGCCTGATCAAACGCAAGCTCCAGCGGCGCCCGGAGTGAGCTCCCTTTTGGTTGCCAAAAGGGAGGCCCGGTTTTCACAAACCCAAGGGTGACTCCAGGACGTAGGTGGCGCGTTTGAGCACGCCGAGCGAACAGGAATACTGCGCGGAGATGATTCGGAGTCCGAGTTGTTTAAAGACGGCCCGCCATCCCGCATCGGTCTTGTTGGAGTGGGGATGGCCGCGAAATTCGCAGTTGAAGACACTGTCCACGAAATGCGTGAGGTGTTTTTCAAGTGCGTTGGAGTAGATTTCCTCCATGACCACGATCCGCCCGCTCACCCGCCGGGCTTCCGCGAGCGTCGCCTCCGGTTGTGGGATGTGGTGAAGGACGGTGATGAGCAGCGTGACATCAAAGCAGCGGTCGCCAAAGGGGAGGCGGCCTCCGGCATAGATCACGGGATGCACGTTTTCGAGGAGGCTCAGGTTGTCGATGTCCAATCCGATGACCCGGTAGTTGCGCTTGCGCAGTTCGTTGAGGAGCACGCAGTTGCCGGCTCCCACGTCCAGCACGCTGCTCGAAGGGGGCAGGTGGGGGAGCAGATGGCCGAGTTTTTCCTGGACCCGCCATTGAGCCAGGAGGCGGAGGAGTTTTCGTGCAAACGGCAGTTTTGAGATGCTTTTGAAGGACATGGTTGGAGGGAATCGCACGCGGCGCTGTGCGCGCTCGTTGCTCCTCCGGCATTCCCTCATTCCTTAATCAGGTCGCCTTTGGGAGCCTGCGGATGCGAATAATTCTCTGCAAACCTGTCATTCCCATGACGCACCGAGCTGACTCCACCGCGCTTTCCTCTGGTCAACTGTTTCTGTTTCGAGAAGCGGTTTGCAAGCCTGCGGTGTCGGCTGGCTTGAATAAAAGGCGCTCCCGGCGCAAGCCCGTCTCTCCCCAGTCCTTGCTGCGGCGCATCGCCGTGGCCGGGTGGGTGCTCGGTTTTGCGGGTGCCGTCCTTTTCCATATGCTCCGGCCTTCCGGTGTGCCGCGCACGGGGCATGTTGTTTCGGTTGCCGAAACCAAAAGCGCTCTTACCGCGTCGGTCAGGCGTTGAAGGGGACGTCGGCTTTACACCGGCTCCGAAACTTCGACGGGCTCGGCCATTCCGCCCAGTTGGCAAATTGCCTCGCGCAACCGGGTGGCCAGTTCCTTGCGGTCGTCTCCCGGGGATTGCATCTGGCCATAGCGCACCACGGCGCGGATCCGCCGTTTGCCGAGCAGGTGGAGCAGGTGCGGGCCGAACTCCTGTTCCGGGCGCCAGTAGGCGACATCGTCTGCCACCACGCCATCCCCCGGTGCCAGTTCATAGTGAAGGAATGCCGGGGTGACGGACCACCCCTTTTCCACGAGGGGAGCCAGGAGCGATGCGCGGAAGGGCAACACGCGGTCCCCGCCTGAGCTCGTGCCCTCCGGGAAAAAGGCAAGGGGGACGCCTGCGTCCAACACCGGGGCCATTTCCGCCGCCACGCGCACGACATCGCTTTTGCGGTCCCGCCGGATGAAGAGTGTGCCGGCGAACCGGGTTAACGGGCCGAAGACGGGCCAGTGCGCCACCTCGGCCTTTGCGATGAAAATCATCGGCATGCGGGCGGCAAGAACGATGATGTCCAGGTAGCTCACATGGTTGCTGACCAGCACGCCGTGGTTGGGTGGGGTTCCCTCGTAGCAGCGCGCCACCCCGAGCGCCCATAGGAAGCGCCGGGCTTGTTGTTGGACCCAGGCCGCCCGGGCCACGATGGAACCGCTCCGGCCAAGGAGTTTGATGGTGAGGAAATACGTCACCATGGCCAGGAGAACCGTCACAATGAGCTTGATGCCCCGCAGTGTGACCCTGAAAAACTGGCTTATTTTCGACATGAAGCGCGCGGGGGAGGGGTGTCGTACATCAACCCCTACTGCAAGTCATACCGGGCAGCTACGCTCGCGGGCAAGGCTTGGATGTCCACAAGGGTGAGAAAATCGATGGTCTTGAATTCCACGTCCAACGCGGGTTCGCCGCAAATCTTCGCGCCGATGGAGAAATAGGCGCTCATGAGTTTTGGCGCGCGCACGGGGGTTGCCAGCGGGGCGGCCTGGCACTCGTAGCCGGGCATCGGTTTGGTTACCCAGCCTTCCGGGGCGAGATAGCGGTCCTTGAGGGAAAGGTAGAGGGCCATGCCTTCCGCGGGATCCTGCGAAGTCAGCGAAGAACAACCGATCAAATAACGCCCGCCGCGTTCTTTGGCGTAGGTGGCGATGCCTTTCCAGAGCAGACCCAGCACCACCAGGTTGCGGTGCTGTTTGTGGACGCAAGCGCGCCCGAGTTCCAGTAATTCCGCCGCGCAGGGGAGAAAAGGGGTGAAGTCAAACTCCTGCGCGCTGTAAAAACCGGCTCCCGCCAGGGCCCGGTCGCCCATTTGCACCCGGTAGGTGCCTACCAGGGTGCCGCTGGCGATTTCCTCCACCAGAAGGTGGTCGCAAACCGCGTCAAAGCGGTCCACGTCCATGCCGGTCTCGGCGGCGCTCGCCAAACCTTCGCCCATTTCCACGTTGAAGACCTGGTAACGCAAGCGCTGCGCGGCTTGAACATCGCCGGGGGTTTCCGCAAGTCTCAGCCGATAAAGCTGTTGCGTTTTCGAGTTGGGGGAAAGCCGGTCGGCGACATTGGCCGGTGTTGCGGCGGTGGGATTGGTCATGTTCTCAAAAAAATAGCGCAGATATGTGAAGACCGCGTGGCGATTGCGTTACGATTCTGTGAAATCGCCCGCCGCTTTCGTGTCGCTTTCGAGGTATCTTGCACCCCGCAGCCACAAAAGTCCAGCGATTGCGATCATCCCCGAAACCGTCAAAAACGCCACGTTCATCTGCCAGCGGTCGGCGATGCGTCCGATCAACGGCGGGGAAATCGCATCCCCCAGCGCGTGAATCACGAAGATATTCACTGCGAAGGCCGTGGCGCGGATCGATGGGGGGGTGACATTGACCAGCGCGGCGTTGGCCGGGCCGGTGTTGACGAAGAGGAAAAACTCCACGAAGAAAAGCACCACCCAGAATGCGGGGAAGGGGGTGTAAAGCATCGCCACCGTCAGAGGGAAGGCGATCAGGCTCCCGTAGCCGGAAACCAGAAAGTACGCACCGGGGTGGCGGCGCTTGAGGCGGTCCGCCAGCCAGCCGCCGAGGAGGGTTGAAATGAGCCCGGCTGTCACGGTGATGGCCCCGAAGAGCATTTTGATGTGCCCCGGATCGGGTTGGTGCCGGTATTCCTGAATGTAGCAGGGCACCCAGAAGGAGAGGCCGCCCATGGCGAACGTCATGGCGGTCATGGCCGATGTGTTGGAGAGAAACGAGCGGTTGCGAAGCAGGCCGAGCAGCCCCTGCCGGAACGACGGCGCCGCAGGTTGTTCCTCCTCCGGGGCGGCGCAACCGCAACCGCACGGAATCGCGCGGGCGCGGGCCAGCAGCTTGCGCGGGTCAGGCATGAACACGCAGAACGCCGCCAGCAGCAGACCGGGCGGCGTTACGAGATAAAACGCCCAGCGCCACCCCCACGCCGGGCCCACCGCGCCGGCGAAGACATACCCGAGCGCGCTGCCCACCGGGATGGCCAGGTAGAAGAGCGAAAGCACACGGCCCCGGGAGGCTTGTGGAAAATAATCCGCGAGAAGTGTCGGTGCCGAGGGGCCATACGCCGCCTCGCCCACTCCCACAAAGACGCGGGTGATCAGGAGCCCCACAAATGTCGCCGCCAGGCCCGAAGCGCCGCTGGCCAGACTCCACAGCGCCACGCCGATCCCGACCAGCATCCACCGGGGATAGCGGTCCGCCAGCCAGCCGAAGATGGGCGCAGTCACCATGTAGCTCACCAGGAACGCCGTCGCCAGCAGGCCGGTTTTGCCCATCGCATCGGGATCGTCGGCGGCAAAGAGCGCCTTGCGAATCTCCGGTTCCAGCGCCGCGAGGATGTAGCGGTCGATGAAGTTGAAGAGATTGATGGCCAGCAGCAGCGCCAACGCGCGCCGCGCACCGGGAAGTCGGGTTTCAAGAGACATGCGGGCGGTTCTCTTTTGCGTTTCTTGCGCCTTTTTGCGGCCTCTATCCGCCTTACTTCTTGCGCCGCTGTTTCAAGTGCAATTGCACGAGGGATCTTTGCAACGTGGCTTCCATGCTGGCGATCTGTTCGGCGTCCAGAGACTCGGCGTTGCGCAGGGCGGCTTGGGCGCGTTCAATGGCTTTCTCCACGGAGCGCTCGTCAATGGCGGTCTCGACGATGGCCATGTCCGTGAGGATGGTGACGCTCTCCCCGGTGATCTCGGCAAAGCCTTCGCCCACGGCAAAGTCGGTTTCCTGCCCGTCTTTGCGGATGCGCAGTTCGCCCGGTTTGATTTCGGTCATCACGGGGATGTGCATCGGGTAGATGCCCATTTCGCCTTCCACGCCGGGGATGACGACCATTTCGACGTCTTCCGCGTACGCCTTTGCCAACGGGGTGACGATTTCGAGCCGTAGTGTTTTCGCCATGGTAGTGGGGCTAGACGAGCACCATGTCGATGCCGCCCTTCATGTAGAAGTTCGATTCGGGCACGGCGTCGTGTTTGCCTTCCAGGATTTCCTTGAAGCCGCGCACGGTTTCCGCGACGGAGACGTATTGGCCCTTGGTACCGGTGAAGACTTCGGCGACGTGGAAGGGCTGGCTCAGGAAACGCTGGATTTTGCGGGCGCGGTAAACGGTGAGCTTGTCCTCGGGGGAAAGCTCGTCCATGCCCAGGATGGCGATGATGTCCTGCAGGTCCTTGTATTTCTGGAGCACGCGCTGGACGCCGCGGGCGACGTTGTAGTGTTCCTCGCCCACGACTTCCGGCGCGAGCGCCTTGGAGGTGGAGGCGAGGGGATCAACGGCGGGGTAGATGCCCAGCTCGGCGATGGCGCGCTCCAGCACGATGGTGGAATCCAGGTGCGCGAAGGTGTTGGCGGGCGCAGGGTCGGTCAAGTCGTCCGCAGGCACATAGACGGCCTGGAAGGAGGTGACGGAGCCGCTCTTGGTGGAGGTGATGCGTTCCTGGAGATCGCCCATTTCCGCCGCGAGGGTGGGCTGGTAGCCGACGGCGGAGGGGGTGCGCCCGAGGAGCGCGGAGACTTCCGCACCGGCCTGCGAGAACCGGAAGATGTTGTCGATGAAAAGGAGCACGTCCTGGTTCTTTTCGTCGCGGAAATACTCGGCCATGGAGAGGGCCGAGAGCGCGACGCGCAGACGCGCGCCGGGAGGCTCGTTCATCTGGCCATAGACGAGGGCGAC
>Ga0073936_10010821_pt1 | contig 11139 bp, 10 predicted proteins | sample AliMusrvi5mmetaG_FD_87041 | JGI IMG/M metagenome (GOLD analysis project Ga0073936, IMG submission 87041) | Freshwater lake bacterial and archeal communities from Alinen Mustajarvi, Finland, to study Microbial Dark Matter (Phase II) - Alinen... | ecosystem: Environmental > Aquatic > Freshwater >... | reverse complement strand
CGCTGACCGTGTAGTCGTCATTACCGATGGCGACCGAACAGATGAGGCTACGGGCACGGCCACTCCAGGCGAGCGCAGGAAGACGACATATGACGATATCGTCAAGAATCTAGGCGCATCGCAAAACTTCCAAGCCGTGATCAACACATATTCTCTGGAGACGGAATTGGTCAACGCAGGGAATAGCTCATTGTTGAGGGAAGCATACCTAAAGCTCCATCCGAAATCGGAAGCCAAGTGGGATGCCGCGGTAACGCTGAGTGGCGACCAGAGAGCTGCAGCTGTTCAGGGCCTGTTCAAAGACACGCCCAAAGGAGATTTTGCCCAGCTCGTTGCTGAATCTATCCGCGACACTCCCAATTTCGTTGTCCCCGGATATTTGAAGACCGCGATCGAGGCGCTCGTGCAATGAAGCCCAAGCCGTTCAAGCCTACTCCGGAACAGGAGGCTGTCATCGCGCATAAAGAGAGCGCATTCACCTCTGCGTGTCCTGGAGCTGGCAAGACGCAGGTCCATGTCGAACGGGCACGACAAGAGTTGAAAAATAACGCATCAGGACAGGGGCTTGCTTTCCTTTCGTTTACAAATGCCGCGATCTCGGAATTGAAAGCGAGGCTACAGTCGGAGGCACTGCTTCCCAACCCGCCGTTTCCACACTATGTGGGAACCTTTGACACCTTCATCTGGCATTTCTTTATCGCGCCCCTCGGAATACCCGGCTGTGTCACGCCACCGCAACTCATTCCCGATATGCAAGAGCGCGCTATTACACCTTACAGCGGGGCACAGGAAATTCCGCTTGGATACTTTAATGAAGTCACAGGAAAGCTGATTCCGGAAAAAGCGAAGCAATGCGGTTTTGATGTAAGCGCCAAACCGGTATTGACCGCCAAATATGAGGTGGCCGCGAAACATTGTCGTGATCGTTTTCTCGCGCGTGGAGAAGTGGGATTCGACGATGTTCGCACGATCGTGAAGAGCTATCTCACAGACCCACAGATATCTACTAGACTCTCTTCCGCGTTGGCGGCTCGCTTTCGCGAGATTGTGGTGGATGAAGCCCAGGATTGCAATCCCGCTGATATCGAAATCATCAAGTGGCTTCGAACTTCTGGCATTGTCACCAAGGTTATTTGCGATCCGCACCAGTCCATATACGAGTTTCGGGGAGGCGTAACTGAGGAACTGTTTGCTCTTCGCGCAACATTCGCTCCACAGAATCAGCTGCCGATGAGCGGCAACTTCCGGTCGAATCCGAACATTTGCAAGGCAATTGCCGCCTTTCGCTCGCCTGGGGAGCAGCAAACGAGAGATCAGTCGCTTGGCGCACTGTCGGGCGACGCAACAAAGATCCACGTCCTCCACTTCCCGGGAAATTCGATCCCGAATTCGATTGGGAAAAAATTCAACGACCTCCTGCAAAGCCACGGGCTGACGCCTCTCGAATGTCCGGTGGTCTCTTCGGCAAGAGATGCAGCGTGTAAGGCAATTGGACAGGTCGTCGATGCAAATTCAGGGGATCGCACGGTACGGCTCGCTCTCGCGGTAACAGGTTTCCATGCCGGAGTTGAAATCAATGCCAGAAAGGAGGCAATGGAAGCCTTGCACACCATCGTGATCGAGTTGGGCGGCAAGATGGGTGCAAAGACCTACCATCAATTTGTAAGGGCCGAGGCACTTAAGGCAGAGGACTGGCGGCCAGAAGTCCTCCAGCTACTCCAATCACTTCGATACGATTCGCCTCATGACGCAGATGCCGACGCGTGGTTAACAAGAGCAAGAAACCTTTTGGCTCCATTCTTGAGTAGCAGTGGATCAATCGCACAAAAACTACGGAATCATCAAACCTTGTCGGCCGTTCTCACCTGTAAACCGGCGTCCGATTTGAGCCCGCGGACCATCCATTCTGTTAAAGGGATGGAATTCCCAGGCATATGCGTTGTCTTGAGCCCCAGAACCTGCAAAGATTTGCTCGACTATCTCACAACAGGGCAACCAGCAAAGAGTGCGGAGGCCGCTCGAAAGTTGTACGTCGCCGCATCCCGAGCGGAGCGCCTACTGGTCATCGCGGTTCCGAAGAGCCAGGGATCAAGGTTGGTTGAGCACATCAAAAAGACGGACGCCGAAGTGACCGAGATCATCTTGTCTTGAAGATTCGTCAGCCGAGATGCCAAATCCCACAGGTTAAGTCGACCTTCTCTCGATTCCAATTTACTGAGGTAAGGCGAAATAGGGCGAACTGAGCAGTTCAGGCAATGGTCGCGCAGCACCATCGGGCACGGTCTGCTGCCCACAGCACGAGGCGAGCAAGAAGACACAATCGGGCTCCTTGCCTCATTCTGTCCGCGCATTCGGGCACTCGTCGCTTGAATGTTTCACAAACTCCAGCTATCGAGCGGCTCGCGCCAGTACATATGGTCGAGGAATCGATCCTCTTGCCGGTCGATCCACTGCTTCGCCATCCAGCCTGCCGGCAGGAGTATTGAGAGCAGCAGGACTCCGCAAACGGCAGAGAGGGCCATTTCTCGAAGCGCTAGCCGGGATGAGGTAAATTGTGCACCACAGCGGGGACAGATTTCATTCGTCCCGGCACCCTGCTTCTCCTGCTGGGTCGCACGATTACGCCATCGCGACGCCATAGCGTTGATCATCGTCTTGATCGTCATCATTGCCTTCATCGCCTTCCTCCTCCTCATCATTGCCGGAAGTCTCTTCCTCAACTGCAACCGCGTAGGCTGCCCGCTCACGTTTGTCCCGCCGGACATCCAGCAGCTGTTCTCCAACCGTGTGTTTCGGAGAAAAGCAGTACTGGACGTACGCCTCGAAGAGGGCCTGATTCGGGATGCCGCGCTTCAATACATCGCCATGGTGCTGCTTGTACAAGCTCATCAGCGCTTCAGGCGTGATGGTGTAGGATCTCCGCTTGCCGCGGCAGGCGATGGATGCCTGGAGCCATCCCCGTTCAATCCAAAAAACAACCTCTGCTTTTCGGACCCCGAGGGCACTTGCAAGGCTCTCCACTGAAAACAGGTCGCACCGGATCTCGCGCAAGCTGAGGTCGTTTCTATTGAGCATGTTTCGGATCGCCTTGGGTGTCCGATTGAGTTTCCTCGCTACTTCTTCGATCGATCGCTTCACAAGTTCCTCGCGAACGATCTCGAACTCGGTCTCGGTCCATCGCCGATGGTCTTGCTGTCCTTTGATTCCGTACTGGATGATGAACCGCCAGCAGGCTTCCTTTGGACGCCCGCTGTGGCGCTGTAGGCGGACCACAAGTTGCTCAAGTTTGGATCCAGAAAGCACTTTGGCCTGAGCAGCCATGGCTATCGCTTCTGCACTCCACTCTTGGGAGCGCTCCGGCAATTTGGGGAGAGTTGCCATACGCGCCTCGATAGGGATCTTCCCAAGGCCAAGAAGTTCGTATTAGAACATGGTTGAAGGTGCGGCACTTTCAGACCGGAGAGTCCCCGCTCGTTCCGCCGACGTCTCATCCAGCTAGCGACGGCCGTTACTCGCTCTGAAGCGGACGTCACTTCCGTCGCGTTGAGGATCAATCCGACCTGCCGAATCCCGGGGAATCTTGTCCTGCTCCCCTGGGACTCTGCAAAAGAGGCCCTATATCTACTAAAGGCACTCCAGACGGAGCTTTGTGGCAAGGATGCGAGATTTTTTCGCAACTTAAAACAAAAAGCCTCGTCTATACTACGAGTTAACTGGTCGTCAATCCCCCCGCGCCACACACGCGTATGACGCCAAATGGTAGTAACTGGAAAGTGCTGACATGGAGTTGGGCCTATTCGACTGGGCACCCGGCTTCCGATCAGAAGTTGGAGGCCGCTGCTCACGCAGCATGGTCATACGCTTCTCTGTGCGCTTGGACGTACCTCAATGACCACGACTCCGCAGTCGATTTGATGGACCACGCCGTTCAAAATGCGTCCCAATACCTTGCCCGCCACATCGATGCTCCGGAACAAAAACTGACCGCTCGCATCAAGAGCGTCATCCGGCGTCGCGCCAGGCAGCTTGCGGCGAAGCGTAGCCGCGAATTGCCGTATGGGTCGATGCGCGATATGGAACAGCTTCATGTCGGTCATTCGGAGGCAGAACAAAGAACTTACGCGAATGAGTTGTTCTCGCGCCTTTCGCCAATGGCACAATCGATCTTCGACTGGCGCGCGCTCGGATATTCGTGGCGGGAGATCGGTGGAAAACTTGAGATGGACCACAGCGCCGTGCGTCGTGCATACTTTGGGGAACTGGGGTTGGTGCTCCGCAGTATTTCCCCTCCTGGAGAATCCCCAAAATGTTGAGTTGGTCTAGGCCCTCGCGCGCCGAGGACCGCATTGAATCATGGCTAGTGCAGCGCCATCAGGAGCGCGTGCTTGCCGGCGAAACGACGCCTGTCGGGCCGTGTCCTGACGAAATCTTCCTTCGAGATCTGGCTCGAAAGGCCAAGCGGATCGATTTGCTAGACCCGAGAGTCGACCACGCGGCAAACTGTTCCACGTGCATGACCAGGCTGCTTGTCTTCCGGCAGGAAAATCGCTCGCGCCAGAGAAAGCGGACACTCGTAACCGCTGTAGTCCTCTGCTCCGTGATCGGCGCGGTCGTCATCACGGTCGCCCGATATGGAATGCACCGGCAACTTCCATCGGCGAATGTGGCCGTTGTATCCGAAGCGGTAAACCTGTGGGATGCCGGTACGATCCGAGGTAACCAGCCAGGCTCGCTGCAATCTGTGTTTCTGCCGGCTGCAGTGGTTAGGGTTACGATCATCCTTCCGCGCTTCAGCCCTCCGGGCCAATACGCCGTGGCCGTAACGCAGGATCAAAATGGAAATGGCGTTGTAGCCCAGAGAAGCGCGCCGGCGACGATTAATGGCGACCACGAATCAGTGTCGGTTGAACTGGACCTGCGGGCGGCCAAGGCGGGAGCGTATTTTTTAGCCACGACCCACGAACAGGATCAGGCGTCGTACTACTATCCTTTGCAAATCAAGTAAGTAGCCCTCTTCGCCACTCAATTCCCGACTCAGTAGCAATCCAAGCATTTGTCTCGGAAATAAGCTCAAACACTCGATGGATGCGAATCCCAGTTGGCAGCAAATAAGGTTCGCGAGTGAACAATTCAGGAGACGCTGGCCGACTTAACGGGAGTTATTTTCTGCCTTGCCGGTTGGAACGTCGGAACGGGCCCCGACGCATCAGAACGGTTGACCTCCGCGGAATCTTCAATTGGCAGAATGTCGTCCTCACCTTCTTCCACAGCTCCGCCCTCCAGAAGCGTTCCAAAAGCCTACCGGGGCCTGCCTCCGAATTTGCCGGGTTCTATGAGGCTGTTTTCGGCTGGTTTCGCCTTTCCAAAACCAGGTGATTCTGGAGGGCGGGAAGTCAGTAATGGCTCCCTTGCATGGCCGTTTCTCAACACCCTTTCCCTCACGGACGTTCAAGTCTTTGCGAAAGAGCTCGCTGGCTAGCCGCCCGAAGGGGTTTCGACCTTGAGGATCTTGAAATCCCAACCATAATTCCGCGGACGCTTTGGGAAATAGAAGTTCCCAAAGTCTCCGGTTTCCCCTGGTCCGATACGCGCGTACACCTCCCTGACACTCTCGCCTACTTCAGTGCAACTAGATCGTTCCTCTTGAGTCAAGGGAGTATCTTCGGGCTGTGGAGTAGCTCCGCAAGCGAAGATACGAATTCTCATTCTGATAAACGAAATCTCACTCCTTGAATCATTAAATACGTGCCCTCCGAAACGATACCTCTCGTTGGGGGCCTCGTTCGAACCATCGAGAACCACCACGTCAGGCAGAGTCCCGGTAACCTTGATGTGGGAGACTATCTCCGACGATGCGGCCGGCCCGGTCACAAAATGCGTGTCATTGCCACCGAAAGCCCAGATGAGAATGAGAGCAACCAACGCAACAGGCACAAGCCAGTACGCACGTAGTCGGGGTTTCTTCATAGACGGCGAAGAGACGTGGCGGGTCTGCTGATTCGCAGAATGGGGAGTGGGATGCTTGTGGCGCATTCGGGAAATCCAGCCAGAGATCCAACGGAAGACCAAGACCATGACCGCCCAACTGCCTGCAAACAGGATTAGAGCGCCGATGAATCCTCCGATGGCGAAGGGAACGAACTCTCCCGAGCCTGTCGCTCCACTCTTGCTGGCATTACTTATTGCCGCCAATAAACTGAGGATCGAGCACACGATCCACGATTCCCGAGAAACAAGCGGCCTTTTTTCGTCTCTCGGTTGCGTAGGTTTGTCTTGACTCGTCACAGATTCCAGCTCAGACTGGTCACTGCTGAGCGAAAGCTGTTCTCTTTCCTTAACGGAGTACTTGTGAACATTCTGCGAAGCAACTACTCGCACATCACTAGGTGTTGAATGGGTGGGCGTGGCTACTGGCAAATGCACATCGTCAATATGCCGCGGATTGCCACAAGCGCGGCAGAACTCATTTCCCCCGGTAATCCTGGCACCGCATCTTCCGCAGTACGCATGGTCTCGCAGATGTTCTGGTCCATCCGCCCGAGCCGGCGGTTGCGGCTTCGAAATTGGAGGTTCCGCGGCGGCAACAGGACTGACCCCGGTCGGCGCCCCGCACCGAACGCAAAATCTCGCTACTGCGGGTAGCTCACATGCGCAATTTGGGCAGTACACAGAGTCGGTCCCCCATGAAAGGTTGTTGGAATTGTACTTCAGGCTGCCCCTGATAATTCAAAGCGGCAATGGCAAACTGCACGTAACGAGGAGCAAGATTAATCAGGGGGCAGAGATCCGCCTTTGTCTACTCGAAAACCTTGATCTGGACACGCGGCCCGCGGCATGATCCGCTAGGTTCACTTTCTGGTTTACTTTGTCGATATCAGGTCGGCATCTGTTGGACAGTTTGTAAAGTCGAGCTTTGAGTTATCGTGCAGTATCCTTGTCCGCCTAGCCTTGAATTCGCCCGCTTCTTCGTCCCCCGCCGCCTTTTCAACCAGGTAGTTTCCAACAATTGAGCCTTTGCTCCGCTTCCCTGTGAACGTGATCTTTTCGTCAGCGCTCGTGACCACAAAAGTCACATCTTCGCCTGACACTGAACCCGTCAGCGGACCACTGCCCCCCAGTGGGCGGAGTACAGCGAGGCAGCCACGAAGGTCGCCACTCGTGTCTTGAACAAACAGGGCAAACCCGGCGTATAGGTCCGCAGTGTCGTTGTGTACTGTGCCCGCCAATTGTCCGGTGAATGGCCCCAATTGTTGCTCCTGTGGTCCGTTAAAATCCCTCACATTGCTTGCTGTCAGCTCACTAGGCTTTTGCTGTAATTGCGGCGACGGCTGGATCTGTCGGAGCGAATATTGGAGATGTTCATCGAGAAGCGGCTTAAGATGCTCCGAACTGACCGCGAAGTTGAGGTTTTGCCCCTCCTGCGCCTGCATTGTTGCAATACCAATCGCCTGACCACTGCCGTTAAGAACTGGTCCCCCTGATGATCCTGGGGAGATGGGTGCCGTAATCTGCAGATATCGGGTGGTTTTGTAGCTGCGGATTGCGCTAATGATTCCATCGCTAACCGTATTCTCAAGCCCTTGGGGACTCCCGATCGCAATGACCCTTTCCCCGACCGTTATGTCTCCGGAAGTATCGAGCGGAATGGCTGGGAGGTCGTGAGGGGATCCTTGACCCCCAAATTCGCGGAGTTGAAACACCACAAGATCCTTGTCTCTGTCGAACCCTTCAATTGAGGAAACCTCGAACCTGCGCCCCGAACAGCATTCTGCGGTGGCTTGCGACGCCCCATGGAGCACATGGTAGTTGGTGGCCGCCAAGCCCGCACTGGTCAAAATGAAGCCGCTGCCCTGAGCCTCTCGGTTGCCCGCGGCGTCGTAGCTGATGATTGTGAGCACCGCTGTGGTGAGGGGTGGGACCTTTGGCCGATTTGCGCTGGAGTCCGGCAAGCTTCCTTTTGAGGTGCTCACGAGCACGATGGTAAGGATGAGGGCCAGTGCGCCAATAACGAGACCCGTCGGAAGAAGCCATCGGGCGCGCTTCGTTGCGGTGGACAAAGCACGGGCTCGCGGTTCCTGGTAGAGGGTCTGTCCGCACGCAAGACAAAACACAGCACCGTCAGGATTTTTGGTTCCGCAGTTAATGCAATGAGCCATTGTTTCCTGTATGTATGATAGGCCTGCCCGCGCTACAATTCCACCAACGATTTATCTGAGGATGTTGATCAGTGTATTGCCCAAACTGCGCATGCGAACTCCCGACGGTAGCGAAGTTCTGTGTCAGATGCGGAGCGACTACTAGGTTCGTTGAGGCGGTGTCTTCTGCAAGGCCCTTCGTATCGATCCCACTAGGGCCAACTCCGGTTATTACGCCTAAACGTCTGGGCGACCAAGTGTATTGCGGGAAATGTGGTACTAAGGCCATTGGGGGCAATCTGTTCTGCACGTCATGTGGGAATCCGCTGTATGAGGACGACGTGCCAGGACCGCCCAATTTGCTTACGCATTCCGACGCCGAAGTGCGCGAAACCGAATTCACTCCGATTCTGCCAACCGCTCTCCACCACAATTCCGCGACCGTGCAAATTCAAGAGACAACGGCCACGGAAGATGTACTGGCTCCCCTCGAACCGATACCGGATGCGCCCGGCGGAACTTTAACCGAACCAATCTCCTCAAGCGTCATCCCGGGCGCGAACGCAGTAGCGACCAACGGAATCGAGCCGCCCGTGGTGCGGTTTGTACTACAGGCCCTGGGAACTATGCTGACGGTTTCGGTGATCGCCTTCGCTGTAGCGGACGACATAGCCAGATCTGCGCTCTCAGTATGGCTTCCGCTCCTGGTCGCCGGGTTCATCCTTCCTTTCCTGCTATACCGCACCATCAAAACGCTTGGGACTTTGAAGCATCTGAGCGTCGCAGATGAGGCGGTTGGCCAAGCGCGGATTCGACTACTGAAACAGAGCATCGTCTTCGGTGTGCTGTTTACGATTATCTCTTCCGGAGTTGGGTACGGCATCGGGACCAGCGGTAGTGAAACGCACCGACTGCTGACTGACGAAGATCGATACGCTGCAATCGGCAAACGTATCAGTGATCAGCGCAATTCCGGGGGGGCCACAGTCCCAACGCAAATCGCCATGTACGACCGGCTAGAGCCGGATGTGCGGGACTTTGCCAGGATCTGTGCAACCTTGCACGCCGAGTTGACTGTATTCGATGGAAAATATCCCGGCCAGCACCAGACCACCGAAGCCTCACTGCACAACATAGACAACGGAGCTAAGCGCGCCGCCCTTCTACTGCAAGAAATTGAGGTCGCGAGACGGATCGCCTCCCTTGAAGGCACCCAACAATGGACCGTCTGGAAGAGCGACATGCTGCCACTGTTGGACCAGGAAGACGCGCTCAATTAGCTGGTTGCTGTGGCGAGAGCGGATAAAACTTCGCGACGGCTTCGTCCCAGTCACAAGTGCGGAAAACATGTCTTACCCTTTCGGACCGCAACAAGTAGAGCGACCAAATAGCAGGACCAATCGCATCCCAAACATCAAAGAAGAGAGCGTCAGGAAACTTCTTCACGTCTATGGCCACCGCCACGGAGCAGGCCACGAGTTGGGCCAGCAACACCCAACGCAGCAGTTTCAACAGTCCCCACGACCGCACAGAGAGAAGCATGGTGCTGACAGCCACCTGAATTCCGAAAATCAGCAAGATGGGCACAGCAGACAAGAGAAAAAGATGATACAGACCGGCGTCAGCAAAACTCTCTGGAACATAGCTTTGAAAAGCCACCATGAAAGTTATCGCTGTCAGCAGGATGCCGCCATAAAGCTGCCAGTAGTAGAGCATTAACCATCCCCCGACGGGAGAACGCCTCGACCTATAACAAACGACCCACGCGATGATCCCTCCCGGAAATCCGGGAGTGTAATTGCTGCTGCTTGAACTTGTGACGAGTAGAAAAGCAAGTAGTTGCGGGAGAACCATTGTCGTCCTCAGCTTAGAATACAGGCTATCCTGAACCGCGCCCATTCGTACTGTCAAGTTCACGTGAGTTGAGCTCAAGTCGTTTCTGCAGATTCCGAGGATCGCAGGCACGCGTTCCGTTCGCTGAGCCTTCGCCGGGGAGCGATCATCCCTGTAGAGTCGCGCACGGATCGCAGCGAAAGAGGAGCATAGCGCATCATTGGCAGTGAAGTCAGTGCCGGGGTGAGGTATCGTCCGAGAAACGGCCATGCGAGGGAGCCATTGCTGACTTTCCGCCCTCCAGAATCACCTGGTTTTGGAAAAGCGGATACGATCGCCCTCGGCGCCACGGAACAAGCACGCGGGAGAGCCATTCCGGCAGATTTTTGGAACGCCTCTAGAGAGCGTAGCTGTGGTGAAGAGCGGCAAGTTGAACACGGGCAGTTCCTCTGGTCACCACTGAGTCAAGTGCCTGAGTTGAGACAGCTTACACCGCGGCGAGCAGATCAGTACCGGCAAACGCCGATGTAGCCGGGAGGGATTTTCGATTGTTGCATAATCTCCCTCGCGCCCGCTGAGCACTCTAGCATCCGATTGATGGACGAAGCTCTCCCCGCCTCGTGTTGCTGTCGAATGGCGGCCAATCCTGGGAATGAGCCCCGCAAGGGGTGTCAATTGCGCGCTCAACTGACACGTACTGCGTGATGACCTCGAATCGATTTGACAACATGTTCAAGTTGGCCGTCCACCCGCTCCCGTCGTTCGCGCCAATTGAACTCGATCAGTTCGTCCGGTTCCATCGGCGTTCCTTCCAGCACCAACCCGTTCCATGTGTAGTATGCTCCTGTGGGCATCGCCAACCGAAATCCATTGCCGACTTTGACGGAAGTTGCGGAGAGGAGACGACCAGCCGTTTTCTCTCCGACGATTGTGGCGAGCCGATTCTCTCGTGCAAACGCGACAATCATTTCCGCGGCGCTTGCGGTGTGGCGGTTCACCAGGAGTACGACCCTCCCGTGAAATGGTTTCTCGCCCAACCCCTCGGTTTGAAGCACAATGGTTTTTTTTGTCATCATTGCAGGCCCAAACTGCAAAGCAAGCCGCCACAAGGTCTTGGTTGAAGACGGGATTCGCGAGAATCGAGGGAAACTGTGTTTCACTGATTCGAGAT
>Ga0073936_10010820_pt1 | contig 11139 bp, 7 predicted proteins | sample AliMusrvi5mmetaG_FD_87041 | JGI IMG/M metagenome (GOLD analysis project Ga0073936, IMG submission 87041) | Freshwater lake bacterial and archeal communities from Alinen Mustajarvi, Finland, to study Microbial Dark Matter (Phase II) - Alinen... | ecosystem: Environmental > Aquatic > Freshwater >... | reverse complement strand
GTCCATATCGTGGGCCGGGCCAAGGACCTGATCATCAGTGGGGGCTTTAATGTCTACCCCAAGGAAATCGAAAGCCTGATCGATGAGCTGCCGGGCGTGACCGAAAGTGCCGTCATCGGTCTGCCGCACCGGGATTTCGGCGAAGGCGTCACCGCCGTGGTGGTGCTGAGCAAGGATGCGGCGCTGACGCAGGATCAAGTCCTGTCGGCGATCAGGGACAGGCTGGCGAAATTCAAGCAACCCAAGGCGGTGCTGTTTACCGACGCGTTTCCGCGCAATGCGCTGGGCAAGGTGCAAAAGAACCTGCTGCGCGACAAGTACAAGGACCTGTACGCCTGATGGACCAGAGCCGGAACGCCTGCGAACTGCTGTACGACCACTGGGCGGCCGGCACGCAACTGGAAAGCCTGCCGTCCGGCCTTCGCCCCGCGACCCGCGCGGAAGGCTATGAAGTGCAGGCACACCTGGAATCGCATACCAGCGCGCCGCTGTATGGCTGGAAGATCGCCGCCACCAGCGTCAACGGCCAACGGCATATCGGCGTGGATGGCCCGCTGGCGGGGCGCATCCTGGCGGAACGCGTCATCGCAGACGGCGGCGATTTTGTGCTGGGCACCAGCCTGATGCGGGTGGCGGAACTGGAGTTCGCATTCCGTATGGGGACCGATCTGGCGCCCCGCGCTACCGCCTATACCCAGGACGAAGTTCTTTCGGCCGTCGCGACCCTGCATCCGGCGATCGAATTGCCGGACTCGCGTTTTGCGCACTTTGAAACCGCCGGCCTGGCGCAACTGGTGGCCGACAATGCCTGCGCCCATTATTTCGTGTTGGGACCGGCAGCGGATGACAGCTGGCGGGCGCTGGACCTGGCGGCGCATCCCGGCAAGGCCTTCCGCAATGGCGCGCTGGCGGAAGCGGGCGTCGGCGCCAATGTGCTGGGCGACCCGCGCATCGCCCTGACCTGGCTGGCCAATGAACTGTCCGCGCATGGCATGACATTGCGAGCAGGGCAGGTCGTGACCACCGGCACCTGCGTCAAACCCGTGGTGATCGCGGTGGGCGAAACGATTGAAGGCGACCTGGGGCCGCTGGGCCGGGTCTCGGTGCGGATTGTCTGATTATTCCGCCGCCAGCGGCTTGCGCGTGGGCAGGGGCGGGGACACCGGATACAGCTTCTGCCGCAAGGCCGCGGCGACTTCATATAAAGCATCGCGCACTTCGATCTGCCGCTGCGGCGTCATGCGTTCGGCGTCATCGGTGGCCGACAGCGCCGCCACGGCGCGCCCCTCCCGGTCCAGCACCGGCACGGCGATGCAGCGCATGTTGGCCTTGTGCTCGCGGTCGTCCATGGCATAGCCCTGCGCGCGCACCTTCTTCAGTTCGGTGCGCAGGCCCGCCTTGGTGGTGATGGTGTAGGGCGTCAATGCGATCAGCTCGCCGTCCAGCACGAAGCTGTCCACTTCCTGTTCCGGCAGCGCTGCCAGCAGCACCTTGCCTAACCCAGAGCAATAGGCTTCCAGCTGCGCGCCCACCCGCGTGTGCACAGCAAAGGCGCCCGGCACCGATACCTTGGCGACGTAAGTCACCATGCCTTGCTCCAGAACACCCAGATGCACGGTCAGCTGCAGGCGTTTGGCCAATTCGCTCATCAATGCCTGGCTGGCGTCGCGCAGCAGTTCGTTGATGGTAACATTGTGCGACAGCGACAAAAGCAAAAGGCCCGGCCGATAGCGCCCGCGCGGGCCGCGCACCAAAGCGCCGATTTCTTCCAGGGTCTGGATCAGGCGATAGCCGGAGGCTTCGGGCAGGCCCGCGCGGCGGCTGAGCTCGGAGCTCGTCACCCATTCTTCCGGATCGTGAAAGGCTTTCAGGATGGCGAAAGCCTTCATCACCGAATGATTTTTTGGTGTCGCCACGCCCCCGCCTCTGCCCTTTCAGGCCCCAAACAAATGGCGTCACCGCGAAGTGGCACCGCCCGCGTTTTCCCCTTTGCCGCTTGCCGCGATCTTGGCCACGGACGGTGCGGGCAAATGATTGTCCGGCGGCCACTATAACCAAAAGATGACGACACGTCACCTCTCATAGAGTGAGATTATGCCTTTGCTCTGGCCAGCGCCTGCCGGTACCCAAGAGGACATAAAGGCGGGGAAACATGATCAGACCGGCAATCGCGGCGCTTGTTCTTGGACTGATGGCCGGACCGGCCATCTCGCTGGAGGAATGGCCGACCTATGGCCATGACTATGGCGACAGCCGCTATTCGCCGCTGGCCCAGATCACCCCCGCCAATGTCTCAGGGCTAAAGCCCGCCTGGACCTATCATATGCGTCCGCCGGGCCGGGAAGCCCGCGGCTTTGCCGCGTCCGAGAACACGCCCTTGGTGGTGGGCGGGGTGATGTTCGTCTCCACGCCCTATGGCCGGGTGGTGGCGCTGGATGCGGAAACCGGCAAGCAGCGCTGGGCCTATGAAGTGCCGGCCGGCGACCAGCCGGCGACGCGTGGTGTTTCCTATTGGCCCGGTGCGAAGCCGCAGATCGTGTTCGGCACCCGCGGCGGCCTGCTGATCGCGCTGGATGCCAAAAGCGGCGCGCCCGTTGAAGGCTTCGGCAAGGACGGCGTGGTCAATCTGCACAGCGATGCAGTGATGCAAGGCTTCCCGCAGGCCGCGCTGGGCGTCACCAGTGCGCCGGTGATCTACAAGGACCTGATCATCACCGGCTCGCGCAACCAGGAGACGCCGCAGAAGGGTGCTTCGGGACAAGTGCGCGCCTTCGACGTGCACACCGGACGCGAGGTCTGGCACTTTAACGGTGTGCCCCAGCCGGGTCAGAAATTCCACGATACCTGGGAAGGCGACAGCTGGGTGGGCCGCTCCGGCGTCAATGTCTGGGTTGGACTGACATTGGATGCCAAGCGCGGTATCGCTTACCTGCCGTTCGGCGCACCGACCTTCGACCAGTCGGGCAATGACCGCAAAGGCCCGTCCTTGTTCGCCAATTCTCTGGTGGCGGTGAATGCCGCGACGGGCAAATACCTGTGGCATTTCCAGGCGGTGCATCACGATCTTTGGGACTATGACTTGCCGCTGACCACCTTGATTGACGTGAAGAAAGAGGGCCACACCATTCCGGCTATCGCGGTGATGAGCAAGGCCAGCCTGCTGTTCCTGCTGGACCGTGTCACCGGCAAGCCGATCTATGCCATCAAGGAAATGCCGGTGCCCACCGACACCGACATGGAAGGCGAAAAGGTTTCGCCCACCCAGCCCGCGTCGATCACGCCGCCGCTGGGGCGCACGTCCTTCAATATGTCCGAGCTGGCCGACCTGACGCCGCAGCAAACCGAAGGCTGCAAGAAACTGATCGCCGAGCAGAAGGTGATCGGCGCCGGCTATTTCCAACCGCCGCGCGTGGATCACGCCGTGGCGCGCTTTCCCGGCAATTGGGGCGGCATCGACTGGAGTCACGCCGCCTTCGATCGCAAGGGCGGTCTTTACATCGTCAACGCCAGCGAGATCGCCTCGCAGCAGATGATGATCAAGAAGCCCGATGGCAGCTATGACATGAAGTATGGCTACCAATGGTTCTGGGACAAGGTCAGCCACATGCCCTGCCAGGTGCCGCCTTGGGGCAATCTCTACGCCATCGACGTGAACACCGGTGCCATCGCCTGGAAGAGCGTTCTGGGCGTGACCGACGGGCTGGCGGATCCCAACACCGGACGTCCCAATGTCGGCGGACCCATCGCCACGGGCGGCGGGCTGGTTTTCATCGGCTCGACCGACGACAAGCGGCTGCGGGCCTTCGACACCAAAACAGGCAAGGAGCTGTGGACCTTCAAGCTGCCCGCCTCGCTCTATGGCACGCCGCTGACCTATCAGGGCCGCAGCGGCAAACAGTATGTCGCGGCCGTCACCACGGGCGGTTTTTGGGGCGAAAATGCCGGTGCGGACGAGGTCACGGCGTTCGCGTTGCCATAGCCTTGCAATAGAGGGTCTGGCCTGTAAATCTCCGGGAAAAGGGCGCTTACGCCATTTTCCGGGGAGCAACATGTCGCGATCGAATATGCGTATTTGTGTGATGGCCACCGCCTTGCTGGGCGGCACGGTTTTGGCCCAGGCGGCCACCGACTGGCCAAATTACGGCGGTGACCGCGGCGCCCAGCGCTATTCCCCGCTGACCCAGATCACCCCGGCCAATGTCTCGTCGCTGAAAGTGGCCTGGACCTATCACATGAAGCCGGCCGACGCGACGCGCATCGCCACCACCGAGACCACGCCCCTGGTGGTTGGCAACATGATGTATCTGGGTTCGCCTTACGGCCGGATCGTGGCGCTGGACGCCACCACCGGCAAGGAATTGTGGGTCTACAAGATGCCCGGCAACCAGCGACCGGCGCCGCGCGGCATGGCCTACTGGCCGGGTGAGGGTGACTATGCGCCCGAGCTGATCTTCGGCACCAACGACGGCAAGATGATGGCCATCGACGTCAAGACCGGCAAGCCGGCGGAACGGTTCGGCGAGCATGGCATCGTCAACCTGAAGACGCCCGATATCATGCGCGGCTATGACAAGAATTACGCCCTGACGTCACCGCCAGGCATCTACAAGAATCTGGTGATGACCGGTGGCTCGGGACCGGAAGAGTCGCGCAGCATCTCGGGCGACGAGCGCGCCTGGGACGTGCGCACCGGCAAGCTGGTCTGGACCTTCCACGGCGTACCGCATGACGGGGAGTTCGGTGCCGATACCTGGGCGCCCGGCAGCCGCAAGGATCGCGCTGGCACCAACATCTGGAACATGATCACGGTGGACGACAAGCGCGGCATCGCGTTTTTGCCCTTCACGGGGCCGGGGCCGGACCGCTGGGGCGGCGACCGCCATGGCATGAACCTGTTCGGCAATGCGCTGGTGGCGGTGGATGCCAATACCGGCAAGCGGCTGTGGCACTTCCAGTTGCTGCATCACGAAGTGTGGGACTGGGACCAGCCCACCCCGCCGATGCTGTTTGACGTCAAGCGCAACGGCAAGACCATTCCGGCCGTCGCGGCGATGAACAAGTCGGGCTACCTCTTTATCCTGGACCGTCTGACGGGCAAGCCGCTTTATGACGTCAAGGAAGTGCCGGTGCCCAAGAGCGACGCCCAGGATGAAGAGACCTGGCCGACCCAGCCCATTCCGGTGACCCCGCCGCCGCTGGCCAAGCAGAGCTTCACCGCCGCCACCGACGTGACCAACATCACGCCGGAGCTGGAAAGCTTCTGCAAGAACCTGATCAAGACCAACAAGATCCATGACACCGTGCCTTTCTCGCCGATCACCAGCGATTCCCAGAATGCGCGCTTCCCGGGTTCGGGCGGCGGTCCGGAATGGGGCGGCGGCGCCTTCGATCCCAAGCTGGGCTATTTCATCGTCAACACCCAGGAATTGGGCTCGATCGAAAAGCTGGAGAAGAAGAAGGACGGCTATTGGGCTTCCGCCAACATTCCCGACAGCTTTTTCGATCAGGAAATCCCCGGCCATGGCTATTACCCGTGCCAGAACCCGCCATGGGGCGATCTGTGGGCCGTCAACGTCAACACCGGCAAGGTCGCCTGGCGCGTCAATCTGGGTGTCAGCGACATCATGCCGGAAGGCAAGCGCGATACGGGCCGTCCCAACCTGGGCGCGCCGCTGACCACGGCCAGCGGCCTGATCTTCATCGGTGCCACCGATGACAGCCGCTTCCGCGCCTTTGAGACCAAAACGGGCAAGGAAATCTGGACTTACAAGATGGAAGCGTCCGCCCATGCTTCGCCGGTGGCTTACAAGGGCACCGACGGCAAACAGTATGTCGCCGTGGTGGCGACGGGTGGCGCCTTTGTGCACTCCCCGCCGGTGGGCGACAGTGTGATCGCCTGGACGCTGCCGTAAGCGGTTTGCAGTACAAGAAAAAGGGCGCTGGCTTTGCGGCCAGCGCCCTTTTCATTTCAAGGGGGCGGGCTAGCGGTTTTTGTTGAGCAGGTCCTGTGCCATGGACAGGTGCATCTCGATCAACCTATCTGTCCTGGCGGCGAAATCCCGCACCGCATTGATCTTGCCGACCTTGGAATAGCGGTGGACCAGAATATCGACTTCCTTGTGGGCCGCGACCTGCTGGACGAGATAGCGATGATCAAAATTTCGGGCGCTCGCGCCGCGCAGGTCATCCAGCATGCCCCGGCGGCGGGCATCCATCCGGTCGGGCAGGGTTACGTTGACATTGTTGTTTCGGATCGTCGCTTTCAGCCGGGCGGTCGTCCCGGCATGCGCATCGGCCATCTTCCGGGCGAAGGTCCTGACCTGTGGTGACCGGGTCCGCTCCATGGCGATCCTGCCGGCCGCCACTTCATACATGTCGTTGATCACGACCGCGTTGGCGAAGCCTTGCGTGGACCGGGTGATCTCGGCCGAAAACTCGCCCACCACCCGGGCGGTGGAGTCCTTGACCGCGCTGATGATGTCGGGTGCCGCCATGGCGGGGCCGCTCAGCAGGACGAGCGCCGACACGGCGCCCAGCAATTTGCCTTTCACGGATATTCTCCCCAACAGCCCGCAGGGACTCTATCACGCTGCTGCGGGAAGGGAATAAGCGGAAAAGTTCCCGCCCTAGCTATGGGAGGCGTTATAGGCAGCTAACCCTGCCGACCCGGGGCAGAGCTCTTTTTCCGACAGCCGGTTCAGGGGCGCATCCACCGTGTTCAGGTTGGCGTGCATGTCCTTGGGCGCATTGTCCATATAGATCAGGCCGGTCACCAGCTCGCCCGCCGCGGCGCGGCTTTGCAGGTAGTTCATCGCCCCGGTGCGGTCGAAGGGATCGTAATCGGCGGCCAGCTTGGCCAGCTTCAGGGTCCCGCCATCATGCAGCGCCACCTCCTCGGTGGTGCCTGGCGCGTATTCAACCTTGATGGCCTCACGCGGCTCCATGATGTCCAGCCGGTTGACCGCCTCATTGTGCTCGCGCACGAAGTCATAGGCCTTGGTTGAGCCCGCATGATTGTTGAAGGCGACGCAGGGGCTGACAATGTCGATAAAGGCGGGACCAGGATGGCTCATCGCCGCCATGATCAACGGCACCATCTGTGTCTTGTCGCCCGAGAAGCTGCGGCCCACGAAAGTGGCGCCCACCATCAACGCCATGCTGACCAGGTCCAGCGGGCTGTCGGCATTGAAGCCGCCGGCCTTGCTCTTGGAGCCCTTGTCGGCGGTGGCCGAGAACTGTCCCTTGGTCAGGCCATACACGCCGTTATTCTCGGTGATATAGACCATGTTCACGCCGCGCCGCACGCAATGCACGAATTGGCCCAGGCCAATGGAGGCGGAATCGCCGTCGCCCGACACGCCCAGATAGAGCAGGTCCTTATTGGCCAGATTGGCGCCGGTCAGCACCGAAGGCATGCGGCCATGCACCGAATTAAAGCCGTGGCTTTGGCCCAGCAGATAATCGGGCGTCTTGGACGAACAGCCGATACCCGACAGCTTGGCCACCCGGTGGGGTTCGATGTTCAGTTCGAAGCAGGCCTGGATGATGGCGAAGGAGATGGAATCATGGCCGCAGCCGGCGCATAGGGTCGAGATCGAGCCTTCATAGTCGCGGTGGGTGAAGCCCCGCTTGTTCACGGGAATGCCGGGATGGCGCAGCTTGGGTTTGGCGATATAGGTCATTCCGCGGCTTCCCTGGATGTGAGCGACATGCGTTCGGCGATGGCGTTGATGATGAAGCGGGCGGTGATCACCTGGCCGTCATAATGCAGGATGGAAATGAAGCGCGCCGGATCGATGCCGCATTCGTTGACCAGCAGGCTGCGCATCTGGGCATCGCGGTTCTGTTCCACCAGGAAGACCTGGTCGTAGGCGTTGATGAAGTCCGTCACCGCCTCGCTGAAGGGAAAGGCGCGCAGCCGCATCGTGTCCAGGTGGATGCCGTCAGCGGCCAGGGCGGCCAGGGCCTCGCGCATGGCGGGCGCGGTGGAGCCGAAATAGATCACCCCGCATTTGGCTTTCTCGCGGGCTTTCTCGATCACCGGGGCCGGCACCAGTGATTTGGCGGTTTCGAACTTGCGCAGCAGCCGCTGCATATTGTCTTGATAGACCGCGCCTTCCTCGCTGTATTTGGCGAAGCGGTCGCGGCTGGAGCCGCGGGTGAAATAGGCGCCCTTGCTGGGATGGGTGCCGGGCAGGGTGCGGTAGGGGATGGCGTCGCCGTCCACGTCCAGGTAGCGGCCGAAAGTCTTGCCGGCTTCCAGCTCCTGCGCGGTCATCACCTTGCCGCGGTCGTAAGTGCGCTTGTCGTCCCAGGTGAAAGGCTCGCACAGCCAGTCATTCATGCCGATATCCAGATCTTCCAGCACGAAGATCGGGGTCTGCAGCCGCTCGGCCAAGTCGAAGGACCTCGCGCAGAATTCGAACAGCTCGCGCGGGTCTTCGGGGATCAGAAGCACATGCTTGGTGTCGCCGTGGCTGGCATAAGCGCAGACCAGAAGATCGGACTGCTGGGTGCGGGTGGGCATGCCGGTCGACGGCCCGCCGCGCTGGACATCGATGATCACGGCCGGAATTTCAGCGAAATAGGCCAGCCCCAAAAATTCCTGCATCAGGGAGATGCCGGGCCCCGATGTCGCGGTGAAGGCGCGGGCGCCGTTCCAGCTGGCCCCAATCACCGTGCCGATGGCCGAGATTTCGTCTTCCGATTGCACGATGGCGAACTTGTTCTTGCCGGTTTCCTTGTCCACCCGGTACTTGCGGCAATGCTTGGCGAAGGCTTCGGCCACCGAAGTGGACGGGGTGATGGGATACCAGGCCGCCACCGTGGCGCCGCCATAGACGCAGCCCAGGCCCGCCGCATCATTGCCGGTGACGAAGATGCGCTTGCCGACCTCGTTGGCGCGCTCGACCTTCAGGCCGCAGGCATCCGACAGGTGGTCGCGGGCATAGTCATAACCCATGCGCAGCGCCTGGTGGTTGGGCGCGATCAGGGCTTCCTTGGACTTGTACTGTTCGCCGATCAGCTTCTCCAGCACGTTTACTTCGATTCCCAGAAGCTGGGTGAGGGCGCCGATATAGATGATGTTCTTGAACAGCTGGCGCTGGCGCGGATCCTTATATGCCGCGTTGCTGATTTCGGTCAGCGGCATGCGGATGATGTTGATGTCGTCGCGGAATTTCGACGCCGGGATCGGCCGCGAGGAATCGTAGAACAGATAGCCACCGGGATCGATGGAGGCGATATCCTTGTCCCAGGTCTGTGGGTTCATCGCCACCATCAGGTCGACGCCGCCGCGCCGTCCCAGCCACCCCTTGCCGGAGACGCGCACCTCGTACCAGGTGGGCAGGCCCTGGATGTTGGACGGGAAGATGTTGCGCGAAGTGACCGGCACGCCCATGCGCAGGATGGAGCGGGCGAACATCTCGTTGGCGGAGGCCGAGCCCGAGCCATTGACGTTGGCGAACTTCACCACGAAATCATTGACGGACTTTATTTGTGACATGCGTACCCCGTCTTGGGCGCGTTCAGCAGGAATTTCTGCATGTCCCAGGCTCCGGTGGGGCAGCGCTCGGCGCACAGCCCGCAATGCAGGCACAGGTCCTCGTCCTTGGCCATGACGCGGCCGGTCTTGAGCGCCGTGGAAACATACAGGTCCTGGTCCGCATGCAGCGCAGGCGCCGTCAGCCGCTGGCGCAGGTCTTCTTCGGCGCCATTGGCGGTGAAGGTGATGCAGTCCATGGGGCAGATATCGACGCAGGCGTCGCATTCGATACATTTTGGGGCGTCGAACACGGTCTGGACGTCGCAGTTCAGGCAACGCTCGGCTTCCGCGAAAGCCTGCTGGATGTCGAAGCCCAGCTCTACTTCCAGCTTCACATCCTTCAGCGTCTTTTCGATGGGCGCGTGGGGCACCTTGAAGCGGTGGTCGTTGGAGATGTCGTTGTCATAGCTCCATTCATGGATGCCCATCTTCTGGCTGGACAGGTTGACCATCGGCGGCGGGCGCTGGCCCACATCCTTGCCCTGGCACAACAGATCGATGGAAATGGCGGCGTCATGGCCATGCGCCACCGCCCAGATGATGTTCTTGGGGCCGAAAGCGGCGTCACCGCCGAAGAAGACTTTAGGGTTGGTGGACTGGAAGGTGGTGGTGCTGACCTTGGGCATGTCCCACTGGTCGAACTCCAGGCCGATGTCGCGCTCGATCCAGGGGAAGGCATTTTCCTGGCCCACCGCCACCAGCACGTCATCGCATTCCATCACCACATCCGGCTTGCCCGACGGCACCAGACTGCGGCGGCCCTTGGCGTCGGTCTTGGCTTTCACCTTCTGGAAACGCACGCCGGTCAGCTTGCCGCCGGTGTGCAGAAATTCTGCCGGCACCAGGAAATTGTGGATCGGGATGCCTTCATGCATCGCATCCTCTTTTTCCCAGGGGCTGGCCTTCATCTCGCCAAAACCGGAGCGCACCACGACATTGACCTGTTCGCCGCCCAGCCGCCGGGAGGTGCGGCAGCAATCCATGGCGGTGTTGCCGCCGCCCAGCACGATCACGCGCTTGCCGATTTTGGTAGTGTGGCCGAAGGAAACGGATGCCAGCCAGTCGATGCCGATATGGATGTTGGCGCCCGCGTCCTTGCGACCAGGAATCTCCAGCTCGCGTCCGCGCGGTGCGCCGCAGCCGACGAAGATGGCGTCGTAATTCTCGGCCAGCAGCTGCTTCAGCGAGGCGATCTTCTGGCCAAACCGCAACTCGGGTTTCAGGTCCAGGATGTAATTCACTTCCTCGTCCAGCACCGTTTCGGGCAGGCGGAACTTGGGGATCTGGGTGCGCATCATGCCGCCGGCATTGGCATCGCCATCATACAGCACGACCTCGTAGCCCAGCGGCAGCAGATCGCGCGCCACGGTCAGCGAAGCGGGGCCGGCGCCGACGAGAGCGATTCGCTTGCCGTTCCGCGCGGTCGGCTTCGGCGGCATGCGGGCCGATACGTCGCCCTTGTAGTCGGCGGCGACGCGTTTGAGCCGGCAGACGGCGACGGGCTCGGCCTTCTTGTCGCCTTCTTCCACCCGGCCTGCCGCCGCGGCCGGGTGGGAGAAGTCACCACGCAGGCCGGGCCCTGCGCCCTCTGCCGG
>Ga0073936_10010817_pt1 | contig 11141 bp, 4 predicted proteins | sample AliMusrvi5mmetaG_FD_87041 | JGI IMG/M metagenome (GOLD analysis project Ga0073936, IMG submission 87041) | Freshwater lake bacterial and archeal communities from Alinen Mustajarvi, Finland, to study Microbial Dark Matter (Phase II) - Alinen... | ecosystem: Environmental > Aquatic > Freshwater >... | reverse complement strand
GAGTGTTGCTCCTGCTTTGAATATGAAGCCAGAGTTTCCTCCATCGTTGTACGCTGTTTTGTTTGTTAAATCAATTGCAGATCCAGTGTTGTAGATATCCTTGATGCGCAAGAAATCTAGTGTGCTTGTTCCACTGAATCCAATTGATGCAGGAGAATTTGGTGTGGTTGATCTTATGGTCAATAGGTTGTTTGCATCAGAGCCAAGAATTGTTGCAAATCCACTTATATTTAGTACAGAACCTGATGTAAAATATAATGTATCACGAACAGAACCCGCCACTTGTTTAATGAAGTTGATTACATTGTTTACTCCGTTCAATGTTTGACTTAATCCGTTTAGGGTTGATGTTCCGTTTACTGTTCCCATGCTGAAGGTGAAGGTGTCGTTGAAGGTGGCGTCTCCGTTGATGGTGCCGAGGTTAGTTGCTCTATCGTAGAATTCTGAATTAAGATTTACAACTCCAGAGTTAACGCTAGAATTTCTAAAGACAAATTTTTGTATTGTGGAATTATCAGAACCGTAAACCCCTCCGTTTACCACTCCAGTCCAGACAGCACTACCTAACAGTGTAAATATTGTACTAGATGCATTACCATAGTACGTTGTATTAAATCTCGCATCTCCGCCAATATTTCCAATATTATTGTATGAATTATCGTTAAATGTAGCGTTTCCACTAATATACGCAGCATTACATGATGAGCTATTAAATGTTGCATTACCCACAACGTCTGTTGTCAAACAATTTCCAGCGCTTGAAGTGGCCATAAATCCGGAAGAAAGCGCTCCTCCAGTTAAACCACTAGAATCAATACCCTGAGGTTGCGTCCACGTGTCTAGATTTGCGAGAGGTGAAACTGAGCCAACCAAAGATACACCAATATTTACATTAGGCACACCTGGGGCTGATATGGTGTGAGCGGCATCGGTAAACCAATTTGATGCATTATTCCAATCAGTACTTAGTGTACTATACCAAGTGTAATGGCTGTAATTAAATGTACTACTTTTTGAAACCAATGTTCCAAGTCTATCTACTCCTTTTACATAGAGTGTACTTGTTCCATAGGCTGGCGCCGATATTTCTGCACCGTGTCCAGCACAACTTGCGGTTGATGTTGAAGTCCAATTATTCCATGAATAATAACAAGTTGTTGCAGATCCCCAAGAAATGTACGGGTTCCAAGTTGGAACTGAACTACTAGCAAGAGGACTTAAAATATCCACTTTCAAATCTGGATTCAATGATGAATATGTCCAAATAGAATCCGATCCTGCTACAAGCTTATTACCATCCGCGGATGATGCCAATGAATTCCAACCTTGACCTGTAGTATTTACAGCCTCAGTCCAAGTTGCTCCAGAGTTTAACGATGTCCATACAGCCTTAGTCACACCAGCAACAGAAAGTTTTGTTCCATCAGCAGAAGATGCTGCTATAGTCCACTGCGTACCAATTAGTCCTGCTGGCGTTGACCAACTCGCACCTCCATTAGAAGTCATTCTAACTGTTCCACCCCAACCTACAGCAATAAGTTTATTTCCAGTGGAATCAGACGCAATTGACAACAGACCACTTGAATTATTTGTTCCCGCAGAAGCATTCCATGTAACACCGCTATCTGTTGAAAGCCAAATATAGCCATTACTCCAGTCTTCATCTACAGCAGCAAGTTTTGTACCATCAGCATTTGAAGTAACCCATCCCCAAACTTTATTAGTTGCTCTTTGAGTCCATTTTCTACCACTGTCAGTTGATGTGTAAATGTATCCACCATAAACAGCTGCAACAAGTTTTGTTCCATCAGCAGAGGAAGAAATTGATACCCAACTTTGACTAGACCCTCTAGGAATCCAAGTTACACCACTGTCAGTTGATGTGTAGATGTATCCACCGTTTACAACAGCAGCTAACTTTTTGCCGTCTGCAGAAGAAGCTACATTTATCCACCTTCTAACAGAATCCCTAGGTACCCAAGTAGCTCCAGAATCTGTTGATGTATAAATATACCCAGGCTGAACAGCCATTACAAGCTTGGTTCCATCAGCAGAAGATGCTGTTCCTCTATTATTATGACCTCCAGTATTTGGCTCCATCAGCCAGCCTCCAACACTAAATGCAATTTTTGATATACCGGTATTTCCTAATCCATCAACAACCTTCACGGATAATGTGAAATCTCCTTCTAATCCAGGCGAGGTAATATCAGAACCACCAAGAGCACAACTTGAAGTGGAATGTGTTAGAAAATTATCATATGAATAAGTACAGGTAAGTGTTGATGTTGCTAGATTATCTGGATTCCAATTTATTGAAGGCGCCCATGTTCTAACAATACCCGCTGTGGGTGAATTAATATTTACGCTCAAACTTCTGTAGAATGCACTACTCTTTGAAACTACAACACTGTTTTTATCTATTCCTTTTACATAAAGTGTACTTGATCCATAAGTTGGCGCCGGTATATCACTACCATGGTTTAGACAGCTTGCCGTTGAGGATGAAGTCCAATTATTCCAAGAATAATAACACGATGTTGCTGATCCCCAAGAAATATACGGACTCCAAGTTGTCGTTGTTCCATTATTTGAAGGAAGTATTATATCGACTTTTAGATCAGGGTTGAGTGCAAAATAATTCCAAAGAGCAACGTTATAGGAAGTTGCTGTGATTTTAGATCCATCAGCAGAAGATGTAATAGATGTCCAACTACCATTTACAGTAGAGCTTTGTTCAACCCAAGTTGCGCCGGACGATGTTGATACCCAAACGGACCCTCCCCACTCTCCTATCAAAATCTTTGTTCCGTCGGCATTAGATGTTATGGTATTCCAACCTCGACCAGATGTTCCTGATGTCTGCGTCCAAGTAGCGCCAGATGTTGTTGAGGTCCAAACAGAACCTGACCAACCAACAGCCGCTAATTTTGTTCCATCAGCGGAAGAAGTTATGTATTGAAAATATCTACCATTTGCACTTGAAGTCTGAGTCCATGTTGTACCACCATCAAGTGAAGTCCAGATATATCCATTACCCCAAGATGTTCCAGCGTCTACAGCAAAAATTTTACTGCCATCAGCAGACATAGCAATTGAAGTCCAATTTTTAACCCCTACATTATTTTGCAAAGTCCATGTATTACCACTGTCAGTTGATGTATATATTCTACCGTTTCCACTACCAGCTATGGCCAGTTTTGTACCATCAGCAGAGATTGCAACCGTATGCCAAAGTTCCTTAGGAGAAGAAGATCTTTGAACCCAAGTCACTCCGCTATCATTTGATGTGTACACGTTAGCACCTTCCCAAACTGCAGCTAATTTTGTACCATCAGCATTAGAAGCTATTCTTACATAAGGTTTTGACCCAGATGCAATGTATCTTGGTGTCCAAGTTACCCCAGAATCAATTGAGGTATATGCATAATCACTTCCATCTAATGCAACAAGTTTTAATCCTGTATAATCTGAAGCAACAGTTCCTAATCCATTTACAGAGTTGGGAGAGATTGACCATCCAACAGTAGAAAATGTTGTGCCAATAGAGGCAGAAATTCCACTACTATGAATAACGACCTTAACAGAAAGAGTGTAGCTACCGTCTGTACTTGGAGCAGTAATATCAGAACCACCAAGATCACAAACGGCGGTGCTTGTTGAAGAAGTAAAATTATTATACGAATAATAACAATCGAGCGAACTCGTGCTCATATTAGTTGTATTCCAATTTACTGAAGGTGACCAACTTTTTATCACACTTGAGGATGGCGAATTAATTATAATTCCCAGGGTTTGTGTGAACGTAGTACTTTTTGTAACGATTGCCCCCGTCGTGTCTGTACCCCTAACAGCAAGAGTGTTAAACCCAGCTTGAGGAGACGCAATGTCAGACCCGTGTTTTGCACAATCCACATCGCTTGTCGTTACCCAATTATCATATGAATACTTACATGTAATAGCTGTACCCCAAGAAATGTAAGGATTCCAAGTTGTTGTTGTTCCATTATTAAGTGGATTAAGAATATCCACCTTCAGCTCTGGATTTAGCGCTGTGTAATACCATTCGGAATTATTATATCCATTTGAAACGGACTTGTTACCATCAGCAGATGACGTTATCTGCTGATAATATTTATTTGGAAGGTTTGAAAATGGAATCCAAGTCACACCTCCGTCTTGTGATGTCCAAATTATCTCGTTGTTAGTACCAGCCATAAGCTTTGTTCCATCGGCAGATGAGGATATGTAGTACCAAGGATGTCCTGTAGTGTTTAAGTTTTCTTGCCAAGTTAGACCACTATCAATTGATCTCCAAATAGAACCGCCAAGAACCACAGCGGCAAGTTTTACTCCATCAGCTGAAGACGCAATAGACACCCATCCCTTTGGACCTGTTCCCGTACTTGTTGCCCAATTTACTCCACTGTCTGTTGATGTATAAATATACCCACCGTTAGCTACAGCAACAAGTTTATTACCATCAGCTGACGAAGCTACCGCATACCAAGATGTTGCAGGTGAAGCAGTTTGTAAAGTCCAAGAAACTCCAGCGTCTGTTGACGTATACATTTTACTTCCCTGAGCTGAAGCGACAAGTTTGTTTCCAGAATAATCAGACGCCATAGTAAACCAATTGATTACAGGAGAACCTGACTGTACAGTCCAATTTAAACCACTATTTACCGATGTGTATATGTGACCATTAGCAAGTGAAATAGCAAGCTTTGTTCCATCAGCAGAAGACGCTGCATTTCTAAAAATACGCCCGTTAGTATTTCCAAGTGGATTTGCCCAAGTTGCTCCAGCATTTGCTGAAACATAAACGCCACCCTCATATGTATCTCCAACAATTTTATTTCCCGAAGCGTCGGAAGCAAGACCTGTCCAAGAAAAACTAGACGCACCTGATGCTGTACCAGGTGATGCAGTCCAAACACCTATTGGCAAAATACCTGCACTCATCGATCCGTAAACTCTTCCATTAACCGTTAAGTTAGATAACGCACTGATAGATGTTGATGCAAAAGTAAAAGGCCCTCTATAGCTTATAACGAGTGATCCAGCTTTAATATACTTATTAGATAAATCCAAACTTCCGGCAGATGAAATGGTTACAGAACTACTTGAGTTTATAAAATTTGAATAACCTGTAACTGTAGTTGACGCAAGAATAAAATTAGAAAAGTTACCAACCGTAGCAAAATAATTTGAACTAGAACTACCATAAACGGTGTGTCCGGCACCATCGAAAGTTATATTGTTTGATCCTATTGTAAAACATGAATCTGTAATTGGAGCGTCAACACTTCCAATGTCACTAGTTAGCGTGTAAGTCCCTGTAAAAGCAATTGTTCCACATGATGTCACGTTACCGGGAAATATTGGCCATGTTCCGCCAATATACGCTCCAAAATATGTTGTGTTACCATTAACTGTGACATTAAAGAAATTAAGCGCACTCAAAACAACGTTTGTTTTATTTAACGTTCCAGTGTAATTCAAACTAAGCCCTCCGTTGGTATTTATTCCGTTCAGTCCATTACCACCAGATAATTCAAGTGTGGAATTTGAAATATTTAAGTTAATATCACTGAAATATAAATTACCTCCAGTTCCTCCAAACCCTTGCGTGATACTACCACCTCCTTTTGTAGTGACACTCCCGACAACGGCATAATATATTGCAACAGCACCTCCATCTCCTCCGTTTCCACCAGAAATGCTATCCCCTATTGTGTTGTCATTTCCACTAGCATCTACCCCCTTAGCAAACCCTGCAATTGTAAAGTTAGAAACAACAAGGTTTGTATAACCATTTGCAGCCACAGCAAGATCACTAGTTGGACCCCCAGTCCTTGCACGAGCGTCTATTGCAACAAGACTCGTACTTGTTCCAGCTCCCGTGATTGTGTGACCGTTTCCAGTGATAGTGACGTTGTCAGATGAGATGACAAAACATGTAGATGTTCCTATTGCGGTAACATCTGTACTCAATGTATATTCGCCGGCCACAACCAACTCGCCACAAGATGAGATTGGCCCAGGAAGGAGCGCAGATGCTTGAGTATGATGTGGAAGAAGGAAGAGTAGAAATGCAAAAAATATTCCCATTGAGAATATTGTTTGCTTAACTGTATATTTTGTACTCTGTACTTTTTGCATTATTTAGAACTCTAATTTTTTCTAAAATAACATTATTATTGAGCTGGATTGGCTGGAGCTGAATCCTGCGCAGGTGGTGCTGTTGAATCCGCAGGAGTTGCAGGAGTGGAAGCACTTGGTGCAGGCGGTGCTGTTGTGTCTGGTGCGGACGCTGGGTTTCCTCCTGTTACCTTATCAATTACGTTTTGTACCGCATCTGTAACCGTGTTGATTACTCCGCTTATAGCATCTGATACTTTATCAATGATTGTTGGAGTGGTTGTTGATGTATCGTCTGATGGGGTTGTGATTGCAGGGTCAGTGGAAGTGGAGTCTGTTGTAGTTGCAACACTCTCTGAGCTTGTTGCCTCTGCTGATGTTCCGTTACCAGTTGTTAAATCTGCTTTTGTAGATGTTGCATCTGTGGCTGGGTTTGTTGTTTTATCTTGAGATGGTGTGACATCTGCATTTGTAGTTGTAGTTGCGGTTGAAGTAGATGTTGAAGCTAATTCACTCTCAGTTGTGCTTGCTGTTGATGTGGCCGTTGCATCTGTAGTTGTTGCATTATCAGCAACAGAATTAAAGGAGATAATTCTTTTAATAAAGAATGTTGATCCGTTTGTTAAACCTTGAGCGATTATTCTATCGCCCACCTTAATATCTGTAATTGCAAGAGTTGAATAAGAACTTGTCTCAACTTCTTTAAGATACTTTATGTTTAAGTTATACTCTGTGACAACTTGACTGTTTGAACTTTTTGCATCAGTTATGTTTATATCACTGTCAGAAACTGACGCCACAGTTCCAAGGACGCTGAAGTTAGTTGTTGCAGATTCAATACCATTATTGATAGCAGCTGAAATTCCCCAGCTTAGCAAAAAAACAGAAGCAATCCCAACTGAGATTAGAACTTTCGCTGATTTAACGTTTAAAGATTTATATTTAGAATTTTTCTCTTCAGGGTTTAATGTTTCACTTTTTCTTGATCCTTTTTTAGGCAACAAATCAGATAGTTTTTGAAATTTCATGTAGTAATTTTAACACGAATGCAAAATACATGAAATCTATTTATGGCAAGTAGCATGTGGATAAGTACGTCTTAATTGTTATCAAGCAACCAGTCTTCAAAGGCTTTTATACCCTTCAAACTCGGATCATATGATGTAACGTCGGGAAAATCTAAGTTCATGATTTTATCGTAGACAATGCAAATCAGCCTCCTTAGCCTATCGTACTCATTTGAATCTTCACCAGAGTCTCCATCAGCAATTCCGTCTTTAATCTGCGACAAATCCAGGTCAAGACTCACTATTTTCTCCTTAATGGTCCCCTTATCTGTTTTTTCCTTCACAGGCTCAACAAACTGAAGAATTCCCCGCGAGACCTTACTATTTTTGTACCTTGAGGAGTTTTCCATTAATAACTTATAAAAAATTAACTGGCGCTTATAATTATTTAACTTAATTTTTGTATCCTCCTCGCTTGCCTGCCAGCTAAAATAGGCCTTTCCAGTTTTAAAATCAACAACCTCATATTCGCGGTTATCATTTTTAAATATTTTGTCGATTTTTCCCGTCAAATGCGCCGTCCTGTTTTTTTCATCCGTAATCACAACACCCTCATGTTTAAAATCAACTTCAGACAAATCATCGCCAGTAAAATCCTCTTTTTTCTGATCGTAAAAGGCGGAAAGAGCTTCTTTACCTTTTTCTTTGTAATACTCATGATCCCTTTCAGACATTCTCTCTTTTCTTAAGGCTTCCTCAAACCATTTTATTAGTTTTTGTTTTTCTGATTCCGAGACGTCTCCTGAAGTTGGATCAATGTCAGTTCCCCATGCTTTTTTTGAAACGATAAGACGTTCAATTGCTTTGTGAATTGCAGAACCATATGAGCTGACTAATGTCTTAGCTTGCGGAAATCTAAGCAAATTTTGCTCCAAAAATGTTTGCGGACCGCCTCTTTTTACGTCCAAAAAATTATTTAAGTGTGTAACAGAAAGTTTGTAGTCCTTAAGTGGAATTTTGAGCAACTCAATTTCTTCGCCAAAAAATGGAGGAGTATTGTAAAGCATCCACGATGCCGTCAACAGCTCGTGGGTTTCTGGTTCATTATCGTCATCCATAGGATTATACAACTTCTCCAAAACAGCTGGTGATTTTGTATAATCAAAATCATTTGAAGGAAGGAGAAATCTTAAGACAGATGATTCTTTTCCAGTTTCTGCAATTTTATACGATGTTAAATACAAATGTTTTTTTGCACGAGTTAACGCCACATAGAATAATCTTCGCTGATCTGTCTCATCATCTCCTGCAGGCTGAATTGGCAAGTTAATTGGAAATGATATTTTATTATTCATCCCTCGTCCTGCCCATATATTATCCTGACACGATAGGACAAACACAGTGTCAAACTCCAGTCCTTTTGCACCATGCGCTGATAGTAAGTTCACGGCATTTTCACCGCTTGCAAATGGACTTTCATCGTTAAGTGGTAGATTGTTTTTTTGTCTAAGATCGACAAAGTTTATCAGGTCCTCTAGTGTTAGAAAATGATAACTTATATCATTTGTTAATCCTATTGAAGAATCACTATTCAAAGCGCGCTCACCCACATAATCACGAAGTGCTCTAATAAAAACTCGAAGACTTGAAAGAAATGAAAGATATTCCGTTCTTGAATGTTCAAACTTTTCTTTATTGAAGTAATAGTCCTTGAATGGTGACGCAATTTGGATGCCGGCGCCGAGGCCGGTTTTTTTGTCGCCTTCGGCGCCACCGTTATCAGTCTCGGCGCCGGCATCATCATCCTCACTTTCTGCGACAAGTACAACATGCGCCCCAATTATTATATCTAGGACTTTTTCCAAAGGTTCATGCAAAGATTTGTTTGCAACGTCTATCAAAAAATGTGCAATTTCAACAACTTTTTTATCTTTCCATTCCAACATTATTTCCAGCCACGGTTTTCTACTTTCATATGCGACCTTAGAAATTTCCCAAACCGTCTGCCTTCCTAGTTGCCAAAATGGGAAACTTAAAATTTGAGGCAAGAAACTATCTGCCTCAATTATGTCTTTTCTAGAAAGACTGGCAATAAATCTAGAAATAATTATAAGTTGCATAATATGCGGTTCAAGAAAAACATTTTGTTCCCGCTGATATCTTATTGGGACATTGGCACCCTTCAAATATGGCACCAAGTTCTCCAAACCATCGTGTTTTCTAGAGATAACAGCAATATCTTCTGGATTTTTTCCATTATCAATTAATTCCTTTATTTTTCTTGAAACAAAATGATATTCCTGTAGTGAAGTCTTAAATTTCTTGTTTATAATTTCCCCACCATTTAGCCCTTCGCCCAAAGACTTCAAACTCTTGTCAATCTTGTATAAGGTTTCCAATCTATTGTGGCCTTTTCTAATAATATGAGTCGCAATATCAAGAACATCTTGAGTAGACCTATAATTATCCGTCATTGTAACTACTTCAACATCAGTAAATCTTATTTTGAAATTCAAAATATTAGAAAGTTCCGCACCTTGAAATTTGTAAACAGCCTGATCATCATCGCCAACAACCATTACGTTTGGTCTACCTTCATTAACTGGAGCATTTAAAATTAAATTAACGAGCTTCATCTGTGCATTATTAGTATCCTGAAACTCATCTACCAAAATATATTGGTATTGTTCCTGCAACTCAAACTTAAGGCGTGGGTGCTTTTCAATGGATTCAATAGCGTCCAGAATCATATCGTCAAAATCAAAAAAAGCTTTACTTGTCATTCTTTTTCTGTACAAATCATAAACGTCCGCGAGAATATCAATTTTTTCCTCGTCCAAAGTTTCCTTCAAAGTTTTTGTGCCGTCGTCCCGCGTTTTTATATATTTTGTTTTCCAAAGAGAAATTGACGAGTTTTTTCCATCATCAGAAACGGCATCCATAAGCGCACCCTGAAGTGAATTGGCGTAAGATGCAAGCATAGGCAAAAACAAAGAATCTTCTTGTGGGAATGGGTCCTCAAGATTTTCTTTTTCCGATTCCTTAAACAGCAGAAGTACGGTGTTTTTTACCAATTCTAGTGCGTCTTTTGTGAGTCTTCCTTCAAGTGCTGGTACAATTATTTTCTCAGCACGTCTTACAGAGCGCTTATTGTGCTCAATTATTTTTTTAAATTCCTCGGGTGTGATTCCAGACTTTTTAAGATGCTCAATTCTCTTTTTTGCATCTGATAGATATGAAAAACCTTTTTCTTTATGATAACTATCGCGGAACATATTTCCTTGTGGAAGATTAAAGAAAATGTCTTCCAGAATTCTAACTTGTGTCAATGAGTCTGCGGGGCTAAATTGCGTGCCTTTATAAAAATATTCTGGATATTTTTGAATGATGTTTATACAAAAACTGTGAAATGTGTGAATAGAAACTCTGTATGCTTCATTTCCAATAAGCCGAGAAAGACGGTCTCGCATGTTTGATGATGCAGCATCTGTGAAAGTCATACATAAAATATTAGATGGTAAAATTTGTGATCTTCTCAAAATTTCAGCAACACGCAAAGACAAAATTTCAGTCTTTCCAGATCCAGGACCCGCCACCACCAAAAGTGGACCATCAATGGTGTCCACCGCTTTTTTTTGCTGTTTGTTTAGCTTGGCATAGCGTTCTTCAAATTTGTTTTTTACTTGCCCGCTAGCCATACTCTGAGACGGAGTCTGTCTTGTGTTTGTCATATGTACATAGATTATAGCAGTAATACCCAAAATTTCTACATGCAACATTTAGAGCCTTTTTTGTATGATACAATATCAAAGTCTATTTATTTATCAAAAAATCAATTACTTATGTTAAAAAAACTGTTCGTGTTATGTTTTGTCTTCTTCTCTTCATTTTTAATAGCCGATGCTCAAGAGGCAAATATTTATGTCACACAGTTAAAAATTGAAAATCAAGCAAATTATAATAAGGGTGATACTATTCACGGTAGTTTTG
>Ga0073936_10010816_pt1 | contig 11142 bp, 10 predicted proteins | sample AliMusrvi5mmetaG_FD_87041 | JGI IMG/M metagenome (GOLD analysis project Ga0073936, IMG submission 87041) | Freshwater lake bacterial and archeal communities from Alinen Mustajarvi, Finland, to study Microbial Dark Matter (Phase II) - Alinen... | ecosystem: Environmental > Aquatic > Freshwater >... | reverse complement strand
GGCCACCACCTCGTCGGTCGTCACATCGATCCTCGCGATGCTCGTGGCCAACGCGATCCTCACGGCGATGTTTTTCTTTTTATAAAATGTCCGCCCCCGTCATCGAAATCCGTGATCTGGTCCGAAAATTCGGGCCGCGCACCGTGCTCAACGGGGTGAGCTTTTCCGTGAATAAAGGCGACACCGTGATCATCATGGGGGGGTCGGGATGCGGGAAAAGCACCCTCTTGCGCCACATCATCGGGGCGATGAAGCCCACCTCGGGATCGATCAAACTTTTCGGCGAGGAGATCACCACGATGCCGCAGACGGACCTCGAAAAACTGCGCCTCCGATTCGGGATGAATTTCCAGTTCGGCGCCCTCCTCCAGTCGCTCACGGTCGGCGAAAACGTGGCGCTCCCGCTCATTGAAAACAGCGAGGTCGATCCCGAGATCGTGGACCTCATCGTCAAAATGAAGCTCGAGCTCGTCGGGCTCACCGGCTTTGAAAACCTCAAGCCCGCCGAGATCAGCGGCGGCATGCGCAAGCGCGTTGGCCTCGCCCGCGCGGTCGCGCTCGACCCCGAACTCCTCTTCAGCGACGAGCCGACATCCGGGCTCGATCCCATCATGACTGCGGTCATTGACCGGCTCACCCTGGACCTGACCCGCAAGCTCGACATGACCGCTGTGGTCGTCTCCCACGACATGACCAGCGCGTTCCGCATCGGCACCAAGATGATCATGCTCGGCGCCGGCAAGCGTGCGGGCACGATCATCGCCCAGGGAACGCCGGACGAGATCCGCAACCACCCGGACCCGGAGGTCCAGCAGTTCATCAAGGGCGAACCCGACGGCCCCGTGCCGCTGAAGCTCTCCCCAGAGGATTACATCGACCGTCTCCTCGGGCACCCGCGCCAGAAGGGCGTGGATTATTGAGTTCCCCGGCGCGTGCCCCCGGTTGCCGGGGATCAAGCATAAAGGCTCACTCCTTGAGCAGTTTCGTGATCCAGAAGCCGTAATTGTCGCAGGCGTTGAGTGCCCGGAGGACGCCGGATTTGTCGAGGATGAAAACGGTCGGGAGCGCGTTGATCCCCAGCGGGCGGGCGACGGCGTTGTCCCAGCCCCTGCCGTCAAAATTTGTCGGCCAATCTTCGATCTGGAATTCCTTCAGCCTCTGAGAAAGAGACTTTTTGTCGGTGTCGAGGCTGACCGTGACGACCCGCACATTAGCCTTCGGAAGCTTTTCGAGCGTGCTGCGGAAACTTTGCATCCACATCAGGCTGTGGGGAGACTCCGCGGACCAGAACACCATGACGACGACATTTCCCTTCTGCGCGCCGGTGTCAAAATCGGCTCCTTGAATCGTGGAAAACTTCAACTCCAGCGGCTTGTCGAGATGGTTCAGGCGGACAAGATCGTCGGCGATCCGCTGGCTGAGGGCGTCTTCCTTCGAGAGGGAAGCGGCATCATTCAAAAGCTTCCGTTTGAGTGCCGGATCGCTGTCGCAAACCGTCGCGGCCTCGACCAGCAGCCGGGGGCCCCTCTTGTCGCCGGGATATTTTTCCACAAAATTCCTCGCGGCTCCGACGATAGAGTCCCGGTTCTCCGCTTCGCGCCCGATCGTTCCCTGGAGAAAAAGCGACACCCGGCGGAACCCCGCGTCGGCCCGCTTCGCCGCGGCGGCGTCGGGCGATTTCTCGAGGGCCGCGAGAATGCGCATCGCCTCGTCGGTTTGCTGCGGGACATGGTCCATTTTTCCGGTTGCCGCCAGGATCGCTGCCAGCCGGAGCCGCGCATCAAAAGCCTGCGGGTCGGAGGGATACTGGGCGAGGAAACTTTCGACCAGAGCCTTCTGCTTGGCCAGGTGGGTTCTCGCCAGAATCTGCGCTTCTTCGCGCGTCGCCGGCTTCTTCGTCGGCCCGGCATCCATCGCCACGATCGCCGCCCACTCGGTGTCCGGCGTCGCCAATGCGCTCGCCGCGCAAACCAGCCAGGCAGTGATCAATAGGAATCTCATTTTTCCGGGACTTTGATTGTGGTGAATATCGCGCGGTGGTCACTGGCCTTATACCAGATCCGCGAGCTGCTGATACCGCTTTTGTCCATGTTGATATCCGGCCAGAGCGCCTGGCTGACCATCAGGTAATCGATGCGGGAATAGATATCGGCGGACGACCAGTAGTGCGTCCAGCGATATCCGTAGTAATCGGTGAGGAAGAGGTCCTTCATCCGGAGCGGATCCCGTGTCGAGCCGAGCAGCTCCTTGATCGGATACTCGTTTTTCGTGTCGTTCATGTCGCCGAAGAGCAGGAGTTTTTCCTCCGGGTTTGCCTGGAGGATTTTGTCGAGATGTTCGCGGAGATACCAGGCCTCCTTCGCCCGCATCGCCACCTGGTCCAAATCCGGGACCTCCCGGCGGGATTTTAAATGCGCCCCCACCAGGTGGAGCGAAAAATTGTCCGCGAGCTTCACCGTGACATCCAGAATTCCCCGCCCGACCCGCATTTGTTTTCCGTTGAGTTCGAAGGGGACTTCGTCCCTCGAGTTCCGCGCCACGATGGGAAAACGGCTCAGCAGCGCCACGTGCCTCGCGGCGTCGGTTCCCCTGACCCATTCTTTGTGGGGGTAGTCCAGCCCGGCGGCTTTCAGCCTCGCGCGAAATTCGTCGAGCGTCTTCTCGTCGCCCATTTCCACGATGCCGAGAATATCCGGGTTGATTTCCTTGACGACGTCGATCACCGCCGCGATTTCCTGCTCGGGCTTGGGGGCATCCGGGACGGTTTTGCCATCCACCTTGCGCTCCATCTTGAGATAATTTTCAACGTTGTAGGAGGCCACAACGACGTTGCCCGCGCGGAGATTTCCCGCCAGCAACAAGCCGAGCAGCGGAGGAAGCAACCTGGAAAAAATCCGTTTCAAGAAAGAACGGGCGGGTTGATCGCTCAGACGGCCTTTGGCGGTTCCTTGTCGGTCGTTGGGCTCAGTCCCGTCTCGGCTGTGGATGGGGAATGGAGCTCCTTGCCGGGAGCGTCTTTGATCTGAACGTCGGATGAGGACTTGTGGATCTCGCGCTCAAATTCGTCTCGCGCTTTCTTGAACTCCCCCAGGCTCTGTCCAAGCCCTTTCGCGAGCTCCGGAAGCTTTTTCGCCCCGAAGACCAGAAGGACGATCACCAAGATGACAATGAGATCCGGCCCGCTCGGCATCCCAAAAGCAATCAGTGGATTTATCATAAGCTTTCTATATGCCGGGAATCCGGTGCTTGCCAGCAATTCTTTCGCGGGCCGCGAGGGGCTGCTATCCGAATTCTTGATTTCGCCGCGCGTTTCATGCAGACTCCCAGATCAGCTTGAGCTCTCCAAACACCGAAAAGACTAGGGTTCTTCTCCTGACCGCCAGCATGGGGGAAGGTCACAACACCGCCGCGCGGAATATTTCCGACGCCATTCTCGCCGAGTGCCACGGGAGTGCCGAAGTCCTCGTGGCGGATCCCTACACGCGGACCAACCCCATCGTGAACCGGCTGATGCAAAGCGGCTACACCATGGCGATCAACCGGTATCCCAAGGCGTGGAAAGTCGTGTTCGAACTCCTCAGCCGCCGGGGAGTCGTCGAGGGGATGGGGCCGATGCTCGCGGAGCTCACCGCAGCCGTCCGGTCGCTCGTCGAGGAATTCCGGCCGCATGTCATCGCCTCCACATATCCGGTTTTTTCTTTCCTCAACGCGAAAATCCGGAAGCGCAACCCGTCGATGAACATCCCATTTTTTACGGTGATCACGGATTCCACCCAGATCAACTCCGCGTGGTATCGGTGCCCGTGCGACGGGTCAATCGTTGCGGACGAGCACACGGCGGATGTCCTGAGAGCCGACGGGGTGCCCGAAGAAAAGATTCACGTCCTCGGCTTCCCGGTGGGGCTCAGGTTCGAAGATATCGAGCCCCAGCCCGCGTCCCTGCCTTGGAAGGTTCTGTTTTTCCCGGGCGGCACCTCCGTCCGCGCGGTCGCCACGCTCCGCCTCCTTTCCGAGTTGACAAATGTCAACGTGGACGTCGTGACCGGCCGTCGCAAAGCCACCCACGATGCCATCGCGGCGGCCAACCTGCCAAAGTATGGCACGCTCACGGGATGGACGTCCCAAATGCCGGAACTGATGGCCTCCCACCACCTTTTTATTGGAAAAGCGGGAGGGGCGACGGTGCAGGAGGCGATCGCCGCGCAGATCCCGTTTCTCGTCAGCCACATCGTCCCCGGCCAGGAAGAGGGAAATATCGCATTCATCGAGCAGATGGGAATCGGGGCCCTCGCGGCCGGCTCGCCGGAGTATATTCTCCACCGCGTGCAGGGCGCGTTCGCGAACGGCGGTAACGTCTGGCATGCGTGGAGAAGCAACCTCGCCGCCATGCAGAAGCCATCCGCCTCCAGGGCCATCGCCCGATTTCTTCTGGAGCGCGCCCTGAAGGAATGACCCGCTCCCTGACTGTTCAGTAACCTTGCGCTGCGGCCGAGCCCCGCACAATAGCGATGCCGTTCGATGTGCCGAGACGCGAGGCGCCGGCTTCCAGCATGGCCCGCGCAGATGCCGCATCACGGATCCCGCCGGAGGCTTTGACCAGGCACCTGCCATCCACCGCGGCGGCCATCAGCCGGACATCCTCGACCGTGGCTCCCCCGGCGCTGAAACCCGTGGAGGTTTTGACGAATGCCGCGCCCGCTTCGCACGCGATCCGGCAGGCGGCCAGCTTCTCCTCATGGTTCAGCAGGCATGTCTCAAAAATGACTTTGACCCCGGCGTCACCTGCGGCTTCCACCACCCCGGCCAGGTCATCGAGAACATAGCTTTCCTCGCCGGCCCTGAGACGGCCGACCGCAAGCACCGTGTCGATCTCCCCCGCACCGCAATCCACCGCCCGGCGGGTCTCGAAGGCCTTGGCTTTGCTGTCCATCGCCCCCAGCGGAAATCCCGTCACCGCCGCAACCAGAACCGCAGAGCCCTCCAATGCCTCCGCCGCAACCGCGACCCATGAGCCGTTGACGCAGACGCTGAAAAATCCGAACTCCCGCGCCTCCGCGCAGAGGCTGAGGACGTTCTCCCGCGTGGCATCGGGCTTGAGAAGCGTGTGGTCGATCGTCCGGGCAATATTCATGAGAACCGGACAAAATCCCTCAGGAACTGGAACCACAAGAAAAACATTCCGCGAACCGTGTAGCAGATCGTCTCCTCCCCCGCCTTTCTTAAAATCCCGCACGTGAGGTTGTGGTCGAGTTGTTCGCGCAGGTCGTTCTGGATTTCGGTTCGCAACGAGGATTCCTCCATCGGACAAAGCCCCGCCCCCGCCTCCCGCTCCAAAAACGCCCGGTGCAGCCGGATCATTTCTAGAATCGATTTTTCCCCGGTGGCCCGGTTGAGGAGCGTGCCCGGCATCTGGTGCAAACCGTAGGAAAACGGATAGTTCCATGTGATCAGGAGCCGGCCATCGAGCGCCCGCGACCGCAGCGCGATGTAATAAAATGCGAACTCCGACTGCTCGACCAGGCAGATGGCTCCCGCTGTCGTCTGGTCCGTGCTCCGGAACAACCGGTAGAATTGCCGGGTGTCCTCATGCTGCCACCCCGCATCCTCGACATGCTCGAACCCTCCGCATTCCATTTCGTCGGAGAGCTCCGGGAACGCGGGAAACGTCGCCCGGGGTGGGGGAGCACAGGATTCCAGTTGCCGGTGTAAAGGCAGACGCAGTTTGCGGACCCGCGTCAGAATTTCCAGCCAGGGCAGCAAAAACCACGTGGCCGCGAATCCCGCGCCGGCCCAGACGCTGCCGCCAATCAGCCACCCGGCGAGAAACGAGGTCAGGACAAACCCGAACGTCCCCGCGCGGAAAAGAGCCGGATGCCGGAACGAACGCAGCGCCGCCGAAAACACCCCCACGCCCGCGACCAGCAGGATTTCAGAAAGCAGCATGCCTGACTTTCCACCCTTGCCAGCCGCCCGCCAAGTGATATTATCGCCAATCCAACTGGCGCGTTCGTCTAGGGGTTAGGACACAGCCCTCTCAAGGCTGGTGCACGGGTTCGAATCCCGTACGCGCTGCCACTCAAAAAGTGGCCACTTGCATGAAAAGCTCCATCATATTTTTTCTGGCTGTCGTCGCCTGCAGCACTTGGGGATTTGCCGGGGAACAGCCTGCGCGAAAACTTGCCTTCGAAAAGGACGATGCCGTTTGGATATCCAACATGGACGGCACCGAACCAAAGAAAATCGCCGCCGGCCAATCGCCCGAACTCTCTCCTGAAGGTAGCCGTCTCGCCTACAACACCGTTCAGGACATCGGCCAGCCCGCCCACCGCCAGCTCGCCGTTGTCGATCTCGCCACGGGGCAGACTTCTATCCTCAAAGATATCCCGAGCAACAACTGCATGGAGCCACGATGGTCGCCGGATGGCAAACGGCTGCTTTTCGATTGTTACATCGACAACGAAAGACTGACCGGCGTCGTGAATGCCGATGGCACAGGGTTTCAAAGGATGCCGGAGTCCGGGCCGACGCACCAAAATTTCTGGGCGGCAACCTGGGCCGCCGATGGGCAGTCCTACTTTGTCGAGGATATGCAATATCTCTTCCGGCTCGGACTTGACGGGAAGGTCCTCAACAAATGGGCTGTCGAAAAAATTGTCCCGCGTGGCGGCATGAGCGGCAACGTGCGCCTCGACGCATCCCCCGACGGCAGGACCCTGCTCATGGACGTCGAGATGGACGAGAAGGAACGCAAGGGGTGGGAGGGGCCTCCGGCTTCCATTTGGACATTCGACCTTGCGACAGAAAAAGCCACCCGTCTCACCCCGAAGTCTCTTTACGCCTGGGACTGCCACTGGCTCGACGCGCCGGACTCGATCCTCTTCATCAGCCAAGGGGCGGGCGAAAAATTCCCCTCGATCTACCGGATGTCCGCGGCCGGCCAGGGCAAAGACCGCAAGCTGCTCATCAAGAACGCACGCACGCCAAGCGCATCGAAGTAGGCGAGCCGCACACTTCCATCAGGGGGGGCGTGTTTAGCCGCACTGCATGGCGTGCCCCTCCGTTTTTCCTGTGATCTCCGCCAGACTTGGCAATAGAATCCCCTCGATGAAGCTCTTCCTCGTGATCGCTCTCGCACTGGTCGCATCCCGGGCGTCGGCAACCACCCCGATCTTGGTGGTGCATTCTTATTCGCAGCACTACCCGTGGACGCAAAGTCAGGACGAGGGATTCATGGAGACCCTCGCGAAAGATTCCGCGCTGCATATTTCCGTCACCACCGAGTATCTCGACACCAAGCGGCGGCCCTACGACGAGGCCTACGCAAAGGAATACGCCCGCTTTTTGGGGATGAAATACGCGGGTTACAAGCCTGCGGCGATCTATGCGAGCGACGATGACGCCTTTTTGTTTGCCCGCGACCACCTCTCCGGCATCTTCCCGGGAACGCCGGTTTTCTTCTCAGGAGTGAATGACTACGGGGTGCTCAAAACTCTGGATCCCTCGTCCGCTACCGGAGTTTTCGAACTGAAGGAAGTCGTGCCCAATATCGATTGGCTGCGGGCCTTCGACAAAAACGCCAACGACCTCATCTTTCTGGGCGATGGCAGCAGCACCTACGTGGCGATTGAAAAAGAGGCGCGGACGGCGCTCGAACCCACGGGAATTCGCGCGACCTTTATCGCCGAGAAAGGCCTGGACCGCGCCTTGGCGCGCCTGCGCGATCTGCCGGGAAAATACGTGATCCTGACCACCGTGGGCGGCATGGCCGACGAGAAGGGGCAAGTGCTTCCCTTGCCGGAAATCGTCAAGAGCATCGTCCGCACTGGCCGTGTCATTATCAGCATGGAGGATTCGTATGTCATGGAAGGGGTCCTAGGCGGGTGGGTGACGAGCGGGCGGCAACATGGACGGGCTGCGGCCGAGTTGATGCTCGCCTACCTGCGTGGCACGCCGGTTGCCTCGCTTCCCCCTGTGCTCAAGAGCCCGAACGCCTTCATCTTCGATGACCGGGTGATCGAAAATGACGGCGTCGTCCTGCCTGCAAACGTCCGCAGCCAAGCGGTCTTTTTGCACCCCCGTCAGGGTTTTTACGAAAAGCACCGCACGCTCATTCTGGCGAGCCTGGCCGGCTTGGCATCGCTGCTCATCCTCGTCGCCACTTGGGCGTTCGTGGTTTTGTCGCGGAAAAACCGAGCTTTAATCCTCTCGCGAAACCGCGCGGAGAAAACCAATGCGGAACTGAGGGACGCCACGGCGAAAGCGGAAAGCGCGAGCGTCGCCAAGAGCGAGTTCCTGGCCAACATGAGCCACGAAATCCGGACGCCCATGAACGGCGTCATCGGCATGACCGGCCTGCTGCTGGACACCGAGCTCAACAGCGAGCAGCGCCACTGCGCCGAGACCGTGCGCGCCAGCGGCGAAGCCCTTCTCAGCATCCTCAACGACGTGCTGGACTTCTCCAAGATCGAAGCCGGAAAGCTCGAGCTGGAGGTCGTGGACTTCGACCTTTCCGCCGCGCTGGATGACTTCGCCGACGCCGTGGCCCTGCGCGCCCAGAACAAGAATATCGAGTTTATCTGCGCCGCTGAGCCGGGGCTGCCGTCCACACTCCGCGGCGATCCCGGCAGGCTGCGCCAGATACTCATCAACCTGGCGGGAAACGCCATCAAGTTCACCGAGCGGGGGGAGGTCGTCGTCCGCGCCAGCTTCGTGTCGGCAACGGATTCCGACGTCGTTGTGCGGTTCACGGTTCGCGATACCGGCATCGGGATCCCCGCCGACAAACAGGCCCTGCTGTTCCAAAAATTCTCCCAGGTGGACACATCGGCCACACGCCGTTACGGGGGCTCCGGCCTGGGCCTTGCCATCTCGAAGCAACTCGCGCACCTCATGGGCGGAGAGATCGGCCTCACCAGCACCCCAGACCACGGATCGGAGTTCTGGTTCACCGCATGCTTTGGCCGCCCCGAGGGCCCGCTTCCAGTTCCCCAGCAACAGGCCGACCTGCTGGGCTCGCGGATCTTGGTGGTGGATGACAATGCCACGAACCGCGAGGTGCTCACCGCGCAACTTTGCGCATGGGGCATGCGCGTCGAGGAAGCTCCCGACGGCCCGGCCGCCCTGAAAATTCTGGCCCGCGCCCTCGAGGATGGCGACCCATTCCAGACGGCGATCCTGGACATGCAGATGCCCGACATGGACGGGGCAACCTTGGGCCGGACGATCCGGGCGGACGCCGCGACGAGAGGCATCCGGCTGGTCTTGCTGACCTCGCTCGGGCAGACCGGCAGCAGCCTGGTAACCGAGGATCCGAGGTTCGTCGCCTGCCTGACCAAGCCGGCCCGCAAGTCGGAAATCCTCCGCAGCTTGCTGGTCTCTGCGCCATCAGCCACGCCCCACTCCTCATTGGCCACACCCGCTGCCTTACCGGCCAGGCCGCCCGCACCGTCGGCTACCCCCACGCCTCCGTGCCAGGAAGCGCAAAAAACTCTCGGGCGCACCTTCCGCATCCTGCTGGCCGAAGACAACGTCATCAACCAAAAGGTGGTCGCGGCGTTGCTCAAGAAGTTGGATCTTCGCGCCGACACCGTCGCCAACGGCGAGGAAGCCCTCGATGCCCTTTCCACCCTGCCTTATGACATCGTCCTGATGGATGTGCAGATGCCTGAAATGGACGGGCTCACCGCCACGCGCCGGATTCGCAGCCCGGAGTCCGCCGTCCGCAATCACCGGATTCCGGTCATTGCCATGACGGCCCGCGCTATGAAGGGAGACCAGGAAATTTGCATGGCGGCTGGCATGGATGACTATGTGACCAAGCCGATCACCATCGAAACTCTCGCCGCCGTGCTGAAAAAATGGCTGCCGGCAGAACCGTGCTTTGGTTCCCGGGCACTGCCGGAGAGCTGATTTTTGCGGCCAAAACCAAATCAAGCACCAACCCCAGCAATCTGATTCCAGAGGGCGATGTTGACAATGTTGCTGCGGCTGCCGCAGGCGTGTTGCCATGCGCCTAGGCTGGAGTAACTACAGAACCTCACCAGTTGCTGTCGGATGCATATTTTCCGCCAGCCAACCGCCGAGTGTCAGCGTTGGCGGGGGAGGTGTATTTTTCAGTGCAAGGTAGAGCAGCGTTGCTTGGTGGGCTGGAAGCCGGGCCAGCCATTCGGCTTGTTCACCAAGCGGCCGCGCGCCGGTTGGGCCCCACTCAAATAGGAAAGCGGTATCGCGCCCGATCCAATCGCGAACTTTTAGTAGTTCGGCGACCGCGTTGAGCGAGTCGTTTAACAGCACGACAGCGTGAGTTCCGAGCGTTGAAAAATCGCGCACCGCAACCTTGAGCCGGGAGCCGCCAGCCACGTAAGGTAAGCGCGCAGTCCACGGCGTAGTTTGGGGGCGGAGGAATTGCCAGAGCTTCCGACGGCGCTCCGGCACGTCGGGAATGTCGTCCGAGGTATTGAGCGAAACACCGAGGATGCCATTAAAAAATGCCAGCGCCTGCACTTCGGACTCGCTGAGAAAAATCCTATTGTCCCGGAGGAAAGTGACATCGGGATCGTTTTGCCAGAGGACATTGTTGAAGAACTGGCAATGGTAAGTTTCTTCCACACTATTTTGTGTGCCGCCACCAGTGCCGTCGTTGCCGGTGCCGCCATCGTTTGTATTCCAAGTCACGCCCACATCGCTCGCGACGCGCATCCCGTCCAGCAGGCCAATGCACGGCGCAAAGTAGGTGATGCAACCGAGCCAATAGCTTTCGTCTCCGATGGCCCGCCGAATTGCAGTGAGCGCATCCCGGAAATACTGCGTTGAAGTTTTCCCTGGCGTGTGGCGACGGACGCGCGTGGAATCCTTCCACCCCCACTCGAGAAAATCGGTCTTGAACAGGCGAAACCCCCAAGAGCGAAATGTCCGAAAAACATGTTCGAGATAAGCCAGCGCTTCGGGATGGCTCGTGTCGAGGACGTAAACCTCCTGTTCCTCGTGCGTCCCATCGTAGCGTTTCCACGGCACAATTCGCGAGCCGTCCGCCCAATGCAAGAGCCAATCTGGATGCTCGCGCGCAATCCGGCTATGGTCGCCCACCATGAATGGCCCGACCCAAATTCCTGGCACATAGCCTTTCTCGATAATCGCTTTCGC
>Ga0073936_10010812_pt1 | contig 11142 bp, 11 predicted proteins | sample AliMusrvi5mmetaG_FD_87041 | JGI IMG/M metagenome (GOLD analysis project Ga0073936, IMG submission 87041) | Freshwater lake bacterial and archeal communities from Alinen Mustajarvi, Finland, to study Microbial Dark Matter (Phase II) - Alinen... | ecosystem: Environmental > Aquatic > Freshwater >... | reverse complement strand
GAGAAATAATCGACAACTCCTCCCTCTCATCGCATTCCTTCGAGAAACCGTGGCGTTTATTTTGGTCACGTGTACCCGCGTGAACGAAATAAACGCCACATTTGCATTTTCTTCTCGGTGTCTCGGTGTCTCCGTGGTAAATCTTCATTCCTCGTCTCGTTTGGTTTCATTCAAAAACCCCTACGGAAGTGACATGCGCCCAGGGCAGACGCATCGGGTGCGATTGCAAAATGTTGCAATCACACAGTGAGCATCAGTTGAATGTTGTTCCGGGTGCCGTCGGATACCGCCCAGGCGCGGGCGATGCGATACCCGGGCATCCACACCACCTCGCCATCGCACTCCAGAACGGGAATCCGGGCACGTTCCGCGCGGGGAACCTTGGCATCCACCAGGATATCCTGAAGCTTACGCGACCCCTTCATTCCAAACGGCGAGATCCGGTCGCCGGGTCGGACCAGGCGGATCCACAGTGCCCGTTTGCCCAGCGCCCCGGCGCTGATTGTCGCACGCACCGGCAAGACACCGGGACCGTGTCCCCGCTCTTTCACAATCCCCGGCGCCAGGGTTGTGGTGATGCGGAGTCCCAATCCGGGAACGATGGTTTCACCAGGGCAGCTCAACCGGACAGGCTTGATCGACGTGGATTGGGGGCACCCAGAGGAGTTCGGCGGCATCAACTTGATTTGGTCATACTGGCGCCGCACCCGCCAGCCTTGCCGTAGTTCAACCGTCGCGCTTCCCCGGTTCCTCCGGGCCAGCAGGGCGTCCACCCGCGCCACCGTGTCAAAATCGAGGAACGGCTCTGGAAGTCCGCAGCGAACCAGCCAGAGCCGGATCACCCGGCGTCTTGCCGCCAGAGGATGGCCGTGAAGCGGCTTCACTTTCAACCCGGTGGTTCCGGGAAGGGTGCAGTCATCCAGAATCCCGAGCGCCATTCCGTCCATCCACCCGTCTTCGGCCCCAAGGATTTCGCCGGTGCGCAGCAGCGCCTCCCGGATTTTCGGATTGTAGTCCCGTTCCAACAGGGGCAGCAATTCATGCCTCACCCGATTCCTGAGAAAGGCCGTGTCACGATTGGATTCATCCTCGCGCCAGGTGAGTTTCCGCTCCCGCAAATAAGATTCAATACCCTGCCGGGTCATCCCCAGGAGCGGCCGAACAACGGGAATTCCCCTCCACTCTGTCACGCCGGCCATGCCGGACAAACCGCCCCGGCCCGCGCCCCGCATCAGCTTGAGCAAAATGGTCTCGGCCTGATCATCCGCCGTGTGCGCCGTGGCGATCATATCGGCCTTCACCGCCTTGGCCGTCCGGGCCAGAAACGCATAGCGGGCGTCCCTCGCCGCCATCTCCAGGGAGTGGCCGCGCCGTTTCGCCAGAGCCGGGACACGGGCCTTTCCGATGACACAGGGAATGCGCAACCGCCTGGCCATGGCTTCCACAAACCGGGCATCCTCGCCAGCCGCCCGGCCCCGGATGCCATGATTCAGATGCGCGACAGTCAGCCGCCACCGACATCGCCGCGCCGACTCATGCAGGAGATGAAGTAGGGCAACGGAATCCGCCCCGCCGGAGACAGCGATGAGAATATGGTTACCATTAACCATTAACCAGTTTTCGAATGCCACCCATGTATGGAACGATGGCCTCGGGGAGGGTCACGGAGCCGTCGGCCTCCTGACCATTCTCAAGGATGGCCACCATGAGCCGCGCCAGCGCCACGCCGGAGCCGTTCAAGGTGTGGACAAAGTCCGGCTTGCCATCCGCACGGCGATACCGGATGTTGGCGCGCCGCGCCTGGAATGCCTCGAAGTTGCTGCAGGAGGACACCTCCAGCCAGCCGTTCTGACCCGGCGCCCACAGTTCGATGTCGTAGCACTTGGCGGCGGCGAAACTGATGTCGCCCGTGCAAAGGGACAGCACCCGGTAATGCAGGCCCAGTCGTTGCAGCACATCCTCGGCGTTGGCAACCAGCGTTTCAAGCTCGGCATAGGAGGTGGACGGCTCGACAAACTTCACCATCTCCACCTTGTCGAACTGATGCACGCGGATGATGCCGCGGGTTTCCTTCCCGGCGGCGCCCGCCTCGCGGCGGAAACAGGGGGTGTAGGCGGTCAGGTACACGGGGAGCGGCTTGTCAATGATGTCGTCCCGGTAATAGTTCGTCACCGGCACTTCGGCCGTCGGGATCAGCCACAGGTCGTCGGTGGCGTGGTACATGTCTTCCGCCATCTTGGGAAGTTGGCCGGTGCCGATCATGGAGGCGGTGTTCACCACAAACGGCGGCAGCATTTCCGTATAGCCGTGCTCGGTGGTATGCAGATCCAGCATGAACTGGATGAGGGCGCGCTGAAGTTTCGCGCCCATTCCGAGGAACAGGGGGAAGCCGGATCCGGTCATCTTGGCGCCCCGGGCGAAATCGAAGATCCCGAGTTTTTCGCCGACGTCAACATGGCCCTTCGGCTGGAATGAAAACTCGCGGGGCTTGCCGAACGTGCGGACCACGACATTGGCGGAGGCATCGGTCCCGACCGGCAGGCTGCTGTGCGGAAGATTGGGAATGCGGAGGAGGCTTTCCTTCAGGCGAGCCTCGATGTCCCGCACTTCATTATCCTTTTGCGCAATCAAGTCGCCTAATTCGCGCATGGACTTCTGGGTTGCCGTGGTGTCCTGGCCCTTGCTCTTGAGGATGCCGATTTCCTTGGACGCCACATTGCGCTGGTTCTTGAGGGTTTCCACCTCGGTCACCAATTTCCGGCGCCGGGCGTCATCCGCCACCACGGCATCCAGGAATTCCATGCTTGCGCCGCGGGCCGCCAGACCCTGCCGCACCTTGTCCTCCTGCTCACGAATCAGTTTGATATCCAGCATAATTCACCCCGCGGGTTGGTTCACACAATGTGCGCTCATGCTAGCGAAGTAATTCCATATTTGAAATCTAAATGAAGAGCCGATTCACCACCCGCTTCGCTGGCTTTCCATTTCCCACAAGTACCACCAAAAAAGAGGGATTCAACCACTAATTTAGGAAATGAAAGAAATCCAAATTCGAAGGCCAACATCCAGAATGTTGCGGCATTTTTATTCGGGCGAGTCAACTCAGGGTCAGTGACTGGCCTCTCATGTGCTGCCCGAACCAAAAATTCCGCAACCGTGTTCCGGGAATTGAAGAACAGAATCAGGATGCTCACGTTTCCCATTTTCCTACGATGTCCCGGGAAAACCGTTTTGCGATTTTTCGTGGCTGGCTTCTGAACGGGACATCATTTAGCTAGAACAGAGATTGGCCAGCCGCGACAAATCGCAAAACATGAATTGCCCTCCTGGAGTCCGGACGTATTCTCCCTTCTGGATTTCCTCCATTTCTTAAATTAGTGGTGCGATCCTCTTTGCATTACAGTTGTGGGTAATAGAAAGCTAGCGAAGTGGTAAAGATTCACTTCGAGTCGACGGAATCATGTTGATAGCGCTTTGAAAGGTATCGCGGAGCGGATGGTGATGCGGCGGGAATGGGAGTTGGGAAGGATTTCAAAATACAGGAAGATGGCGTCAGGCGGAAAGATATCCTCCGCCCGTTCGGCCCATTCGACGGCCGTGATGCCGTAGGAATCGAAATAGTCATCCATCCCCAGCATGAGGGCATCCAGGGAATCCCGCAACCGGTACAGATCCACATGGACCAGGGGCCGCGTCCCCTGATATTCGTGGACCAGCGTGAAGGTGGGACTGGTTACCGGCCGGTCAATGCCCAATGCCGCGGCCAACCCCTGCACAAAGCAGGTCTTGCCGCTGCCCAGATCCCCATGCAGGGCCAGAACCATCCGTCCCGGCACCTGCTTGAGCAGATGCCGCGCCAGCTTGTGGGTGTCGCCAACGCTGTGGGATTCAACTGTCAGTTCATGAAGCATTGGGGGAGAATACAGAATTCAGTATTCAGAATCCAGAAGTCAGAAGATAGGGGCGCGTGTTTCCCCAAATGTTAGACGTCCTGATCTCGGTAAAAAATTATATATGGCACATTATTGGCAACTCGGGATGGCGTGAAAGAGTTTTACCACTCGCTTGGAGTACCAAGCTAGAGACCCGAAGTCACAGAGGTAATTCCACCGAGAATAGAAATCAAATGTGGCGTTAATTTTTCCACACGAGTACATGTGGAGAAAATTAACGCCACGATTCCTTGGAGGAATACGTTGAGAGGGAGGAGGGATGTTTTTTCTCCTCTTTCTCGTGGTATGGCTCCATGAAACCGGTGCGGAATTTTTGGCTCGGGGTACTCCCCGAACGAAAATGCCGCACCATTCACACGGGGTTAGGCATTCTCTGTGTCTCACTGTCTCTAGCTTGGTACTCCAAGCGGGTGGTGAAATATTTCTTTCGGACTGTGCCAAGGCATTTTCCGGTTTCTAAATCCTCCCACATTAATTGGAATTCCGTTTAGAGAAATGCTCATAGCCATGGATAGTGAGAGGGGAAAGGGTTCCGCTGGTATCGAGCTGCAACAGGCCGGGTCGGCGTGTCATCGTTCCAATCCGGGTACAACGGAGACGAAAATGCCTGCGCCAGGCGGCTTCGAAACCGACCGTTTTCCGACGAGGGACGGTAAAGAGAAGTTCAAAATCCTCGCCATCGGCAAGGGCGTGCTCCAACGGGGAACGCCGGTCCCGAATCCGTTTAGCGGCGGGCGAGACCGGCACCCGCGCGGCCTCAATCACCGCGCCCGTCCCGCTCGCGGCCATCATGCGCCGCAGATCGGTGGCCAGTCCGTCACTGAGATCCATCATCGCCGTCACCCACCCTTGAGCCGCCAGCCACTGCCCTTCGGCGAGCCGGGGCTCAAACCGTAAATGGCGACCACGCAGGCTCCCCCCGAGTGAACCGGTGACATAGAGAACATCGCCTGGCCGTGCGCCAGATCGTAAAATCGCTTTTCCCCGCGCCACACGGCCCGCAGCGAAGACGTGCAATTCAAGTGTTTTTCCCCGCGAGGTATCGCCGCCAACCAACGCCACACCATGCCGCCGGGCCAACCGCGCCATACCGCGGTAAAGTCCCTCCAGGCGGGCCACAGAGATGGAAGCCGGGGCAACCAGATCCACCAGGAACCAGAGCGGTTCGCCGCCCATCGCGGCGATATCGCTCAACACACGACCCAGCGCCTTATGACCCACATCAGCCGCATTGGCACGTCTTGTGAAATGGATTCCCTCAATAACCGGATCGCTTTTCAGAAGCAGGTCAAAGCGATCGTTTCGATCGAATCGCACCACGGCACAATCATCGCCGATACCCGCCACCACATCCGCCCGTCCCGGCGCCAACTTCGCCAATCTCCGCACAAGCGCCTCTTCACCGATGTGTTTCACAGTCATGAGAGGTCCGGGCTAATGGCCCCGATAGTACGAGGTTAAGGATTTTGGTCTCGTCTTTTTAGAATTTCTATTAATTTAATACGACAGGGAGGACAAAGGTTGCGAGACTTGTCATCCAATGCATCGACCGTCTCGCAATCATGAAGAGCGCATGCCATTAAGGGACATTCAGGCAATCCAAGAGCAGATGCCACTTCTCCCACAGCCTCCTTCTCAACACGACGTGCATAAGTCTCAAAATCGGTCGTCTTCATCTTTACAAGGTTCAGCACAACAATATTCTTACTCACAAAGCTCAATCGCGATTCGTCGTCCAACCCTGCAACCAAAGCCAGAACAATATCAGATGCCGACGATTTACTATTAAGCTTGACAGAAACGTCCTCCATTTTTTTGGCTTTTAACCTGAATCGTCCGGCATTGGTAACTTGACCTATGTTTTCATCAACCCAGGCTACGACTCTTATTGTAAGTTGTTGGGGCACGTCTCCCATGGTCTTGACAGTTATTATCGGACGTCCCTCTGCAATGACGGCCATCACAGTCAGCCACAATACAATTATTAACCTGCCTTTATTGTGCATATTATGTCTTTTTTCATCTCCCATAGCTTCACTCTCAAAAAAAAGAAGTGACGATTCTTACGAATCGCCACTTCAATTACGCTCGCATGCCCAGACTAGTCTGTCTAGGCGCGACGGAATCGGCGCAAACCAACCAAACCGATGCCCACTAACAGTAAACTAACTGTTGTCGGTTCGGGAACCACTAGAGATGTCCATGTTGTAGGTGCACCAACATCCCAATTGTCCGTCCCGCTTCCATTAGTGTCATTTGGAACCGAATGAATTCCGTCAACAGATACTGAATAATATCCGCTGCCTGTCACTGGGTCTAAATAAACGGCCCAAAATTTCTGCACGCCCTGCGCAACTCCGTAATCAATGGAATCACCGAAATTTAGAGCCCCTCCACCATAGTCATAGAGAGATGATGTTGACAGTGCTGCTCCTTCTCCGCCCCAAGTAAAAACATTATCTCCACTGTCTTTAAAAATCTCGACAACGGTCGATGCTGCGAGAATATGACCGCCTTCGCTAAGAGGCGAGGCTCCCGGATTTTGCCACCACATTGTCCCAGCATATGAGAGAGAGCCGACTAACGTCACAACCGCAACCAGTCCAAGTATTTTCTTGTTCATTATTTTTTAACTCCTTCTATTTACTGCTGAAGATTATTTATATAAGGATTGTTTTCAACCCAAGTCAAAGTTGCATTTGTCTGCCGACGATACCAGAATCCCTGTCCAGCCACAATGGTGTTTGATACTGGACCATGGGTCCATTCTGCTGCACTATCAGCGTAGTGCCATTGATGATCAGAAGACTTCATCGCCCACATGTGATATCGCTGATTAGTAGCATCCCACCATGTGATTTGATCTGCAGTTCCGTACGCTGTATCAGCGTGAACATCACTATTTGTCAAATTACTCTGATTGACATTCAAGTCACAAGTAAACAAATGCGACAAAAGATTGAGCCCTTGATATATGTTTCGCGTAAGATTTGAGGATGAAACCACTTCTCCAGCAGCACAAACAGGATTCGTAGTTATCGAAGACGAAACCGACCATATCCAAAAACCCATCCCGGGGACAATCACTGGATTAGTTGCTGCACCGGTCCACAATCCAGCACTATTAGCATTATGAAACCTGCAATCATTACTCTTTATGGCAAAAGCCGCATAACCTGTTCCATTCCACAACATTACTCGATCTGCAGATGCGTATGACGATGCCTTTGTCAACTGATTAGTACCAATCAAATCTTCCAATGTTGTTGCAGCTCCACCGATTGTATTAAATGGAACACCAACAAGTTCAAGCTTGCCGCCCGGCAACAAACTTTTGTTTACATATCCCACCGCATTCACACTGACCGCAGTATTTGTGTCAGCAAGCGCGAAGCTCGCTATCAACCCGAAACCAACAACCAACGCCCCTAGTTTTTTCATGGTGATCTCCTAAAACTTTTTTTCTGTTCCTTCGTAGTCATAATGTAACCCAACCACATAAATGCTTCAACCTTTTTTATTGTTTTTTTTTACCGTTTTTTTTACCGTGCTCATGCCCTTGGAATATTATCCTTTGCGCAACAACTCATTCCGCCGGTGGCAACACACCCTCCTTAACTAATTGATCATCCATCTCAGGAGTCAACTCCATCGGCAAAGGCGGCCCCTTCTGTCCTCCGGCGCGAATCAGCTCCATCTGGTAATCCTTCAAATGTTTCTCCAATGCCTCGCCAGTGAAGATCGGCTTCATCTCTGTCCGCAGCCGAGGAGGAGGCGGCACATCAATCCGACGCCCAAACGACGGGGGTGTAACGAGGCCTGCGGGCCGGGCGGCCGTCGCCACCGTGGGCGTGGCAGCATTCATATCCATCCACACTTCTTCCTCCCCTTTTCTCAGCAGGGCTTTCTCGTGCTCGTAGTCGGCGGACTTCAACTCAATGCCGTCCTCGCTGTCGCCCTCATAGAGGAAATAACTTTTCTTGGTCGCGGAATCCAACAGCCCGACCTGGATCTTATGATTGAAATGATTCTTGGTGATGGCGCACATTTTCAGGTTCTTGGCAAAACTTTCAGCCGCGGCGGCGCTGGCGTTCGCCGCCGCCGAGGCGGCGGCAGCGGCGGCAGCCGCGGCGGCCTCATCACCAAACGGCATGCGGGACAGGATGACGGTGTAGCGGTCGAAGGTAGGAATGAAGCTTGGAGCGGGGAGCAGCGAGCCTGGAGGTTGATTATTTGTTACAGGAGGATGGGAAGTGGAGCGGGTTCGCGAATGGCTGTCGGGGGCGGTGAAAGCGAGAGTGGGGAGCAGTGACAGCATCAACGCCCAACCCCCGAAGCACCATATCCGGAAACTATGACCACGGTTTCTCATACCACTCTTCATATTATGGCTGGCCAAGGGGCACTCCGGCAAGCCTGAAGTCACACGGGGTATTCCCCGATTTTCAAGAGCCAGACCGGAAGAAGAGTTTTTTAACCACTGATAAAGAAATGAAGAAATTCAGACGCGGGCAGAGAATGTTTCGCGATTTTCACGTCTGGCGAGTACCCCAGCCGTGAAAATCGCGAAACGGTTCTTTCGAATGAAAGGGAAAGACGCCATGGCGTGGCGATGATGGGATCAATTCCACGTCATGACTGCAGGAACTTTTTTCCCGGATTCCCAGGAAAACCGTTGCGGCATTTTCTCTGGGGTGTATTCCACACCAGAAAAATGCCGCAACATTATCTTTTCCAAGCGGGATTTCTTCATTTCCCCATCAGTGGTGCCTAATCCAAATCGTTTAAGGTGAATTCCTTCTGGATTTTGGAACAGGGGGGATATATGGTGTTGGGAATTGAGCCTCGCGGATGTGTTGCCATGATTGAAAAAACAGCCACCATACGGAACGAACAGGGCATTCACTGCCGCCCCTCCGCCAGAATCGTTTCCGAGGCCCTCCGTCATTCGTGCGAAATGCAGGTTATATCGGAGTCCGGCGTGGCCGACTTGCGTTCCCTCTTGTCCCTGGTCTCGCTGGGGCTCCATGCGGGCAGCATCGTCCGGATCCGGGTGTCGGGCGCCGATGAAGAAACCGTATGCAACCAATTCGTGGAGCTGTTCGAAACGCACTTCGATTTTCCCGTCCAAGCCGCCGAAGAATATCCCTCCATGTTGAGATCCCTGGCCAAACGGTGATTTCTCCTGTTGCATTTTCTGCCCCATGGGATATCGTTCCGCCTTTCCTATATAACGCGCCTGTAGCCTAATGGACAAGGCATCTGACTTCGGATCAGAAGTTTGCAGGTTCGACTCCTGCCAGGCGCGCCACGCAGCAGAGCTAATAATGAAACACACCCATGAACGTTGCCATGACTTGGCCTTCCACTGGCCCGTGCCGGCCTTGAACGTGGTGCTGGTGGAGCCGGAAATTCCCCAGAATACCGGGACAATCGCGCGCCTGTGCGCCGCCACGGGGTCGCCGCTCCATCTCGTCGGGCCGCTGGGTTTCAATCTCACGGACCGCCAACTTCGCCGCGCCGGCCTTGATTACTGGGAGTCGGTCGCCATAACCCGCCATGCGAATTGGGAGGCCTTCGAAAAGCCGGAACCACCGGACCCCGGACCCCGTCGAACTTGGTTTTTCAGCACCCGGGGACAAACCCCCTACACCGCCGTCCCGTATCAGCCGGGCGATTATCTGGTTTTCGGGAGCGAATCCAAGGGACTGCCCGGTGATCTGCTGGACCGTCACGCCGATCACGTCCTGGCCATCCCCATGCGGGTGGAGCACGTCCGCTCCCTGAACCTCGCCAATACCGTCTCCATCGTCCTCTACGAAGCCCTCCGGCAATTGAACCTCTGCAAAATGGCCGAAGATAAGCTGGGATAGGCACCACTGATGGGGAAATGAAGAAATCCAAGCAGGAAAAAGAAATGTTGCGGCATTTTCCCTGGAGTGAAATACACCCCAGAGAAAATGCCGCAACGGTTTTCCGGGGAATCCGGGAAAGAGTTCCTGTAGTAAATGACAGGAAGTTACTCTCATGATCCCCCTGTCGCGGCGCCTTTTCTTTGATTTCGAAAACACCGTTTCGCGATTTATGGCTGGTGTACCCGCCAGACTGAAATCGCGAAACATTGTCTTCCGAACATGATTTCTTCATTTCTTTATCAGTGGTTACAAAAACTCTTCTTTTCCCAGCCTGGCTCTCGAAAACCGAAGAATGTCCAAACAGATATTCCCTTGCATCCGGTCCCTTTATCCTTATAATGCGCCCCCGTTTTGATTGAACCAGCAAGGAGAACAGCATGCGATACGTTGTTTGTATCAAACAGGTTCCGGAAACCACGGATGTAAAGATCAATCCGGCGACAAACACGCTGATGCGTGACGGCGTGGCCGCCATCATCAATCCCTTTGACATGTATGCGATCGAGGAAGGGCTTCGCCTGAAGGCGAAAACCGGCGGCACCGTCACCGTCATCTCCATGGGGCCGCCCCAGGCGGACGCCGCGCTTCGTGAAGCCATTTCCATGGGCGCCGATGACGGCATCCTGGTTTCCGACCGCGCCTTCGCCGGAAGCGATACCTGGGCCACCAGTTATACCCTGTCCATGGCCATCCGGAAAATCGGCGCGTTCGACGTAATCCTTTGCGGCAAACAGGCTTCCGACGGCGATACCGCCCAGGTCGGCCCCGGCATTGCCGTCCACCTCGATCTCCCCCAGATCACCTATGTCCGGAAAATCGAGTCCATTGACGAGAAGGCCATCGTCGCCGAGCGCCTCATGGAAAACGGCTATGAAGTCATCCAGGCGCCCCTCCCGTGCGTGCTGACCGTGGTCAAGGAAATCAACGAACCCCGCCTTCCGTCGCTGAAGGGCAAAATGGCCGCCAAAAAGGCCGTCATCCCGGTCTGGAAAGCGGTTGACCTGCAGTGCGACCCGAAGTGTATCGGGCTTGACGGCTCGCCCACCAAGGTGGTCAAGATCTTTACCCCGCCCCCCAGGGGAGGCGGCGAAATGCTCAAGGGCGAGCCACCGGAGATCGTCACCCAACTCGTAACCAAACTCAAGGACGCCGTTCTGGGCGCCGCTAATTAAGGAATCAACCATGAGCGATCCCATCAAAATCACCGAGAAATGTGTCTTCTGCGGCGCGTGCGTCAAGGCATGCCCCTTCGGCGCCATGGCCCAGGCGGAACG
>Ga0073936_10010811_pt1 | contig 11142 bp, 15 predicted proteins | sample AliMusrvi5mmetaG_FD_87041 | JGI IMG/M metagenome (GOLD analysis project Ga0073936, IMG submission 87041) | Freshwater lake bacterial and archeal communities from Alinen Mustajarvi, Finland, to study Microbial Dark Matter (Phase II) - Alinen... | ecosystem: Environmental > Aquatic > Freshwater >... | reverse complement strand
GACATTACCACCGCCACCATCGACCGTCGCCTCGTGCGGGCTGCCGCGCGGGCCGTGCGGGCGCTGAATCTTCCGGTGGTCGGCATCGATTTTCTGGTCGACCCCAAGTCCGGCCGGTTCCACATCATCGAGTTGAGCCCTGATCTGGCGATTTCGCCGCCCGAGGGCGAGGAGGTGGCCCGGCGGTTCCTGGATTATCTGTTCCCGGCGGGCGGTTGATCGGTCGTCAATACTGCCCGTATTTCCGCGCCGCGTCGTACATGGCGACCACGTTTTCCGTCGGCGAGTTATCTTGAAGCTGGTGTGTCGGCGCAAAGCAATAGCCGCCGCCGGGCATCATGATCTCCAGAGTCTCCCGGCAGCAGGCGACGGTCTGTTCGACGGTTCCCTTCGCGACTGGACCTGCCGTGCTGATACACCCGTGAAAGGCAAGTCGTCCTCCGAATTTCTTCTTGAGATACTCCGGCGCCATGTTGGTTGCTTCGGGTTGAAGGGTATCGACAACCGTGATGCCCATTTCGAGGAAGTCCTCGTAGGCCCAACTGCTTGAACCGCACGTGTGGATCATGACGGGGATGTCAAAGCTCTTCGCCAGGTCGACGAATTGCTGGTGCACGGGGCGTATGGTTTTTCGATAAAGGTCGAGGCTGATAAGGGGCGCAATCTGGGTGCCCAAGTCTTCGCCCATCCAAAGGAAATCGATCGCGCCGGCAGCGGCGTTCAGTGTGCGGCGCAGGATCTCGAGCTGGATGCTTGTGCGGCGACGCGTCAGGAGCATGCCGGGTTCGTCGTCGTCGATCAGATCGATAAGCGTTCGCTCCATTCCCCGGAGCATCCCTCCCTTGTCGATCACATCAGCCTGGCCGGGGCTCCCGGCTGAGATCGCATAAGCTCTGTTGCATTCGCAGAAATCGGAAACCCGGCTGTAGTCAAAATCGTTCGGAGAGGGCATGGGCCATTTCGCTATCTGCGCCTCGGTGGCATTCTGAAGTGGGAAATCGCAATAGTCCCAGTATCCGCCGGTTTCGTGCTCGATCCAGCGCCGATGAATGCCCCAGTCGTCAACCAGGACACCGCGTTCAGGAATGTCCTGGTGCAGTCTGGGGCCGCGGTAGGGAACATCGACGCCTCGAAAATCCACGGACAGCGCCTGCCGGAGTCCCTCGGCGTCATCGAGCCGCAGACCAAAGTGCTCTTTCAGCCGACGATCGATTCCACCGTTCGCCATGTAGTTGATGGGGACACGATCGGGCACGCTGTTGGAGAAAGCCGTCAGAACGCGTTCTTTTGGTGTCATCGTCATTCAGTCTTATCTTTCGAGAACGCCGCTCCTGAGCCGCCGCGCGTAGCACGGTAGGCTCGGCTGGTTTTGCATTCTATCTTCTGTAGCTACTGATATCCTTCAAGGTGATTTGATCAGGAACTCCGAGATCCCGCCGTTCTCTCTGGAATTCATCTCTTGTCAGTGGGCCATATGCCTTTGAGATGCTTGTGTCGAGAATCCAATAGCTGTAGGCGTCCGTTTCTGGCGCCATGTAGGTGCTGTTTGGACTCAAACGTCTCAAATGGTTCTGCTTGGCAATGATGAACCGCTCGTCGTTCCCAAGTTCAACAACCTTCGCCGGAATATAGGGAGCTTGGTGGTTCCAGTTCGCAAGCGTTACTTGTGCATCGTGGGCTGAACCCTTGTAGAGGATATATCCGCCGCAGAGCTTGGCGGTGAAATCTCCGCCGTGGTTAAAGTCCCCACCGCACCCTGCGGCGACGAAGGCCAAAAGCACAGTCAGCATTTGTCTCTTCATCTTTCCCTTGCAGAACGACGGCGCTCTGGTTGAGGCGCGTTAGCGCCGATAGCCAGAAGTGCTTGGTTCGCCGATGATTTCGTTCAGTCCTTCGACAATCTGGCTCATCTCGGCATCGGAGACGTGGCCCAGGCGTTTGCCCAAGCGCTCAACTGAGAGTGTCCTGATCTGGCTGATCTTCACCCATGTCGGCTTTGGCAGAACTACGCTGGTAATCTCCATGGTTAAGGGAAAGCCCGCCCTCTGGGGATGGCTCGTCAGCGCCATGGCGATGACCGTGCCTGATCGTTCGTTGAAGATCTGAGGACTGAGGACAAGAGCCGGGCGCAGCCCGGCCGGTTCATGGCCCTTGACCGGGTTCAAGTCTGCCCACACGATGTCGCCTCTCAGTATTCCGGCCATGAGGCAACCTCCTTGGACATGCCTTCCTCCGCCAGAGCCTGCTCCGCCTTGGGGTCGAGCTTTGCGCATTCGTTGGCAAGTCGGTTAAAGGATAGTCGCGTCACCTTTTCCCTCACCGCCTCCTGTATTGCTCGGCTGCGATTGGGAAACACGTGCCTTCTCACAAGCCGATCCAACTCGCCGAGAATGTCCTGTTCGAGAGTGATAGCGATTTTTGCAACGGCCATGGGAACCTCCTTTACGACTAAGGTATGACCATACATCATACCCCGCCATGGAGCAATCTCTTTTTATCGCGATCTTGGGCGAATGGTCCGGTTCAAACTGCGGAGCGGAGCGACGCGAGTTTGCGGCCGGTGTGCGCCCATCATGCTCGGGCTCCAGAGGGTCACGTGACCCTGCTTGCCCCCCCGCCAGCAAACACTTCCCCCACAACCACACCCAGACCGCGGCACAGTACCGATCTGCCCGCCGCTCTCCTTATGAGATCATCCCAATCCAACTCGCCGCAGGTCCCCTCCTCGAATGCGTCAATTACCTTCGCGCACTCATATCTGGTTGCCTGATTCATCTTCTTGCAGAACGTCACACCTCACGTTTCGGAGCGGGGCGACGATAACGTGCGGGTGTTGGTGCTGACTTTCTGACTTCGTGCAACACGATTGGCAGGCAAGTCGCAAAGTGGGGAAAGTCGCCATCCGTGGTGAAGACAGACAGATCGTGCCGGACGGCAACAGCACAAATGAGGAAATCTGTGTTGGATCCCTGAATCCCTTTGGCTCGACAGAGGTTGTAGAATTTCGCCGCAGTCACGTAGTCTTCGGCTGTCAATGGCAGGTCCACAAAGGCCTCGAGGTGCGTCTCGAGACGCCTGAACTGTGCCGTGTCCCGAACCCCGGACAGGACCTCCTGTCGAATCGGGCCGATGATTTCGACCACATGGGCGGCAATTAGCCGCCCCAGTTCCTCCGCCTCCGGGTTCTGGGCATGTTCACGACGCCGCAGGGCCAGAGACCAGACGCTCGTGTCAACCAGGACCCTCATGCCTTTGCCCGCTGCCGCTTATAGTCGTAGGCCGGATCGAAGTCGACCCTGCCGAAAAGATCCAAGATTCGTTCCTGCCGCAGGTGCCGGACGTAATCGGTCAACGCCTGCGTCACGGCCTCCTTCTTGGTGCGGTGTTTCCCAAGCGTGGCCGCCTCCGCGATCAGCCGATCATCAAGTTGAAGATTCGTTGCCATCGTCCACCTCCACACATAGCGTCACACACTCATCTGTGTCGGTCAATGACTTTCTCTTCGCGTCTTTCCCCGCCATCTCCTCGCCTTGGGTCTTCCCCGCGACTCAGTTAGTCCCCGGCGAGCCGATTCGGCTAGTAATGGTATCGCGCCTGAGCGATGAGCACCCGATCCTTGTCAACCGAGTACACCAAGCGGTGCTTATTCGTGATACGTCTGGACCAGAAACCGGTCAGGTCGTGCCGCAAGGGCTCTGGTTTGCCCAGTCCATCAAATGGTTCGCGCTCAATGTCCTTGATCAAACGGACGATCCGCGCCGCGATCTTGCGATCGTTTTCGACCCAATAGGTAAAGTCCTCCCAGCCGCGATCTGCGAACACGATCTTCATCAGATCACCGGAAGCTTTCGTTCTATTCCCTTGCCCTGCTGAAGTTGGTCAACGGCCTCGCGGAGTCGCTTCGCATTCCTGGGACTGCGAAGCAAGTAGGACGTTTCCTCAAGGGCTTCGTAGTCGTCAAGCGCCATCATGACCACGGCTTGGTCCCGGCGTCGAGTAATGACTACGGGGTCATGATCTTCGCAGACACGCTGTATGGTATCGGCAAGGCTCTCTCTGGCTGCGGTATATGTTATGGCTTTCATATGGACAGTATCGCGTACAGGTTCTAATTACGCAAGCGTTTCTGTCGTGCCGCGAACGGCGACCTTGTGACTGAGGAGCGGAGCGACGATAGCCACGAAGGTCTGGTTCGGATCCGTTTTGTGATCTTCCTTGGTTCCGTCAAGAGTATCACGCGGAGACGCGGAGACGCGGAGTAAATCCATTCTTTGAGTGTCTTCTCTGCGTCCTCCGCGTCTCCGCGTGAATCAATCCTTCCTTCATTCCGAACATCAGCGCCCAGGGTTGCCGAGCTTGCGAGGCATACTCTGCGGCGCATCGTTGGGCTTGCTTTCCGATTGCCCCTACTTGGTCAAAATCTTAACCGTCTCGTGTTCATCCTTGCCGAGAAGGTAATGCACGACGAATTTAGCCGGTGTGTCGCCGTCATTGTCAAACCGTGCCACCCGGATGTTAGCGGGTTCGTAGAAAGCGTCACCTGCTTTCAGATGCTGGACTGGTTGTCCCTCAATCTGGAAAGCGATAGTACCTTCAGTGACAACTCCCATGGTCGGACAGGGGTGAAGGTGAAGTGGTGCTTTCTGTTTCGGCCCCATCGTCACTTCTTGAATCTCGACGGTTGACAGGGTCTTGCTGGGCTCAATAGCGGTCTTGAGCAAGGCTCTTCTCGTAACGGGTACATTCATTGCGTTCTTCACCTCCTGGGCACAAAGCACGCTTCCAGTCAACGTTGCTGCGAGAAATACCAGCCTCCATCTATTCATTTCGTTCTTCCTTTCTCTGTAGCCCAACGACCGGCACTGAGGCGCGCGGGCACCGCGTCACCTCCGGTGCCTTGTGTGCGCCCATCATGGGCGCGTTGCAAATGGGGTGCAAGTCCCCTGTAGGAGAACCAGTCATGGAAACATGAGTAATACTACTACTTGAAGCCAACTCTGGCAGGGTAACCGGCTGGGGGGAGGAAGGCTAGAGGAAACCGGTGGGCCGATGGACAAGAACCGCATAGAAGGCCGGCCGCGATGCGACGAAGGGGCACCACGCAACGAAGTCGCGGGTTCAGTCGCGGAGGTAAATGCGGCGGTCGTGCCGGGAAGCAACGCGTTCTTACCTGGGGAGACCCCGTTGGAGCAATCCGGCGGGGAGTCAGCAGAGGCCGTAGTAGCGAGCAGCGAGCCGGGGGCTGGAAATGCCCGTTTAAACCCGAACACCGGAAGACTCGATGTCGTGAAGGGCCGAACCGAACAGGAACCGTCCGACCGCGTGGAGGACATCGCAACCGCAGATGCCGGCAGGCAAGGAAGCGATGAGCGCCGTCACGGCGGGAAGCACAGGAGGTTCGAGAGCAGACCATGATGGAGCAAGTCTTAGCACCGGAGAACCTGAAGACGGCTTGGAAACGTGTCAAGGCGAACGCAGGGGCACCCGGCATGGACGGGATGACCGTCGAAGCGTTTCCGGCGTTCTGCCGGGAACAGTGGCCAAGGCTGCGCTCCGCGCTCATGGCGGGAACGTACCGTCCGGCGCCCGTGCGCCGGGTGTTCATTCCCAAACCCGACGGGACGCAACGTCCGTTGGGCGTGCCGACGGTGCTGGATCGCTTGATCCAGCAGGCATTGGCGCAGGTGCTGACCCCGCTGTATGACAGTGGGTTCAGTGACCACAACTACGGTTTCCGCGAAGGTCGCAGCGCCCATCAGGCGGTGCGGCACGTGGAAGCCTGCTGGAAAGAGGGACGCCGCCATGCGGTGGACTGTGACCTCAAGTCGTTCTTGGATACCTCGTCACACTACACCCCCTCTGTTGAAGCAGACTCGAAGAGAGGCAGCGGATCTCCCAACATGTTGATTCGCAGGCCCTTGCGCCTTCCGCGGCTAACATGCATCGCTTCGAGTTCTCCGCGCTTTACACGCTGCAACACGGTTTGGCGTGAGACGCCAAGTCTGCGCATGGCATCAACGATCGGCACGAAGCCCGCAGGTGCCTTCTCCACAAAGCGCGCACGCAACTCGTCCGTGATGCGGATACGCCAGGGCGCACCGGGTGTCAACTGCTCGCCGACGATGATGCCACTCATCAGACAGCGGTGCAAGGTCGACGGGGCGACGCCAAGGAGTTCCGCCGCCTTCGCAATCGGCACCGGATTGCCTTCTGGTTGTTGTTCGGTCGGCTGATGTTTTGGGATGTGGCGATACCGGCGGAGGCTGCCGACCATATTCGCCGTGAAGCGTTCGCCAGTGGCCGACCTTCTGCCCTGGCGGTTAAGGATGCCGGCGATGATGGCGTCGGGGTAATGCGGGGCGAGGCGGCGAAGCAGATCGAGTGTGTCTTCTTCGGTTTTGATGGTCGGAGCCCGCACGGTCCACACGACGACGTCTCGCTCCGTGATCATCCCGCCGCGCCAACGCAACATGAGGTGCGCGTTAGACGCGCCGCGGTCCACCGAGATGCACACCTCTTCGAGCAAGGCATGCAGGAGTTCCTTGCGATCACGGTCGGTCGTCGAAGGCGCTGACCACACGCGTTGCAGATCGGTACCCAATGCGCGCAGATGGGTTCGTTCTTCCTCCGTAAACAGGCGGGAGTGAACCCGCTGGTGGTTCTCCAGTTCGGTCTTCGCCGCGGCAAGTTCCCCGAGGCGTGTTTCCCACTCGGCTTCCAGACTGCGCGCCACGAGACGGTTCTCTGGTTCAACCGTGCGGTATCGCCGTTCGGCCCGCTGCGCTTCATACTGCGCGCGCTCGACCTGCAATCGCCATTGAGCGAGTGCCGCATCCCGATCGGCATCCAGTAAGCGTTCAGCCTCGATCGCGGCCTCGACACCTATCGGCTCCACGGCCTCAAGGAAGGTATCGCTGACTGTACGGTCGATTCGCACCCCGCCGATGCGCAAGCAATATGCCGCCCTGCCGTTGACGAGCGTGCTGCCGGGACAGTGGTAGCCGGGCGTCGAGTGCTTGCCTTGGTAGTAGACCTTGAGCTTGCGACCGCAACGCCCACACGTGGCCAGCCCCTGCAGGAGCGCCGCGCCCTCGCGAATCGCCCCGCCCGACTGATGCGGGAGGGGACGGGTGTTCTTCGCAAGGCGAGCTTGGTTCATCTCGTATGTGTCCCAGTCGATGAAGGCCGGATGGTGGTCTCGAATCAACACCTGCCATTCCGAGCGTGGCAGCAACCGTGTCTTCTTTCGCACTTGGCCCTGCTTGTCAATATACCGCTCGTGGCGCGTTCTTCCATAACGATATGCACCGGCGTAGACCGGGCTGGTCAGAACGCTATGCAACGCATGGTACGTGGGCGGAATCCAGCGCATCGGCGCTTGCATGTGGGGGCGCGAAGGGAACAGGAGTTTTTGGCCGCGGAACCACACCCAGACCTGGCGGACCGAACCTGTCTCGGCGAACTTCTCGAAGATCGTTCGTACCGCGTGTGTCACGGCTTCATCCGGGTCGAACCGTACTTCGCCGTCTCCGTCACCCCAGACGAACCCAATGGGTAAGCCGCGCCGCAGTTCGCCCCGCTGCGCTTTGTTGCGGATGCCGCCGAGCAAGCGCGCTCGGATGACATGCAGTTCGGCCTCTGACATCGTGCCCTTCAGTCCCAGCAGCAGACGGTCATTGTACAGCCCCGGATGATACAAACCATCCTCGTCCCCGATGAGCGTATCGCTGACGCCACAGAAATCGAGCAGGCGATACCACTCGGCGTTGTTCCGTGCGACGCGGGAGACCTCAAGGGCGAGGATCATACCGACACGGCCGAGGGCGACTTCGGACGCCATCACTTCGAAGCCTTCCCGCCGCGTGGTTCCGGCACCCGACACGCCGAGGTCTTCGTCGATGACGCGCACCTGCTCGCGTCGCCAACCCAGTTGCACGGCCCGGGCGACGAGCTTGTATTGCCGCGCCGTGGACTCGCGGTTGCGTTCGACTTGGGCGGCTGTCGACTGTCGCAGATACACACATGCCGTGCGGGCCAAGTGACTTGAGGTAATCTTATCGCTCATCGTTGCGTCCTTTCCTTGGCGACCTGATGGTCTTGACGATCAATCGCGCCAGCGTCCGGATCAGCGTCGCGCGTTCGTCCTGGTTCAGGCGTGCCAGGGCCGACGATCTCTTGCACAACTCCCGTGCGGTGGGGAACAGTTCCATCTGCATGTGGGGCCTCCTCTTCGGCAGGACGCTTTCGGGCTATGTCCTGCCGTCGGAGAAGAACATCCACAACTCGACGTGTACGCATCAAGTCCGCTACGGACCCGAGCACGCGCGCCGCCGCCGGCGGTCCGACACCGCCCAGATCGGTCCACACCGCAGGGATCATGGATGTGCCACCGTCGGGCAGGGAGAGAATCAGGTGCAGAGTGCCCTCGCGATGCATGCGTCCGAGGACCCGGAGCGACTGGCCCTGCAACGGGTGCTTCTCGCGTGCAACAACCACGCATTGCATCGGGTCCTGGATGTGGGTAGTCTGTCGCACAGTTCTTTGATCGGGTCAATCACGACCGGCTGATGAGCCGGTTGGCGCAGCGAATATCCGACAAGCGGGTGTTGCGACTGGTCCGGGCCTTCCTCACCAGCGGGATTCTGGTCGGTGACCTCATCGAGGAACCCGGCGAGGGAACGCCACAGGGCGGCCCGCTGTCTCCGTTGCTGTCCAATATCGTGCTCGACGAGCTCGACAAGGAGCTCGAAAAGAGGGGGCTGCGCTTCGTCCGCTATGCCGACGACTGCATGATCTACATGCGGAGTCGGAAGGCAGGCGAACGAGTGATGCGGAGTGTAAGCCGGTTTGTGGTCCGGAAACTGAAACTGGCGGTCAACGAGGCCAAAAGCAGCGTGAGCCGTCCGTGGTTAGTCCGGTACCTGGGGTTTCGTATTACGCGAATCTTCGGGGCCACACGGATTGGCGTGCACGAGAAGAGCCTGCGGCGCTTTCGTGAGAAAGTGCGGGCTATCACGGCCCGCGACCGTGGGCGCAGTGTCGAAAGTCTGGTCCGGGAACTGAACGAATACATCCGGGGATGGTGGCCGTATTTCCGCGCAGGAAACTCGCAAAACCTGACCCGACCGCTGAACGATTGGATTCTGCGTCGGCTTCGCGCCTACGTATGGACCCAATGGCGACTGCCGCGCACGAAAGTGCGTAACCTGCTCGCCCGCGGTGTTCACCCCAACTGGGCCAAGGCGCTGGGCAACTCCCGGAAAGGACCGTGGCGGATCAGCAAGCAAAGCCCCGTCATGGCCGCTCTTCCGGCAAGTTACTTCACGCAGAAACTCGGCTTGGTGCTCCTCGGATAACTACTGCCTTGAAACAGCCGAACCGCCGGATATGCGATCCGTAAGTCCGGTGGTGTGGGAGGGGGCCTCAGCGATGGGGCTCCCTATCCCGATCGAGCCGGTTTCCTGTTTGAATCTGTCCATACGACAAGCCATTGAGTTTGCCGTCATGCCGCCCTCGTCCTTCACGGAACCGGCAGCGACCGCAAGAGCATGTCGGTCGTCTCCGCCAACAAGCCGGAGTCGTTCCCGCAGATCATCCTGCTCCCACAAATGCATTCTGCCGAACCAGTGAAACCCGAACCCCGTTCCCATGTCCACGGGCTGGAGGTGATAGAACGAGGTGAACCCGGACCAGGAAATGAGGTCACAGGAGTTTGTCGGAAGTGCCTGATGCTCCGGGAACACGACAAATTCGATATACTCCTTTACGGCTAACGCAGGGCCCGCGTGTCTGGAACTCGGGTGGGGGTCTGTCAGGTACCTGTACTCGTTCTTCGCCAAGACGATCCGACATCCGCTACGCTCCAACCCAACTTCGACGGATGGAGCGCTGTCGATATACTCAACGGTAGACGCGTTTGTCGCCTGCGTCGGGCATAGCGCCAGCCGTGCGTACTCGGCCAGTCTTGGTCCAGCCAAAGACCAGTTCTCTTTGCTGAAATCACTCCGCTGTCCGTCATATGAGCCTCCTGATCCGGACAACGATGGCGGCTGTCTGCCGCAGCCGATCACACAGGCAAGAGCCAGTATGGCAATCTTCTTCATTGTCTCGATCGAACGTCAGTCCTCACCCTCCGAGTGGCCCGTCCGCGGGACACGAGGTAGAGGTGGAGGACTCTGTTGGGCATCCCGCTTAAGTGCATCGATGTCGAAGTATTTCTTAATGCGCGGGTATCTCCGAAGTGATTGCGTGTATAGCAGGAGGTATCCCAGTAAAACAGCGGTGAAAGTTCGGGGGATCAACGCCAGTGGCGATTCCCAGGTGTTGGCGACGCAGTGTCCTGCCAAAGTCACCACGAGGAGTACCGCCAAGACGATCACCGCATTCCTTCGCTTGCCGTCGTCGAGCATTGCGAGAATCTTCTTAGCGATTGTTTCTTGCTTCATATTTGCATTGCCCAACGTCTGCACTTGGGCGGTTCATTTCTGTTGGCCGACAATCGGCCGCCTGAGTCCGATTTCTGTTGGCCGACGAGCCGCCGCACTGCATTTCGCATAGGCGCACGCGGGTACGGCGGATCGACGGGGAAAGGTTAGTGCTAATTCGGGCGTTGCGGAAGGAAAAAGTCCTCCAGTCAGGACGGATGGAACAAAAGGGGCTATGCCCTCGCGGACGGACCGGAGGGGCGACAAACATTTCTTGGACGGGTGACGTTCTATGCCGTTGACCGGAAGGCGCGTTTGAGGGCGAGGAACCCGCCGACAACGCGGGTCTGGAGGCAGGCATGGAACGCCTTGGCCGTGTCGGTGAGCCCGGCGGGTTCGGCGGTGAACGGGAGAACGAGTCGGTCGGTGGTCAACGGCATGGGGAATAGAGGCGCTGGGACGGTTGGCGCCGGTTGCGCCGGTATCGGCGGGGTGGGCGTTGCAGGGGACACCGCCTCCGGAACCGGCAGGTTGTCCACGGGACTGGTCACGCGCGGATGCAAGACCCGCAGGTAGATCATGGTGGTTTTAACCTGCTTGTGCCCGAGGCGATGTTGCAGGTCCCTGACTGTCATGCCGGCTTCGAGACTGTGAACAGCGTAACTATGGCGCATGACCATGCCGTCGACGGCGGCCTCGACGCCCGAAGTCTTCACCG
>Ga0073936_10010806_pt1 | contig 11144 bp, 9 predicted proteins | sample AliMusrvi5mmetaG_FD_87041 | JGI IMG/M metagenome (GOLD analysis project Ga0073936, IMG submission 87041) | Freshwater lake bacterial and archeal communities from Alinen Mustajarvi, Finland, to study Microbial Dark Matter (Phase II) - Alinen... | ecosystem: Environmental > Aquatic > Freshwater >... | reverse complement strand
ATATAGTTTTTTACCAGCATTTGTTACTTTAGGTTACTGCTTCCTAAATAGCTTCTAAATCGACAATTATGAATTGAACTTATACAAAAATACCCACCCGTCTCCACAAATGTTGAAGGTTTACATTTAGAATCATTTTAAATTAATTAGCGTTAATGATTTCTTAATAAGCGTGAGGGATTTCTTAATAAGCGTAAAAATAAGATCGTTGTGTTTGAATATTAGGAAGGGTAATAAGATCTCAGATTTTTATGCGGGGCCTCAAGAAGGACAGTATACCCAAGCGGTGGAATACGGAGTGCAACTTTATCTTTTCCTTTGAAATCGATGAGTTCTCCAATTACACCCAAAAGCGGACCGGCAACGATTTCAACCTTTTGTCCCGGCTTAAATTGCGCTGCAGTGATTTCAATTCCGACCTCAACCTGTCCAAGCATCCTTTTTAAAAGATCTATATCCTCTTTCCGGATAACTGCAGCCTTCCCTTCAAAGTATATGTAACTCACAACATTGTAGATCTTAAGCACCGATTCGTACTCCTTACGACTGATGTAAACAAATACATAGCCAGAGATAAGGGGCATTTCGACCCATTTTTTACGGTCACTCCATTGCCTCAGTTTTCGTTGCATGGGTAGATATGCCTCAATCTTCTGTTCCTCAAGGTCAAAAAATACTTTTTTTTCCGATCTTGATTTTACACGAATTGCGTACCAGTTATACTTAAGTTTATTGTCTTCCATTTCATTACTTATGCTGTGCAAATATAGCGATTTTCGCAATTTATGCTTGAGTTGCCTGTAATACCTATGGATAGATACTAATCTTGCGCCTATCCCAGCTACATCTGAAAAAGATTTTATGAAGAATTAGTGTGCGGGAATAATGTTCAACTTGAGACGTTTAGTTTACTGTCATAGGCTGATTAATATATATACCTGATTATCAAAGCATAATAATTTCCGTTTTCGTAAACGGTATTTGCTAAATTAGTCTAACTTAGCAACATCATTTTATCCATTAAATTCTTTAAAAAAGATGAAAAAAATCTTTCTATCCTTAATCATGCTGGTTATTTCATTAGGAGTATTTGCCGCCGGCAACAAATGGGAGAAACTCTTCAATGGCAAGGATTTATCCGGTTGGGAAAGACTAAACGGCACTGCAGAATATACGGTGGCCAAAGGTGTGATTGTGGGAACCACACAGATGAATACCTCAAACACATTTCTGGCGACGACACGAACTTTCGGAGATTTCATCCTGGAATACGAAATAAAAATGGATGAAGGGCTTAATTCCGGAGTTCAGATCAGGTCAGAGAGCAATAAAGAATACAATAACGGTCGGGTTCATGGTTACCAGGTTGAATGTGATGATTCTCCGCGTGCATGGTCGGCTGGTATTTATGATGAATCGCGAAGAGGATGGCTTTATCCCCTGGAATATAATCAGGTAGCGAAGAAGAGTTACTTGCATACCCAGTGGAATAAGTTCCGTGTTGAAGCCATTGGCAGCTCAATCCGCACCTGGCTGAATGGTATCCCCTGTGCTAACCTGGTGGATGATATGACGCCATCCGGATTTATTGCGCTGCAGGTCCATGGCATTGGGAATAATGAAAAAAGTGCCGGCAAAAATATTTACTTCAGGAACATCCGGATTATGACCAAAGATCTTGAAAAGAATCGGACACCGATGGACAAAAGTATAACTGAGGTAAGTTATCTGAATAATGCATTGACTGACAATGAAAAAGAAAACGGGTGGAAACTGATTTGGGACGGAAAAACTAACCAGGGGTGGCGAGGAGCAGGAGTTGCAACCTTTCCTGAAAAAGGCTGGACCATTGAGGATGGAATGCTTAGCCCGAATAAAGGGGAAAATAAAGGTGGCGGAGACATCGTCACGCTCAGGAAATATAAGAATTTCATCCTTGAAGCCGATTTCAAAATTACTGAAGGGGCTAACAGTGGTATAAAGTACTTCATTCAAAGTGAACCTGGAAAGAAAAATACAGTGGGATTTGAATTTCAAATTCTTGATGACGAAAGACATCCCGATGCCAAACTGGGAATCAATGGAAATCGGACCCTGGCATCACTTTACGATCTTATCCCAGCCAATTCGCAGGTTTTCGATCCGAGCCAACCTGTAAAAAGAGTAAACGGAATTGGTCAGTGGAATAGAGCCAGGATCGAGGTAAACGGAAATAAAGTCGCTCATTATCTGAACGGTGTAAAAGTTCTTGAAATCACCAAAGGCTCAAACGAGTTCAAGGAAGCTATTGCCAAAAGCAAATTCAGTAAAGCCCCCGGATTCGGAGAATTTGTAGACGGATACATCCTGTTACAGGATCATGGAAATGAAGTTTCTTTCAGAAACATTAAAATCAAAGAGTTGTAATTATTTTATTCCAACAACTTTCACCTATTTTTCAATCAAAAATGGCAACCTGGTCTAAAATGATGGATTCCCCGATCGGCCCTCTAAAGCTGACATCGGACGAACATTATCTGAAGTCAATTTCTTTTGAGGCTGAAATTTCCGGCGAATCTACAGAATTCCCGGAGGTTTTAGACCAGGTTCAAAAACAGCTCGAAGAATATTTCTCCGGGACGCGACGACAGTTTGATTTGCCACTTGATCCGGATGGCACTTCTTTTCAGCAGAAAGTGTGGAAGCAGCTATCCGAAGTACCTTATGGCTCGACCATGAGTTATATTGAAATTGCACGTATCCTGAACGCTGAAAGTTCAAGCCGCGCCGTAGGAATGGCCAATGGCCGGAACCCGATTCCTATCCTAATTCCATGTCACCGGATCATCGGACACAACGGAAAACTGACCGGATACGCAGGTGGTCTGGAGCGGAAGAAATGGCTGTTACTACACGAACAGCAAAATTCTGAGAATGGCCAGTTGTTTTAAGATTATATTTGGATGTATGACCTTTGGTGCAGGCAATCTGAATTTGCAAGTATTGCAGCTGGTAACCGGCCACTGGCAGATTTTCACCGGAAAAAATATATCAGAACAAGCCGAAGGGTAATAGTCAATTAGCTACATCCATTCAGGCTAGCCACCAGTAGCTAAAAGCAAGTAGCAACCTACCCACAGAAACGGAAGCTAATCTACCCACCAGATTTTTTATAGCACCTTATTTTTTAATATATGTTGTGTGGATTGCCTTGTCAAAGATCACCCAATCTTTGGCGGTCATTCGTTCAGGTGTAAACAGGCAAATTCCAGCTGCACCATTTTCAACCGATTCCCGGATTGCTGCCTCCAATTCTTCCGGTAAAAGGCCATGATTCTCAGGATCCGGTTCGCTGATCTTCTTTTCAGGAGCCGGGCATATAAATAATCCGCTGTACACCGGTTTTTTATTTTCAAGCGTTGTGGTTGATTCCTTGCACATCTTCCCAATCCAGGATGTCCCCTGAAGATAAAAATCGTTATAATTCATTGGATAGAATGCATCAAGATTCCATTTGTTCCACTCCTGCCTGACAATTTTCCGGGCAATGGAATTTGGTCCGGGAAATACTGCCGCATTGATCTCTTTATGTTTAGCGTGAACCATTGCAGCGAGCCGGTTCACAAGATTTGTGATCAGGTCATAACGGAACTGCTTCCACGCTTCCACCTGGGAAGGATCATTTACCGATTTGATATCTATGCCAGTTTTAGCCTTGAAGTCAGTGACACACTTGTCGCAATAACAATAGTCAAACTGGGGAAATTCGCGGTCCATAACCAGGCCGTATTTCTTCCATAACCCTGGAGCCAATATAACATCGGGAAAACGGATAAAATCGAGATGAATGCCATCCACCTCGGGAATATCTGCAACCTGACCATACATATCAGCCAGAAACTGATATACCTCTTCGCGGTTTGGACATAAAAATTTATAATGACTCGCATAGGCAGGCTTGTCAAAGGCCGATTCTCCCCTGCCGTTTAAAGCGTACCATTCGGGTTTTAGTTTAGGATTAACCCCTTGGATCATAGTAGGAATCCAGGAATAAAACTTTAATCCGGCCACTTTGGCAATCTTCCCCACACGCCGGTAGGTTTCGGGTTGTTGACCGGCAGAATACATTAATCCGTCAATCCCTTTGGCTTTCAGATCAAGAAACTGAGTCTTTAATTCGGTATCCGTCATTTTTTCAGGACCACCTGTCCATGCATAACAGGGAACTTTGGAATCCTGACGGGTTGTACATGAAAACAGTGTGATAAGGAGAGCAATGAGCAATAGCTTATTCATTTTGTTGATTTAGATTTTTCTGCGATATAAATCAGTTGATCAGGCAGATATATTTTTAGAACTACAATTCGGGGATTATCCTCAAAGGTAAAGATTTCTATGAGATTTTTTTAAGTGAACGGGTGACTATTTCAAAATATCCAATAAGTCACTCGTTCACTCTTTAAAATTTATCCGTCAATTCTTTATCAAATCCGGATAGATTTTTTTAATAACGGTTTTATATTTTTCCTCAAGATTTTTAAAAGGGACAGGTTTATCCTGTAGGCGGATTTGCTTCTGGTTTATCTCTCCCATTAAGCTCCAATTCCGGGTACTTGCTGATACCGGCTCCTCAGCTTTTAAATCATAACGTGTAAAATCAATGACATTTTCCTCAGACTCCTTCTTATCCTCAGAGAGGAGTGCGAGCCGAAAGGTTTTATTCATCATCCACCTGATTTTCATTCCGGCATCAGAGCCCCCGATCCCGGAACCCATCTCTTCAAAAAGGTAATTAAAATCATTGTTCTTAAACTGATTACGCCACATCAACCCAAATTCCCCTTGTGTGATAAACTCTGTATCCGGCCACCGTTTTTTGATTTCACTTAACCACCTGGTCAATCCTGAAACTTCAATTGGTAAGGAGATTTCCCAGCAATTGGTGACCCATGCGAATCCGTTCAATTCAAATCCACGGTCAAAGTGGATAGCGGTCGAATGGAGCATCTCCTTGACGCCAATATCTTCGCCATACTTATGAAGGGTCTCTATTGGTCCTACACCCATCCTGCTATTAAAGCCTCCGGCACCACCAGCTCTGCGGGCTGCCAAAAAATCCATGGTCCAGCCATCCAGGTTCACACAATCAATGAGATCGTTTGTTCCCTGAGCCGGTTTGCAAAAATGTTCCGCTGATGGATAATAGGGATAAGAAACTGATCCGTCTCCATCCTGATTGTCAATGGCATACTGACTCCAGATATTCCCCTGGCAAACATGGATCTTCTCCTCCTTTGCAAGGAACTCCAGGTTTTTAGCCGACAGGAAACCAGCCACAACACTGTTGGGACGATATCCTTTACCCGTTATTTCGGACACTTTTGACAAACCTTCGTGTAAATCCTTGTTGACCTGTCCGGTTGAATTATATGCATTTGCAAAATAGGCCCCCGGAATAAAGGTTATTTCATCACCGTATTTGTAGTGATAACCGACAACCAGCTCCCTGATTTTTTTATAATTGGCAGAGTTATCGTGCAAGGCGAGCCAGCTCAGTGCCCACGTTATCCTGGCTCCGGGAAAACCTTCCTCAACGGCATTTCTGAATTTAATTACCCGTGCGGGGGTATGATCCTTGCGTTCATCCTGACCAACATTTTTATCCCTGGCCACCTCAATCTGGTTTACCCGAATCACCGTATTGAAAGTCAGAAACCGGTGGCCCATTAGCTGGTCAGACTTTAGGCTTTTAGAGGTGGCTGACTGAAGCAGAATTGAGTAGAGGAGCAAGCAGAGTGTCAGGAGGATTGTTCTCATAAGTTATTGGTTTTTTTGTTCCAGCATTTTTATAAAGTACCCGCCAACCACTGAGCGCGCCTGAAAACCAACCTGGCGCGCATCTGGTGTTTCGTACCAGTCAGTCATGGGTACCCGGCTGGGCGTTTCATTCACAAATTTATGCTCAGGATCAATAAACTTTTGAAAAGTAGTTAAATCATCAGCCAAGGTAGCGGTCCAGATAATCCAGTCAGACTTGGTGTAGGTCCGCCGGTTATCCAACGGTAATCCAAAAGTATTTTGTTTCATGAGATAATAGGCAATCTCTTTTTCTGCTACCTCTTTGGGGAAGATATTCAATTTCAGGATTTTGTCCCAGACCAGGTTGTATTTCTGGCTCCAGGTTCCGGGTTGATCAAAAGTCAGCCGGAAATGGTTGCCATCGTTGGCCATTTCGATCCATTTGGATGCCATTTCCTTGGCTTTTGAATTGTATTTTTCGGCTAACTCTGTTTTTCCCAACATGCTGGCAAGTTTTCCAAAACCGGCAATTCCCATAATCGCTTTGATGGAAAGATTGGTATTGTGTGCAAAGTGTCCGGCAAAATCGTCAGTACACAACTGATTTTCAGGGTTAAGACCATTTTGAAGCAGGTAATCGGCCCAGATGGTCAAGGTCTTCCAATGTTTTTCGGCATAAGAGGCATTTCCTTCAGCCTGTGCGATGGCCGTGGTAAGAATCAGCATATTTCCGCATTCTTCAACAGGCATGTCACCGCCATAGGTCTGACCGTTTGCCCGTGGATAGGTTCCTACGTCGTGGGCCGAGAAAGGTTTGGTCCATTTTCCGCTTTCTGAGAAATAGAATATGGGGGTCATCATCCCCTTCAACAAATCTGGATTATACAATAAAAACAGCGGTGCCGAAGGATAAGTGACATCAACAGTACCAATTGAGCCATTACTGAAGTTCTCTTTGGAGAAGAACAGCGTATTTCCTTCATTGTCCTTTAAGAGCTTATGGGCAGCAACAGACTGACGATATGCCAGGACGCAAAGTTCGGCATAATTCTCACCGCCAGCCTTCGATGCCTCTTCCCAAAGCCGGTTATCGAACTGTGCGCATTTCTCTCTCAGTTGGTCAAACTCCGCAGAAGCTGCTTTGAGAGCATCATCCATCGTAACTTTGCCATCCTTTTTCCACCAGGCCATCCGGTTTTCTCCGAAGTACTGTATCGAATACAAATCATCATATCCAATCATAATCCTGCCTGAAACAGGTTTACCTTCCACATTTCCAAGCTGATTTGCACATGCCATAACCGGCATACTTTCAGTCATACGCGCGATCTTCTTCCCTTCCGGTGATCCCTTAAGCTGTCCCATGGATACAAACTCCTGTTTTATAGTATTGTAATCACCGGCACCAAAAGTCATCTCAGGATTTGTATCTCCGCAGAGGTAGAAATACCCCCAATCGATGCGGCGATCATCACCTTGTTTCGCTAAAATAGCCTGTTCGGTTGTTCCTGCCTTGAAATAAGATAGCCCTTCGGTTTTTCCTTTCTCCAGCGAAACCTCCTGTGAAATATGATCGACAGCCCACTCAGGAGTAGCTTCAAAATAAATCTGGACATTGTGCTCTTTGCCGTCGGTAGCCCGCGTATCATAGCTGATATAATTGACAGGTCGCGAAAGAACATCAAGATTATCAGGCAATAGCGGAGAGATGAAGGAAAGGTTGAGGTCAACAGGGCCACATAAAAAATTGTAATGGGTCTGAGTGGCAGACAAAGCTACCGATTTCTGCACTGCATTCTGTGGAAATAGTGCAGGTTGATCGCTGTCCTGATAAATACCAAAGTCGACATAGGCACCCCCAACCTTATTGGAACAATGCGCGGCAATCACGTTTTTTCCACTCTGATTGAGGAGCTTACGTAATTCGCCTTCCAGTGGAAGAACTACATTATTTTTATAGGCATAACCGGTATCAACCAGTTTCTGTCCATTCAGGTATAACTCAAAATTCTCATCATGTGAATAGATCAGGTAAAGCGGGACTTCCGGTAGTTTGGAATTTACGGTAAACTCGCGCCGGACCCAAATATCGGAAGTTTCCCAAAGGGTTGACATGACCGGCATTCCCGGAGTCCCGAATGCTCCCTTCCCTGCTTTCCATTTTGAAGCATCAAAACCAGATGTTTCCCAGCCTGTTGCAGGCTTCTTGAAAAGGTATCGCCCATCCCAGGCACCCTGATCAGCCATCGGAAGGATAGCTTTTCTGGGAATCTCCTCCTTTCCCATAAAACGGTATACCTTACCATCGACACGCAGGGCTCCAATTAATCCAAACCTTTTACCAGTCCAATGGCGAACCGCATCATCGTACAAATGGTCGGTTTCAGACCAAGCACTGGTATAGGGATCGATAGTAATCAGCGGATAGGCAGGTGCCCGCAGATTCTTGGTGACAAAATCTGGAGTTGCTTGCTTTGTTCCGGAGCATGCCATAAATACCAGAATCAGGGATACAAGGATTGGACAAATCAGTAGTTTTACTTTTTTCATCAGTTGTGGTTTGTTTTCATGTTTTAGCCGATTATAATTTTTGTATTATTGAACGGTACTATTTGAGTCTGCGCGATCAGCGGGACAGAGCCAGGTCGAGCGGATACTATGCTGGTCGCTATATCCTTTAACTATTTTACGGGTTTCTGTCCACCAAAAACCTTTTTCAATAAATTGGAAACCTGGGCATGAGCATTGTTCCGGATATCTTTTTCACGATCTGCAATTTTGAGGAACAGTCCTTTTAATGCCTGCTGCAGAATATAATCTTCAAGCTGAACTTTTACCACTTTCATCCCTGTCATTGCGCCAATTGGTGATCCGGCAATCTGGTTCCAGGCTTTGGTCAGTTCGTTCCATGACTGCTGCGTAGAAATTCCGGCTACCAACTCCTTATTTAATGATTCCCTGATTTTGGGACGATAAAGTTCGCCCAACTGCTGGCTGGTTTTCTGCTCAAAATACAAAGTTGCCGCATTATCCGGACCTTTAAGTATTTGCAGACCATCAGTAAAGGTCATTTCCTGCAGACTTTTTACGAAGATGGGTTTTGCCCCTTTGGCTGCATCTTCTGCCGCCCTGTTAATCCGGGTAATCACATCATCCATCAATTTTGCGCCGCCTGGAAGTTTTGAAATATTCCTGGTAATTTCCTTTGCTTCAGGAGGAAGCATTATCTTAATAGTCAAATCTTTAAGATAGCCATCAACCTTAGACAAGTGAGTGACCGCACTATCAGTTCCAACCTGAAGTGCCTCTTTGAGCCCATTGACGATCTCTGTATTGGAGAGTGGCAGATTCTTAACTTTGGCCGATTTAAGAAGTTTGGATAGTTGAGCCGAGGAATTAAGGCTAAATAAAAAAAATATAATTACGAGGATCTTCACTTTTTGCATAAAAGCTGTTTTAATGGTTTGGAACAAAAGTAATACGACCGTTGAAATTAGCGCAGTGATGGGTGATAAAAAATCATTGGGGTCGGGTAATTATGATACATGATTCCTAAAATTAATATCATACCGGAAGATCACCCCAAATTATCAATAAAAATTAACTAAATAAATAGTTAAATAATTTTCAAAACACTTGTATGACTATTTTTATAGTCGTATATTTGCATTGAAGGATTGACAGTATAAAAACAACAGCCATGCAATTAACAAAAGCAGAAGAACAGGTGATGCAGATCCTGTGGGAAATGGGGGAAGGATTGGTCAAGGACGTCCGCGACCGGTTCGAGGAACCTAAACCTGCAAGGAATACGGTCTCCACCGTTATCCGGATTTTGGAGAAGAAAGGGTTTGTCGGACACAAAGACTATGGAAAGGTTTTTGTCTATTATCCGTTGGTGATGAAGAATGAATATTCGGGAAAGCAGCTTTTCGGATTGCTTAACGACTACTTCAACAATTCGTTTCCGGCAATGGCCTCCTATTTTGCCCGCGAAAAAGACCTTTCGATCAAGGATCTTGAACAACTTCTTGAGGATACTAAGTTAGAGTTATCGAAACGCAATAAAACCGAATAATATGGAAACTTTTGGCATGTATCTTTTAAAATCGGCCGTTTGGCTGACAGGTTTCACACTTGTATTTCTGACGGTTTTACGTAATGAGCGGTATTTCCGGTTGAACCGGATTTACCTCCTTGCCGGGATTATTGCTTCAGTTACTCTTCCTTTTTATACCTGGCATTATGCTGTTATCACTCCTTCAGCAACCGGAACCATTTCAATTTCCGGCTTATCGGCACAGGTCATTGATACTTCAACCCCTTCGATACCTATTTATTATTGGTTTTATGCAATGGGTATCGGATGGCTTGCCTTTAGGTTGATCTGGCAAACCGGAAAGGTTATCCGAAAATTGCGAAAGGCCGGTTACGAAGTTAGCGGACCGGTAAAGCTGGTTCGTACACCCGAATATGCAGCCTCATTTTCATTTTTCTCCTACGTTTTTGTCAATCCTTCAACGTCTGATGTTGAAACACGGGAGATTGTGAACCATGAAAGCGAGCATATCCGTCAGCGGCACTGGTTCGATTTGTTGCTTGCCGAAATTCTTTGTATGTTGCAGTGGTTTAATCCGTTCGTCTGGGTCTACGGTCATCTGATTCGTCAGAACCATGAATACCTGGCGGATGAAAAAGCCTTGCTGCGCACCTCAGATCCGGCCATTTACCAGGCAACACTGTTGAACCAGCTTTTTGGGGTCCCGGTAATCAGTCTGGCCAATTCGTTTAGTTATTCACTCAACAAAAAAAGATTTAAAATGATGAAAAAGAGCATACATTCTCCGATCAGAAAACTCAAACTGCTGTTGGTTATCCCTTTAATGGCTCTGGTTTTCTATGCATTCGCGAAACCTGAGTACATGACTTCTCAGGAAGCAGCTTCAAAAACTGACCAAATGAAGTCTATTAGTGATGGCCAAAATTCTCAAACAGGGACTGTAAAAGGGAAGGTGATTAATCCTGACGGAAAGCCACTCACCGGGGCCAGCGTGATAATCAAAGGAACCACACAGGGAACGATTACGGATGAAAAGGGAAACTTCAAATTGAAAGAGGTTCCCAAGGATGGTGAACTGGTGTTTTCATTTGTAGGATATGAATCCTTCCAAACCAAGCCGGATTTTGATCAATCTATGCTCATTAAAATGAAAACGGGTATAATTTCTGTCGATAAGGTTACCGTTTCAGGCAAAGAACCCAGTATTAATAAAGCATTGTATGTCGTTGATGGAACAATTGTCCCGGAAAGTTTTGTCAAAGCGATGGACCCTGAAAAATTTAAATCGATCAATGTATTAAAGGGT
>Ga0073936_10010803_pt1 | contig 11145 bp, 7 predicted proteins | sample AliMusrvi5mmetaG_FD_87041 | JGI IMG/M metagenome (GOLD analysis project Ga0073936, IMG submission 87041) | Freshwater lake bacterial and archeal communities from Alinen Mustajarvi, Finland, to study Microbial Dark Matter (Phase II) - Alinen... | ecosystem: Environmental > Aquatic > Freshwater >... | reverse complement strand
GTCCTCGATCTTGACGTTCTCGAGCTTGATGCCGAGGTCCTCGCTCAGCATCTTGCCGCCGGTGAGGACTGCGATGTCCTCGAGCATCGCCTTGCGGCGGTCGCCGAAGCCCGGGGCCTTGACGGCGCAGATCTGCAGCGTGCCGCGCAACTTGTTCACGACGAGCGTGGCCAGGGCCTCGCCCTCGACCTCCTCGGCGATGATCAGCAGCGGCTTGCCGGCCTTGGCGACGTTCTGCAGCAGCGGCAGCAGGTCGTTCAGGCTGGAGATCTTCTTCTCGTAGATCAGGATGTACGGATCGTCGAGAACCGCTTCCATCTCCTCCGCGTTGGTCACGAAGTACGGGGAGAGGTAGCCCTTGTCGAACTGCATGCCTTCGACGACGTCCAGCGTGGTCTCGATGGTCTTGGCTTCCTCGACCGTGATGGTGCCGTCCTTGCCGACCTTGTCCATCGCCTCGGCGATGATCGTGCCGATCTCGACTTCCCCGTTGGCGGAGATGGTCGCGACCTGCGCGATCTCGGTGTGCTCCTTGACCTTCTTCGCCTGCTTGGCGATCGCATCGCACACCGCAATGGTGGCCTTGTCGATGCCGCGCTTCAGGCTCATCGGGTTGGCGCCGGCGGTGACGTTCTTCAGGCCTTCGCGATAAATCGACTCGGCCAGAAGGGTCGCCGTGGTGGTGCCGTCGCCCGCGACATCGCTCGTCTTGCTGGCGACTTCACGGACCATCTGGGCGCCCATGTTCTCGAACGGATCCTGTAGTTCGATCTCCTTGGCGACCGTCACACCGTCCTTGGTGATGGTCGGCGAGCCGAACTTCTTGTCGAGGATCACGTTGCGGCCGCAGGGACCCAGGGTGGTCACCACTGCGCGGCTCAGTTTCTGCACGCCGGCCAGCACGGCCTGGCGCGCTTCGGTGTCATACTTCAGTTGCTTCGCTGCCATGGTCTCATCTCTCCTTTGAATTCAGGTTGTAGGAAAAGCGCCGTCGATGCGGGCTTTTGCCGTTATTCCACGAGCACGCCCAGCAGATCCTCTTCGCGGACAAGCTGGAATTCCTTGTCGTCGATCTTCACTTCCGTGCCGCCGTACTTGGGCAGCAGGACCTTGTCGCCGACCTTGACGTCGAAGGGGATTTCCTTGCCGTCCTCGTCGCGCTTCTTGCCGATGGCGCGGATCGTGCCCTCCATGGGCTTCTCCTTGGCGGAGTCGGGAATGATGATTCCGCCCTTTTTCTCTTCCTTGCTCCCATCCTTGGGCTCGACCAGAACGCGTGCGCCCAAAGGTTTGATCGTCTTAGCCATGGTGTATTACTTCCTCCTTGGTTTGGTTACAGAACAGGCTCTCGCCTCGGTTAACGGGGCGTTCACCCCGAAAAATCCTATTTCTTGCCCTTTTTCTTCTCTTCATCGACCATTGTAAAATCCGCGTCGATGACGCCATCTTCCTTCTTCCCGGCAGATTCCGATGGGCCGGCTTCCGGCGCCTCGCCCGCCGGCTGCTCCGGTTGCGGCGCGGCATTTTTGCCGGCATGCGCATACATTTCCTGAGAGGCGGCCTGCATGACTTCCAGCAAGGCCTTCTGGCAGGTCTGCACGCGGTCGTTGTCCGTGCCCTTGAGTGCGTCCTTCAGGTCCTGCATGGCCTTCTCAACCGGCTGTTTGCGGGCGGCAGGGAGTTTGTCTCCGCTTTCCTTCAGCAGTTTTTCGGTCTGGTAGACCAAATTTTCCGCCTGATTGCGCGTCTCAACTTCCTCGCGGCGCTTGGCGTCTTCGGAGGCATGCTCCTCGGCGTCGCGGCGCATCTTCTCGATCTCGTCCTTGTTCAGACCGCTGGAGGCGGTGATGACAATCTTTTGTTCCTTGCCGGTGCCGAGATCCTTCGCGGTCACGTGCAGGATGCCGTTGGCGTCGAGGTCGAAGGTCACTTCAATCTGCGGAACGCCGCGCGGCGCGGGGGGAATGCCGTCCAAGTGGAAGACGCCAATGCGCTTATTGTCACCCGCCATCTTGCGCTCGCCCTGCAGCACCTGAATTTCGACCGACGACTGGTTCTCGGCGGCGGTGGAGAAAATCTCGCTTTTCTTGGTGGGGATGGTGGTGTTGCGCTCGATCAGCGGCGTCATGATCCCGCCCAGCGTCTCGATGCCGAGAGTAAGCGGCGTCACGTCCAGCAGCAGCACATCCTTGACTTCACCCTTGAGGATGCCGCCCTGGATGGCGGCGCCCACAGCCACGACCTCGTCCGGGTTGACGCCCTTGTGGGGCTCCTTGCCGAACAGTTCCTTGGCCTTCTGTTGCAACTTGGGCATGCGGGTCTGGCCGCCGACGAGCACAACTTCATCCACCGTACTGAGTCCGGCATCGCGCATGCAGTTGCGGCAAGGCCCGACCGTGCGCTCGATCAGCGAATCCACAAGCTGTTCGAGCTTGGTGCGGGTGAGGTTGACGTTCAGGTGCTTCGGGCCTGTGGCATCCGCCGTGATGAACGGCAGGTTGATCTCCGACGTCTGGGCGGAGGAAAGCTCGCATTTCGCCTTCTCGGAAGCTTCCTTGAGACGTTGCACAGCGCTGATATCCTTGGAGAGATCGATGCCACTCTCCTTCTTGAAATCGGCGATCAGCCACTGCATGATGGCCTGGTCCAGATCGTCGCCACCCAGATGGGTGTCGCCGTTGGTGGCCTTCACCTCGAACACGCCGTCGCCGATGTCCAGCACGGAGATATCGAAGGTGCCTCCGCCGTAATCGAACACCGCAATCTTCTCGTCACGCTTCTTGTCGAGACCGTAGGCCAATGAAGCGGCTGTAGGCTCGTTGATGATGCGCAACACTTCGAGACCGGCGATGCGGCCGGCGTCCTTGGTGGCCTGACGCTGGCTGTCGTTGAAATAGGCCGGCACAGTGATGACCGCCTGCGTGATCGCCTCGCCCAGAAACGCCTCGGCGTCGGTCTTCAACTTCTGCAGGATCATGGCCGAGATTTCGGGCGGCGAATAGAGTTTGTCGCCGATCTTGACGTGCGCATCGCCATTGGCGGCGCGCACAACCTCGTACGGCACCAGCGCGATCTCATGGGCCACTTCGTCGTATTTGCGCCCCATGAAGCGCTTGATCGAGTAGACCGTGTTCTTGGCATTCGTGACTGCCTGGCGCTTGGCGCCCTGCCCGACCAGACGTTCGCCGGTCTTGGTGAATGCCACGATCGATGGGGTGGTGCGCATCCCTTCGGCGTTCGAAATCACCGTCGGCTCGCCACCTTCCATCAACGCCATGCATGAGTTCGTCGTGCCCAAATCAATTCCAAGTACTTTTGCCATCTCAGCTCTCCATAGATCCGCGAGTCGAAATATGCGGACACACACCTATAAGCAGGTCATATGCCATGAGTTCAAAATAACTTGCGAAAATACGCAACAGGCTTATTCAGAAATTGTTATACGAATCATGGCTTTCATTCTTCGCAACAAGGAAACAGTCAGACAGGGCCATTATGACCCAGTTCGGATGATCGCGTCACCACTTTGTCTCATAAATTGTCTGTAGTTTCAGAGCTTGGTTGCATTGCGAAGGTGCGGTATTGTTTCAGCCGAATTCGCTATAAGAGGAGAATGGTTCATGGCAATCACACCTTGTCGCCCGAAATGGAAGGGCACGATGACGGACCGGCAGCGGTTCAACAATCAGATGCACTACCGCCCGGTTGACCGCTGCTTCAACATGGAGTTCGGCTATTGGTAGGAGAACTACGAGCAGTGGCCGCTCTTTATCGCGAACGGGATCAAAAACGAAGGGGATGCCAACCTCTTTTTTAATTTCGATACGCTCACCGGCGTGGGTGGAAACGTCTGGTTGAGCCCGGCGTTTCCCAATGCGGTCGTCAGCGAGACGAAGGACAAGAAAATCATCATGAACGGCGACGGCCTTCTCGCCGAGGTCCCGCGGGACGGGCACAGTACGATTCCCCACTATACCAAGGCCTCCATTGTGACGCCGGACGATTGGAAGCGATGCAAGGAGGAACGGCTGCGACGCGATGACCCGGCGCGCAAAATTGATGTCTCCAAACTTCAGAAACAACACCCGGAGAATCGCACCTACCCGGTTGGCGTCGGGTGCGGCTCCATGATCGGCAAGATCCGTGACATGCTCACCTTTGAAGGGCTGGCCTATGCCTGTTACGATTATCCGGAGATGGTCGAAGACATGGTCGAGACCTGCTGCGTGCTGGTGGAGGACTCCCTGGATCAGATTCTGCCGCACTTCAAGCCCGATTTTGCCTCCGGCTGGGAGGATATCTGCTTCAAAAACGGCCCCATCGTTTCCCTCGATTTCTTCACGAAGGTCGTGGTTCCGCGCTACAAGCGGATCGGCAACCGGCTGCACAAGCACGGCATCGACCTGTGGTACACGGATTGCGACGGCGACGTGCGCCCGCTGATCCCGGGCTTCCTGGAATCCGGCATCAACTGCCTGTTCCCTTTTGAAGTCATGGGGGGCGGGCATCCGGGCGACCTGCTGAAGGAATTCGGCAAGGATCTCCGGATCATGGGAGGCTTTGACAAGATTCAGATGGTGAAGGGGCGGAAAGAGATCAAGTCCTACATGGAGTCGCTCGTGCCGCTGGTGGAGCGCGGCGGTTACATCCCGTTCTGCGACCACCGCTGCCCGCCGGACGTCACCCCCGAAAACTACCTCTACTACCTGGACCTCAAAGAGAAGATGTTCGGCATGCAATCATGAACGGCGGCTTGCCGCCGTTCATGATTGCATTCACGCGATCGGGCTGAGCAGGCTGCAGAAATTCTCGGTGAGGCGCAAGCGGAGCGGACGCAGGCGCCAGTTCGCCAGCAGAATCTCGTGACCGAGGGCGAAGTCGTTCAGCATGACCTGCTTGAGGCCGGAACCGAACGTTTCGTCCAGCACCACAAGGCTGTTTTCGTAATTCAACCGCAGGCTGCGCGTATCGAGATTGGCGCTGCCGATGAAGGCGATGCAATCGTCCACCAGCAGCGCCTTGGCGTGCAGGAACGGCGGCGGCTGCTCGAAGATGCGCACGCCCGCCTCCAGCAATCCGTCGTATAGCGCCTGCGAGGCATAACCGACATAAAAGTGGTTGTTGACGCCCGGCACGAGCACTTTGACCTCGACGCCGCGAAGTGCGGCGCACCGAAGCGCGCGCTGGATCTCCGGCGGTGGCACGAAGTAGGGGGTGACGATCAGCACTTGCCGGCGCGCACCCGAAATGGCGGCGAACAATGCGTCCAGAAGCGTGTCGCTCTCCGTCACGGTGGGGCCGTTGTTCAGCAGGCGCACAGGCGTCTGGCCAACCGCCGCCGTCCGGGGAAAATATTCCGGCGCGAGCAGAGTCTCGGAGTCCTCGTCGGTCATGTAATACCAGTCGCGCAGGAAGGAATACTGCAACTCCAGCACGGCCGGCCCTTCGACGCGGAAATGGTAGTCATGCGTGGGCGGCATGTGGTCATGCGGCTGGTAGACGTCGTAGAAATTCATGCCGCCGGTGTAGCCGACTGCGCCATCCACCACGAGAATTTTGCGGTGATTGCGCAGATTGATCTGAAACTGCCGCTTGTACAGGTTGGCCTGTGAAAAACCAACGACGCGTAACCGCGGGAGACTGGCATAGCGGCGGAAAAATCCGCGCAAGCGGGCACGGGCGGAGCCGAATTCGTCGTACAGCACCCGCACCTCCACACCGGCCGCGGCGCGTTCCGCCAGCGCGTCCATCAGTTCGCGGCCGACCGCGTCCGCGCCGATGATGTAGGACTGGAGGTGGATGTGGTGCTTGGCGCCTCGGATGGCGGCGAACATATCGGGATAGGCTTCGCGCGCGTCCACCAGGATGCGCATGGCGTTGCCGCCGAGCAGCGGATGGTTTGGCGCCAGCCGGTTGAGAAAGCCATTCAGTTCCTGCGCGCCGGCATCGGCCGGTTGCGCAAGTAATCCGTCACGCAGGCCGCGCCAGTACGAAAGGGGCCTTTCCTCCTGTTCGCGCAGATTGCGATTGGCATGGAAGGTCTGATCGGATTCGTGCTTCTGCCATCCCTTTTCCCGCACGCGGTTGATGCCAAACAGAAGGTAGAGAAACGCCCCGAAAACTGGCGCGACCCAGACGGCAAAAAGCCAGGCCAACGTCGAACGCGGGTCGCGTGGCCGCCACAAACAGTGGAACGCAACCGCGAAGAATAACAGGAAATGCGCCCAGGGCCCGCACTCCAGCAGGCGCAGATCGCCGCGTTCAAACCCATTCCATGCCAGCATCAGCATATCGGATGTCCCGTGGAGATGTTTTCGCGCCAAACCCGAACGATCGCAACGGAACGACCGGAAAACAGGCGTTCAGCCCGCCGCGCCGCCTGCGGACAACTGGGCGGCCCGACGCAGGATTTCGAGCAGTTGCGCGCGCGTGAAAGGCTTACCCAGAACGCCGGTCGGGCGCAAATGCCCGAAATTCGCCTGTGCCGCAACCGCGCCATAGCCGGTCATCACCACAATCGGCACGTCCTCTCGGATCGCACGAATGGCGCGGAAGGTTTCCTCGCCATTCATCACCGGCATCTCCTGATCCAGCAACACCACCTGCACATCTTTCGATCGTTGAACAAACAAATCCACGGCCACGCGGCCGTTCTCGGCTGCCATCACTTCGTAACCGGCCGTGCGCAGGGCAATGATGGTCACCTTGCGAATGTCGGGATCGTCCTCCACCAGGAGCATGAGCTGCCTGGTCTGCGCCGCAACGGGTTCCGCCGCTGCAGCGGGTTCCGCCGTCAGTTCCGGTTGCGCCACTTCCGTCGTCTGCGGCAACACGATGCGGAAAACGGTGCCCACGTTGTGCGTACTGCGCACGGTGATGCCGCCGCCGTGCGCCTGCACAATGCCCACCACGGCGGAAAGGCCCAGTCCACGCCCCTTGGCCTTGGTCGAAAAGAACGGATCGAAAATCCGCGCCAGGACTTCGGATGGCATGCCGTGTCCGGTATCGCGGACTTCCAGCAGCACGTAGACTCCCGGATCCAGTGGTTTTACGCTTAAAAATTCGGCCAGTTCGCCGACGCCGGCCGTGATCCGGCTGGTAGACAGGCTGATTGTGCCGGGTTTGCCGTCCAACGCCTCGGAGGCGTTGAGCAACAGATTCATTGCCACCTGCCACAATTGCGACGAGTCGCCGTCGATCTCCGGCAACTGCGGATCCAGACTCATTTCCAGGGTCGCCTTCTTCGACAACGAGGATTGCAGCAGTTGCGTCATGTCGCTCAACAACTTATTGATGTTCACCTGACGAAACTCAAAGGTGCCTTGCCCCGCATAGGCCTGTAATTGCCGGGTCAGCCCCGATGCCCGGGTGGCCGCGCTGCGAATGCTCGCCAGAGCATCCGCTACGGGCGTGTTGGCGGGAAGTTTGGCTACCGCATCCTCGGCGTGTCCCAAAATTGCCGCCAGGATGTTGTTGAAATCGTGCGCAATGCCGCTGGCCAGCAGGCCGAGACTCTCCATCTTTTGTTTCTGCCCGATGCGCACTTCGAGCAAACGCCGGCCACGCTCGGCCTTGTTGCGGTCGGTCATGTTACGCTCGATTGCCAGCACACGATGATCGTCGATTCGCACAATCCGACTTTCCCCCCAATAGTCCTGTCCGTCCGGACGCACCATGTGAAATTCCATGCTCTGCAACTGTCCCGTTTCAAAAACGACACGGATTTGCTCGAGCAGACGATTGAGCACGTCCGGCGGCAAGGACTGCACGTCGCGCAGGTTGCTGCCGATGGCGTCGTGTGGCGCCACCGTCAGAAAGCCTTTCTCTCCCGGCGGGCACTTCACGTCCAGAATGCGTCCGCTGCGATCGAAAAGAAACAGATGATCCGGGTTGGCCGCCAGCAAGGCGCGGTTCCGGCTTTCGCTTTCCTCGATTTGCCGGTGTTCGTGTTCGATGGCGTCGAGCATGCTGTCCACGGCGTGCGCCACCACGCAGAATTCGTCGGTGCCCGACCAGCCGAGTCTCCGCCCACCCTGCTCGCGGAATTGTAAGGCCTGAATTTCGGCGGCCAGACGGGTCAGCGGATTGAGCACGGCATACCCTTGCATGATCAGCAACGGGGCGATGAAAAGAATTCCGATCAAGGCGACAAACAGCGACAGCCATGCCAGCGCCGTCTCCGCCAGCGCGGCGAACGAACGCGGCAGCGTGATGACCAATGATACGGCACTCCGTCCATAGATGTCGAAAATCGGAAGAAAAATTTCGTAGGCATTGATCCCCGCCACCCGCCAAGTGCTCGTTTCAATGCGATCGCGCACGATTTCGCTCGACAACTGTTCGTCCGATGCTTCGCCGCCCCGACGCGCCGCGTTGACCGGGCGCAGTTCGATGCGACGATTCTTCTGCTGGCCCAGTTGCAATCCGGGCAGCGCGGCGCTGAGCCGCTGAATCACTGCGTCGCCCTGCAAATCCCGCCCCACCACCACAAGCCCCTGCATGGGCTGCGCGGGATCGGCGGGCATGCGCTGCACCGCCACCAGCATCGGTCCCTCGTCAAGCACGACCATTCCCGTGCGCAATGAACGTGAAAGGTTGGTGAAATTCAGCAGCGGCATACCCGGCTGCAGATGTCGTTGCAACGAGTCGGAAAGGTTCCGCGCCGCGTCACCGCCGGGGGGTAGGTAGACGGCGGAGAAAACGCGCCCCGTTGGGTCCGCAAACGCCACCAGTTGCAGATCTTCCCGCGCCAGCCAGGTGACCGGAAATTCGGTCGCGACAACGGCCGCGGAACGCTGGCGGAAGGCCTCGGCCAGGGGTTTCCGGTCGAGAACCGCGGATGCTTCCACGGCGAGCTGGTGCGTTTCGCTGTGGATCGACTTGACCAGATCGGGGACACTGCGCAACACATCTTTCTCAACCAGATGGAAGGCGTTGAGCAGGATTACACGGCCGCCAATGTAGAACGTGAGCAGCAACGCCAGCAGCGCAATGGCTGTTGCAAGTGCCAACCTTGATCGAACGTTCATCTTGTTTCTTCCATCGAACAAAGCAGGTGTTGACGCCGGGACGCGCAGTCCCTACTCTTTTCTCGCATGGCAATCGGCAACAGTTCCGAAACCGCCGTCTTCTTGTCCGCGCCGCACGACACACTGGCCGCACATCTGCAGGCCAATCCATCTGCTGTACGAACTGTTGTAATTGTGCCACCGCTCGTCGAGGAACGCAAGGCTTGTCACCGCGCGCTGGTCGAAGTCGGACGCCTGCTGGCGGCACAAGGCGCCGCCGTGCTGCGCTTCGATCCGCGCGGCTGCGGCGATTCGTCCGGATCGTTTACGGACTTCACCGTTGCGGACTGGTCGGCAAATGTTGTCCTGGCCGCCCGCGCACTCCGGCGGATGCATCCGCAGGCGCCGCAAATCTGGCTGGGCGTCCGCGCAGGCGCGCTGCTGGCGCTGCAACAGGCTTCCGCCGCTGCTTCAACCGAGCGTCCGGATGCCCTCGTGCTTTGGGAACCGGTCACAGGGCCGGAATTCACCCGTCAGCTCCTGCAACGCCGCTTGGTAAATGAAATGGTGGCCTATGGACAGGCGCGTCTGGGACGACACGCCATCGAGGAGCGGCTGGCCGCCGGCGAGACCGTGGATTTCGATGGTTTTCCCATCACCGGCCGACTCTACCACGACCTGCAGGATCTGCAGCCTTGTCCGTGGGATGGACCGGGGCTGATTGTATCCACCGGCCCTGAGACCCGCACGGCGGACGCCTGCCACAGCCTGGCCCCCGCCGCCACCCGCCTGCGCCTGCGCCTGCCACCGTTTTGGAACACGGTCGGTTCTGTCGACACGCACACGGTAACGGAAGCCACCGCGGAGTGGATCGAAACCTCCTGTATAAGTCACACTTCGACATTCTGCGGTTCGCCATTCGATATTCTGCGGTTCCCGAAAGGAGCATCGCAATTTCCCCGTGGGAGCGCCACCCCGTGGCGCGATTCGCTCGACAATCCGCCCTCTCTCCAACCCGCTCCCCCCGACGATTCCGAACGCATGGTCTCCTTCCCCGGCGCACACGCCGGTGCCGTGCGTGGCGTCCTGCACCGACCGACCATCGCGACCACCCCGCGTGGACGTATCGTCTTCCTGCATGGCTGGTCCGGCGACCGCGTCGGCCCGCACCGCATGTTCGTGCATGCCGCCCGGATGCTGGCCGGCCTGGGTTACACCAGTCTGCGCCTCGATTTCAGCGGCCGCGGCGACAGTGACGGCGCCGACGAAGAAACCATGATCGCCACCATGACTGCCGACGCACGCGCCGCGCTCGCCTGGTTGCGGGCGGAAGTGCCTGCAGGCGGCCCCATGGCCCTGTTGGCGATCTGTTCCGGATGCAAGGTCGCCATCAGCGCCGCCGTTGCGGAGCCGGATGTCGTGCGGTTGGCGCTCTGGTCGGCCGAATCCATGGGTTCGTTGCGCCATACCGCCACGGGGAGCCGCAAACGGCTGGCCGTCCTGCGCGCCTACGCCCGCAAACTGTTGCGTCCTGAAACTTGGCGCAAACTGCTGCGCGGACAGGTGCGCGCCGGCATGGTAGGCAAGGCGCTCGTGCAGGCGGAAGTGCGCTCGCCCGCCGAAGCGCGCGCAGAGGATGAAACACTCCTCGCCTTCCGGCAGTTCCGCGGCGACATCCTGTTCGTGTTCGGCGGCTCCGATCCCGACACGCCCGGATCGTCGCAAGCCTACACGCGCTATTGCCGCGAACACGGCATCCGGCACACCTGCCACATCGTCCCGCATGCCGGACACAGCTACTATGGCGCGGAATGGGAGCAGGAAGTGCTGCAGGTTACAAAGAAGTGGCTTGATTTGGCGTGCCGGCAACAACCCACGCAAACAGCATAGCGCATCTTCCTTACGCCAATTGGCTATAGCGACAAGAGTACCAGCACCGGACAAACTCGCCGCCGGTGCGCTGCGGACAACAAGGTGTCATACATTTTCCGTTGGCAGTTTCAATCCACGCGCCCCGCGCGGGGCGCGACCGGAGCAGATGTAGGGGCCAACCTCTACGGTGGAGTTTCAATCCACGCGCCCCGCGCGGGGCGCGTGGATTGAAACTCCACCGTAGAGGTTGGCCCCTACATCTGCT
>Ga0073936_10010802_pt1 | contig 11145 bp, 7 predicted proteins | sample AliMusrvi5mmetaG_FD_87041 | JGI IMG/M metagenome (GOLD analysis project Ga0073936, IMG submission 87041) | Freshwater lake bacterial and archeal communities from Alinen Mustajarvi, Finland, to study Microbial Dark Matter (Phase II) - Alinen... | ecosystem: Environmental > Aquatic > Freshwater >... | reverse complement strand
TATTACTTCAGCCGACTGGATGGTGCGCAATTTTGACAACCGCATCGAAGTGGCCACACCTATCCGCGATCCTGAAATCAGGGAACAGATAAGGAAAATACTGGATATACAGTTGTCCGACAATGTTAAAGCCCGTATCATAAGCGATGAAGAGCAAAATCACTATAAAAAAATCAACGGCCCGGCTGTTCAGTCGCAACTTGAAATATACAACTACCTGAAGAGCCTGGTGGAAGAAAAGTAGCGAGGTAGCTAGGTAGCGAGGTAGCGAAATTTTTAATTTTTAATTTTTAATTTTTAATTTTTAATTTCTTACCTCATATCATTGATCTCGACACCCGGATATTTCGACTTGTCAAACTTAAAAAAGTCGTCTTTCAAATCGATATTGGTCTTCATGGTCTTCAGCACAAGGGTATAGGTATTTCCATCTTTATTAAAGGTCTGTGCCTTTGCAATCTGAGACTTTACCTTGTCGATATACAGCCTAACCTTGACAAATTCCTTGGTCTTGTCGATAGGGAAAAGATCCAGAACCTGAACGGTCTTCCCGGCAAAATTCTCTTCCCCGATGTAGGTGAAGGTATATCCCTTTTCATAAATCGTAAAAATATTGGCCGGGTTTAGCGCTCCTTCCTTTTCCTCCTCAACAGTTGAAATATTGCACTCCTTAGCCTCTGTGAGGTAACTCCAGGTTGTGGTACCATCGCAGAAAACCTCCATGCTGATAGGAACCGGCATGTGCAGCCTGTAACTCTTCCCTTTCATCGAAACCTCCCCATCATTGGTATTGTTGACATTGTTCTTCTTATTCTCCAGGGTAAAAGAAAAATCAATCTGAATGGTCTTGTAACTCCTGGTGGTCACGGAAAGTTTATCCAGAATCTCTTTCGCTTTGGGATCCTGCTGGGCTACTAACCCAGATACAATCAACAACAATGCGGCTGCAAATGCAAATCTTTTCATTTTTTCTGTCTACTATTTATTTTTTGTTCCTTTTTACTTTCTGTTACAGGTTACAGGTTACAAGTTGCAGGATACGGGATATGCATTATATGCAAATTTCGATTAAAGCGTTCTTTACTTTATCCTTTAGCCTTTTTCCTTTATCCTTTATTGCGGAAGCTTCCGCAAAATCTGTTCCAAACTATTTTCGTCCTGAATCAATACCTCCCTTGCCTTGCTTCCTGCATTGACCCCAACGATTCCGGCTGCTTCGAGTTGGTCCATGATCCTGCCTGCCCTGTTGTAGCCTATCGAAAACTTTCTCTGGATAGACGAAGTGGAGCCGGTTTGGTTTAATACCACGATCCTGGCAGCCTCGTCGAAGAGCTCGTCCCTGTTTTTCAGATCCATTTCATCGTTGCTTTCAGAACTGTCGCTCCGGTATTCCGGCAAGGCGAATACGTTGGGGTAACCGGGCTGTTTCCCGATAAAATTAGCAATTGCCTCCACCTCGGGCGTATCTACAAATGCACACTGGATTCGCGTCAGCACGTTTCCAATCGAGACAAGCATGTCGCCCCTGCCGATCAGCTGGTTGGCCCCCGGTGTATCCAGGATGGTCCGGGAATCGACCATCGATGCTACCTTGAAGGCGATCCTGGTAGGGAAGTTGGCTTTGATCACACCGGTAATAATGTTGATGGAAGGCCGCTGGGTCGCGATGATCATGTGGATGCCCACTGCACGTGCCAGCTGGGCGATACGTGCAATCGGCAACTCTATCTCCTTGCCTGCCGTCATGATCAGGTCGGCAAACTCATCCACCACCACCACGATGTAGGGTAGGTACCTGTGCCCCTTGTTGGGATTGAGCCTCCTTGAAATAAATTTCACGTTGTACTCCTTGACATTCCTGGTCTGGGCGGCTTTTAACAGGTCGTACCTGCGCTCCATTTCTATGATCAGCGAGTTCAGGGTATCTTTGACCTGCTGCACATCCGTAATGATAGAATCTTCACAACCTTCCATCTTCGCCAGGAAATGCTTTTCGATGACAGAATAAAGGTTCAACTCCACCTTCTTGGGATCTATGAAGACAAATTTGAGTTGGGAGGGGTGTTTCTTGTAGAGCAGCGAGGAGATGATGGCATTTAATCCGACCGATTTCCCCTGTCCGGTAGCTCCTGCAACGAGGATATGCGGCATTTTGGTGAGATCTACTACAAATGTCTCATTCGAAATGGTCTTGCCCAATGCCAGCGGGAGCTCGTAATCCGATTCCTGGAAAACCTTGGAGGCGATCAGAGATCGCATGGAGACCAGTTCCGGCTTGTTGTTCGGTACTTCGATCCCTACGGTTCCCTTTCCGGGCATCGGAGCAATTATTCGTATACCCAGGGCAGACAAGCTGAGCGCAATGTCATCCTCCAGGTTCTTGATCTTGGAGATCCTGACACCCGGCGCCGGAACAATCTCGTACAAGGTGACGGTCGGTCCGGTGGTTGCCCTGATCTTCTCTATCTCAATGCTGTAATTTTTAAGCGTCTGCAGGATTTTATTCTTGTTGGCCCTCAGCTCGTCGTCGGTTACCTGCGGATTGCCGGTGGATCTTTCCTCCAGCAGATCGAGAGTCGGGAAAACATACCTCGAAAGATCCAGGGTAGGATCGTAATCGGCTTCAGGCATTTCTTCCTCCTCCTCATCAGGATCGCCTCTCCTGCGCAACGGAATGTGGACAATAGGTTCCTTTTCAGTGGCAATGTATGGTTCTTCATCAACAAATATCTCTCCCATCTCAAGTTCCAGCCCATCATCGTCGGGTTCGGCATAGACGATCTTTACCTCATCATCATCGGTGACTTTCGAAAAGGAGCGGTCCTTTTCCATCGTTTTTATGGGCTGTGGAGCAGCTGTTAAATCGGCGGTTGTCAATTCAATTTCCTTCTTTTTTGGGGGTCTCCGGTAGGAAAGAATGGTACGTATGGTTCCCCAGGCATCGTCAAAGGCAACGATTATGACAATCAGCAACGAACCCAGCAAAACAAAGAATGTACCAAGCCTGCCGATACCCGTAATCATGTGCTGCGACATCAGGAATCCGTAGGCTCCTCCCGGCAGAATGGGTGAATTCTTATAAAAATACGCCAGCGAAAATGCAAGTGTGATGGAAGCCCAGACAACAAAAAATATTCCGTAGCCAAAATTCCTTGCCAGGGAAACTTTGCCGATTTTGGCCAGCCGCATGGCAAAAACCATGAACAGATAGAGGATAATAAAGGAACTGAATCCGAATCCCTTGTTGATAAACCAGTTGGCCAGGATAGCCCCGAATTTGCCGCCGGAGTTCTCAATTTTAATGTTGGGATTGGTCAGGAGTTCGCGCATCGAAACATCGAGATGACTCACATCCGCTCCATCCTGCAACAGGAAAGAGACAAACGCGATCAACAGGTAGATGGTAAAGAAACCAAGCAGGAGCGCAAAACCCCCTTTGATCTTTTCCCATCCGGTATGTTTGCCGCCCCGGCTCCCGCCTCCGTTCGATCCTGGAGCGGATTTCTGTTGATTATCACTCTTTTGCTGAGCCATCGCCTGGTAATTTTGAAAAGTCAAATTTAGGATTAAATCGGAACAAATTGAAGAGGGTTCAAGAAATATCAGGGGAGAGAGTAAGTGACCGGGTGACTTGAAGCTCTAAATCTCAATATCCGAGGAGAGAGTAAGTGACCGGGTGACTTGAAGCTCTAAATCTCAATATCCGAGGAGAGAGTAAGTGACCGGGTGACTTGAAGCTCTAAATCTCAATATTTATTTGAATCATCCAGTCACCCGGTCACTATCAACATCCTAAAAATATAGCGCAAATGACTGGTTGTTTTACAAAAGTATTTTCCCTAACTTTAGGTCTCTTTAGAAAAAACGTGATTTGATTTAAAGTGATACCTACCGCCTAAATATTAATGAAGAAATTTTATTCCTCCCTCAACTGCTCATGGCTGAGTTTAATAACCCTCGCCATAAAATTCCCGCTATTCTTTAATCAAAACGGAGGTAACCCCTGTAAACAAACAAAGGCGACTTGCGCCGCCTTAAATGTTTTCACAACGGAATAATCCTTATTGTGATTTGCTTCAGATTGTACTGCCAAAGTAATAATAATTATCGAAATACAAAATTAAATGAAAAAAATCTTAGGACTTGATTTGGGAGTTGCTTCAATTGGATGGGCGCTAATAAATGTTGAAAATGATATCCCAACTGAAATTTTAGGCATTGGCAGTAGAATAATACCGTTGACTACGGATGATGCGAATGAGTTTTCTACAGGGAATGCAATATCAAAAAATCAAAATCGTACAACCAGCAGAACTCAAAGAAAAGGCTATGACCGTTATCAATTACGCAGAAAGAACCTGACTGATTTTTTGCGAAAATACAATATGACTCCAACTGAAGAATTAATCAAACTGGATGTACTTGGATTGTGGGGACTTCGTGCAAAAGCCGCAACCGAGCAAATTACGCTCATTGAACTGGGACGAATACTTTATCATCTTAACCAGAAAAGAGGCTACAAATCTGCCAAATCAGATGGTATTGATGATAAAAAGCAACGGGATTACGTAGCAAATGTCAATAACAGGTATGGAATTATAAAAGAACTTGGACAAACTATTGGTCAATTTTTTTATGGGAATTTGCAAAAAGACGTCCATTATAGAACAAAGGAGCAAGTATTTCCAAGGGCAGCCTATGTCCAGGAATTTGAATCCATTTGGGATGCTCAGGCTAAATACTATCCGGAGATATTAAACGAAGAGAACAAAGGCATTGTAAGAGATGAGATAATTTATTATCAACGAAGTTTAAAATCATGTAAACATCTTGTTTCATTGTGTGAATTTGATATGCGAGCCTATAAAAACAAAGAAGGTAAAACAGTTTATGACGGGCCAAAAGTGGCACCTCGATCTTCGCCTCTTTTTCAGGTCTGCAAAAGTTGGGAAAGCCTAAATAATATAGTTTTGAAGAACAGAAGAGGAAATGAGTTTGAATTTTCCCTGGAGCACAAACAGGCTATTTTTAACCATCTTGAAAATCACGAAAAGTTAACCATCAGTGACCTTTATAAGATCCTTGGGATTAATAAATCTGAAGGTTGGTGGGGCGGGAAAGCTATTGGCAAAGGGTTGCAGGGTAATTCAACCAAAATGCAAATTTCAAAAGCAATCGAAGGTCTTGTGGATTATCAGAACCTCCTTCAATTCAACCTAAAAATTATTGATACCAAATTGGTTGATACAGAAACCGGAGAAATTATACAGCAAATTAATCCTGATTTTGAAAAAGAACCTCTTTATCGTTTATGGCATACAATATATTCCATCAATGACAAAGATGAACTTGCAAATGTGTTACACAAAAACTTCGGAATTGAAGACCCTGAAGCTATTGACGCATTGTACAAGATTGACTTCGTTAAATCCGGTTTTGGGAACAAATCATCTAAAGCTATTAGAAGAATTTTGCCTTATCTCCAAAGTGGATTGATGTATAGTGAAGCATGTTTGGCCGCAGGATTCAAACATTCAGAAAGTTTAACTGTAGCTGAAAACGATGCAAGAATATTATTAACCAAATTACCTCAAATTAGAAAAAATGAACTTAAACAACCCATTGTAGAGAAAATTCTCAACCAGATGATAAATCTGATGAATGCGGTAATTGATCAGTTCGGAACAATAGATGAAATAAGAGTTGAATTGGCTCGTGAATTGAAACAGAGTAAAGATGAAAGAAACGCAGCGGATAAAAATATGCGCTTACGTGAAAAAGAGAATGATTATTTCGCCAAGAGAATTTTTCAGGAATATGGATTGGCGGCCTCGCGAACCCGTATTCAGAAATTTCGTATGTGGGAAGAATCTAAGCAGAAGTGTTTTTATTGCGGACAAACAGTTAACGTGCAGGAATTTCTGCGAGGTTTTGATGTGGAAGTTGAACACATTATCCCAAAGTCTCTATTCTTTGATGACGGTTTCTCAAACAAGGTATGTGCGTGTCGGAAATGCAATGCGGAGAAAAATAATCAAACAGCCTTTGATTATATGAAATCAAAGGCAGAAAATGAATTTGAGAATTATTTAGTTCGCATTGAAGAGTATTACAAAAACGGTGATATTAGCAAAACAAAAAAGGAAAGACTCCTTACCACAAAAGAAAAGATACCAACAGACTTCATTGACAGGCAACTTCGCGAGACTCAATATATCGCTCGAAAGGCAAAAGACATTTTAGCTCAGGTTGCAAGGAATGTCTGGGCTACAAGTGGCAGTGTAACCGATTTTATTCGGCACACATGGGGATGGGATAATATTCTGCATGATCTCCAAATTGACAAGTACAGAATAAATGGTCAAACTGAAATTGTGGAATTTAACCACAAAAATCAAAAACATAGTGAGGAACGAATTATAGGTTGGAGTAAACGCCTTGATCACCGGCACCATGCAATTGATGCATTGGTAGTGGCATGTACCCGACAAGGATATATTCAACGCTTGAATAACCTGAACACTGAAAGGGATGCAATGTGGCAAGAATTGAAAAATCAAAGCGAAGAGCACAGAAATAAATTCATGTCGCTGGAAAATTGGCTAAATGATCAACCTCATTTTTCTAAAGAACTGGTTCAAAATAAAGTAGCGGGGATTCTCGTTTCATTCAAACCAGGTAAGAAAGCTGCATCCACCGGAAAACGAATTAAGTATGTAAACGGGAAGAAGATTGTTTTGCAAGAGGGGATTATTGTGCCACGTGGGTCTTTGCATGAAGAGAGTGTGTATGGAAGGATTAAGACACTTGAAGAAAAAAAATCCATCAAATATGTGTTTGAGAACCCACAATTGATATTCAAACCATACATCAAAGAATTAGTTGAAAAACGACTTGAAGAATTTGATGGAGATCCAAAAAAAGCAATTGCTTCATTGACGAAAAATCCAATTAAACTTAAGGATGAAGAAAATTTAGAGTATGCAACCTGTTTCAGGGAGGATTATGTTATAAAGTATCCATTACAATCGATTACACCCAAAGATGTTAGTTCTATAATTGATAAGCACCTGAGAGATGTTGTTAAAGAACGATTGAAAAAATTTAACAACAACGAAAAGGATGCATTTAAAGACTTGCAAAAAAATCCGCTGTGGTTGGACAAGGATGAAACTATTCAGGTTAAAACACTGCGTTGCTTCACTGGTTTATCAGCAGTAGAACCTATAAAAAACAATGGAATTGGAGAGGCAATCGGCTTTGTAAAGCCTGGGAACAATCACCATATAGCTATATATACAGACAAAACTGGTAAAAAGATAGAACATTCGGTAACCTTTTGGAGTGCTGTACAGCGCAAAAAATATGGAATTCCAGTTATCATTTCAAACCCCATAGAAGTTTGGGATAGCATTTTTGAAAAAGACATTTCGGAAAACGTTCTAAATAGCTTACCACTAATTGATTGGAAATTTGAAGTAAGCCTTCAACAAAACGAGATGTTTATTCTTGGGATGGCCGAAGAAGATTATCAAATGGCAATCGAAAAAAATGATTTAACATTATTGAGCAAACATTTGTATAGAGTTCAGAAGATTGCCCCTTCTGATTACGTTTTTCGCTTTCATCTGGAAACTAAATTAGATGGCTCAAGTGATGCTAAGGAAGTAAAATGTTTTTATCGAATAAAGAGTTTATCTGCCTTTTTTGCATTAAATCCATGGAAATTAAAAATAAACTGTTTAGGTCAAATCACTGTAGCTAAAAATAAACCAATCATGAATGAAATGATAAAAATGACTTGAAGTTCATTTTTGATTCAGAAGTGACCTGAAATGAGAAAAAATCCTGTAACTCCTAACACTGTTGCAAAACGTTTTCGGGAACTTCCGAAAGCTTCAAACAGTGCTGCAAAAAGGTTTCGGGAAGTCCGGAGATTTCATACAATGATGCAAATGGGTTTCGGAAGAAACCGACGACATAAAATATAATCTTGCGGTTTTTTTATAGTTCCCTTATTATTAACTATCTAAATTAAATTCGTATGATTACTTCAATTGATCTGGCGAAACTTCGCAATGCGGAGTTTCTGCAATTTGGTGCCACGTTTACGGGATTGGTCATGGCGAACAATCCGGAAGTGCTGAATGTTGCCGCACAACAAACAGCTCTTAAATCAAAATTGGCCGAAATGGCTGATCTCTTCAAACTGGAAAGGGTGAGTCCCATTACCCAGGAACTTGTCCAGCTGGATGACCGCCGCGACAAGGCGATCAATGGATTGACGGCAGTTATAAATGGTTATTGCAACCATTTCAATGCCGAAATTTCAATGGCAGCAAATATGCTGACAGTAAATTTAAATCTCTATGGTGTCGGAGTAGCCCGGCTCAATACACAGGCTGAAACCTCAACAATCACCGGAATCATCAGTGATTGGGAGACAAAATCCGGATTTACTGCAGCGATTTCAAAACTTGGACTTATTGACTGGTTAGCCGAACTCAAAACTGCCAACCAATTGTTTGAGCAAAAGTACATCCAAAGGACCCAGGAGTACGGCGCTGCCAACCCTGACAAGCTTAAGGCAAAACGTGAGGAAGCCATGGTTGCCTATTACGAATTACGTAAGTTTATTGATGCCAACTCAGTTGTCAATCCCAGTGCCGCCTGCGAGAAATTGATCAACGAGTTGAATGCATTGATTGATCAGTACAACATGATGATTACCTCCAGGCCCGTAACACCTGTGCCAGAACCTGCTCCGGCTGTCTAAAACAGCGATCAAACGATTTGCCCAGTGACCGGGTGACTTCGAGTCACCCGGTCACTTCGGGAACTCATGGAACGCCAAAAAACCAGTTATGATTCTTGAACCCAACCATATTTATCATATTTACAACCAAGGCAACAATCGACAAAAGATTTTCTTCAACCAAGCAAATTATCTTTATTTCTTAAAGAAAATCAAACAACATATTTTGCCTTTTGCCGATATTCTGGCATGGTGCCTGATGCCAAACCATTTTCATTTGCTCGTTGTGGTGCGGGAGGATCAAACCGTTAAGCCTGGCCAAGGAAGTGACCGGGTGACTTGGAGTCACCCGGTCACTGGCCCCCCCGCAACTTCGCCGCTGAACAATTCCATCGCTGTTATGTTACGTTCTTATACCCGTGCAATAAATATCGAACAAGGAAGAACAGGTTCCCTCTTCAGGGAAGGTACCAAGGCTAATTTGATAGGCAGCATGAAAAGAGAGATGATTAAATGTCAAAATCGTAGAAAAGCAGAATCTAATGATCATCGAATAGAGGAGGAAAATGATCTTCAGATTTGCTTCAATTATATCCACAATAACCCTGTGAAGGCAGGATTGGTAACCTTTGCCACAGATTGGGAATTTTCTTCAGCCAGGGATATTGCAGAGCTACGAGCGGGATCGCTCATCAACAAGGATATGATTTCTTCCTTAGGGCTTAATGCGTGAAGAAGTGACCGGGTGACTTGGAGTCACCCGGTCACTATCGTCCCCGATCTCTTTCTTCCCCACCTCTCGCCAAAACCTAACCAACCATATATGATCAAACGTACCCTCTACTTCGGAAATCCCGCCTACCTGCGCTTTAAGGATGAACAACTCGTTATCAGTTTACCAGAGGCATCTATGTTGCCTGAAAAAGATCGGACTGTAACCATCCCGATCGAAGATATCGGCGTTGTCGTAATCGACCATCCGCAGATTACAGTGACTCATTTTCTGATCAACGCGTTGCTGGAAAATAATGTTGCGCTGATCACTTGCGACGAACGCCATATGCCCGCAGGATTGCTACTTCCTCTCGAAGGAAATACCACGCAAAGTGAAAGGTTTAAGCACCAGATCAATGCCTCTGAGCCTTTGCGAAAACAGTTGTGGCAACAGACCATCCGGCAAAAGATATTGAATCAGGCAGCGTTGCTCAACGAGCAGAAACGGAAAGTCGAGAACATGAAATATTGGGCAGATCAGGTGAAGAGCGGAGACGCCGAAAATCATGAAGCCCGTGCGGCTGCCTATTATTGGGGTGAAATATTTGATACATCCATCGATTTCAGGCGTGACCCGGAAGGTTTAGCGCCAAACAGTCAGCTAAATTATGGCTACGCCATCCTCAGGGCGGTGGTGGCACGTTCGCTGGTGTCGTCCGGACTGTTACCGACCTTTGGCATACATCACCACAACAGATACAATGCATACTGCCTGGCAGATGACATCATGGAGCCCTACCGCCCGTACGTTGACAAAATAATAGTTGGGATGATGAATGCAGGTGATATCTCTGAAGATCTGACCAAAGCTCAGAAAACGAGTCTGCTCCAAGTACCGGTTCTGGATGTGACCATCAATGGTCGCCGAAGTCCATTGATGCTTGCAGTGCAGCAAACAACGGCATCATTGGCAAAATGTTTCAGGCAAGAAATACGAAGGGTTGAATATCCTGAACTTTAGACTGAAGCGAGTGACCGGGTGACTTGGAGTCACCCGGTCACTCGCTCCCGGCACCTAAAAGGGGAAAAGATGGAACGTTTGAGCGAATATCGCATTATGTGGGTAATGGTACTTTTTGATTTGCCGACAGGAACAAAGAAAGAGCGAAAGATCTATGCCTTGTTTCGGAAAAAATTATTGAAGGATGGTTTCACCATGTTTCAGTTCAGTATTTATCTGCGTCATTGTCCAAGCAAAGACAATGCGGAGGTTCATATCAAAAGGGTAAAATCCGAATTGCCGGAGAATGGCCATATTGGCATTTTGTGCATCACGGATAAACAGTTTGGAGACATGGAGCTTTTCTATGGGAAAAAAGCTGCCACCAAAAATGAAGTGGTGCAACAGCTTGAATTATTCTGATATTCAATCAAACAGCATAAAAAAACCGGACGATGATCCGGTTTTTTTATGCTGAAAACACCTTTTTTTTAAATTCTAAAAATCAAACCAACAAGCACATCCCCAGTCAAATACATGGGGGTCTGGTGTTTATCAGTAAGTCAAAGATACAATCTGAAAGCAAATCACAACGGATCTCGGTCAGGTGTCCGACAGTGATGTGGTGTTTATCAGTAAGTCAAAGATACAATCTGAAAGCAAATCACAACGGTAT
>Ga0073936_10010799_pt1 | contig 11146 bp, 5 predicted proteins | sample AliMusrvi5mmetaG_FD_87041 | JGI IMG/M metagenome (GOLD analysis project Ga0073936, IMG submission 87041) | Freshwater lake bacterial and archeal communities from Alinen Mustajarvi, Finland, to study Microbial Dark Matter (Phase II) - Alinen... | ecosystem: Environmental > Aquatic > Freshwater >... | reverse complement strand
GTCTCTACAATTTCGAGAACCTGTTCCGGGTTGACATTTCCACATTGGAGACATTCGCATTCGAGTGCATTCACGTGATTGGTGAGCTCCTTAAAGTAGATAATCGCATCGAGCGGATTTCCCGTATAGATCATCCGCCCCCCCTTGTCCATTATCCACAGTTTATCAAACAGCTTAAAGATATCGGATGAAGGCTGATGGATATTGACAATCACTAATCTCCCTTGTCTGGCCTGCTGTTTTAAGAGTAACATCACCTTCTCTGAGTCCATGGAAGAGAGTCCGGATGTAGGTTCATCCACATATAAAATCGAAGGTTCCCGGATTAGCTCGAGTGCGACATTGAGCCGTTTGCGCTGTCCTCCACTGATGGTTTTCTTTAACGGATTGCCCACCTTCAAATCCCGGAAATCATACAATTCGAGCTCCTGAAGTACCTTTGTTACGGCCTTACTGATCTCTTCCTCACTAAAACCGGCTAAGCAGAGCCTTGCATTGTAATCCAGGTTTTCCCAGACAGTGAGCTCTTCGAATAGCAGGTCGTCCTGAGGCACGAACCCGATCAATCCTTCAGTTTCCTTTTTATAAACCTGAATATCGAAATTATTGATTAGAATCCGACCATTATCTAACCGGATATTCCCATTCAGGATATTTAGCAGGGTTGATTTTCCAACCCCGCTCCCACCCATGATTGCTACCAACTGTCCCGAGCGTTCCGAGAAGTTGAACTCATACAGGCCATTTTTGCTGTTTTTAAATTTAAACTCGGCATTTTGGCCATTCAGCGTAAAGAGGGGTGACTCTGCCTGATTAAAAAATGCCGTGTTTACATCCGAAAAATAAACCGGTGAGATTCTGGCTCCCCGAATAATCCCCCCCTCCTTAAAGGCATAAAACCGCCCTGGCAAAATAGGGTTTCCTTCGAGATACAAATTTGCATTACCGTGGAAAATAAAGATATAATTACCGATATCCTGGAGAAAGAGAAACACCAGTTCACCATCGAGGTTTTCCCGTATCAGGTGTTTTAATGTCTCGTGGTGATCCACTGAACCCTGATTAATGATAAGAAAATCAGGATAATTCTCCTCGTAATCCGAAAGACCGTAAATAAACGAACAGTATTTGCTATAATCGTCAGAGGTGATGGCGAAAGCACGCGCCACCGCCTGAAATAATTCACCGGCCTTCTTTTTATCTTCATCCTTTCTGACCAGTTCGAGGAACCTCAGAAATAACATGATCTGTTCAGTCCGGTGTAGTCTTCCCCTGATATTGACACAGATTGATTCAGCTTGTTGAATCATGTCGAACATGGGCTCTTCGGCTTCGTCGATGCCATAGAACCCTATCAATTCATCAAATAATTTCCGATATTCTTCTGAAGATGAGATCCCCAGATGCAGTTCAAGGTAGGAAGAGAAGGATTTTATGGCATGTTCCCGTTCTGACCGGATAATTGCCGAAAAGATGGCAAACAGGTTGATTAGTGCATTGAGTGTAATTTCATTCATATGCTAATTCCCGGAATAAAATCTGAACTGACAATTAAAAAAGTTGCCTGTATCTTGCAATCAAAATACAGGCAACAACTCTTATATTTTCGAAATACTATTTCCCAATTTCATTACGCAAACCAGCAATCAACGGGGTCACTTCGGCAAATTGTTTGGCAGTAAATTCCGGACCACTGAAACTGTTCAGGATTGGCTTCATCTTTTCAAAGATAGGAGCTACTGCAGGATCGGCAGCCATAATTTCCAAAAGTTGATAATTTGTTTTAACCCGATCCTTCTGGAGGCCAATCAACTTAATAAGCTCCGTATTGTCTTTGGCCATAGAGGCAATCTGAGTAAGAATATACAACCCTTCGATGTTTGCGCTCACATACGACAGCGCATACACACCTGAATGTTCACCTGATAAATAACTTTGACCAAGCTCATTCATAACCGCAGAGATAATCACATTCAGAGAGTCTGTATTCTCCTTATTTTGCTTAATCCGATCATTATATTTTTTCATTGCAGTAATATCACCCTGCAATCCGATTTTGCCGACCAGTTTTTGTTCCACATCAAAAATCTGATCTACAAGGTCATAACGATTGTAGACTTTTGCGTAGTAAAGATCGAACTTATAAACACCTGCGGCAAGACTCTGCTCAGTTAACGTTAAGTATTTCTCAGCATTGTCTGTAGAAAGTGTAAGATCGGCCATATAGGAATAACCACCTTTATTGATGAAATCAACCAGGTCCGCCGGTTTGGGAGCCGTTTTTATAATGTCTACCAATTGATCTTTCAGCTTAACTGCATCAAAAATTTCAACTTCAACGGTTCCGGTCTGGCCTTTGGAGTTTTTCACCTGATTTTCCTTTACCTTTGGTCTTTGATTACAACTGGAACATATCAGGAGTGCTACTAAAAGAAAAACGCCTGCTGTATAAAATTGTCTTTTCACAATAATAAATCTTTGATCAGTTTTTATTTACAATATGTGGGTACAAGATAAGAAAGTTATAATAAATAAATTAATCATTTGACAAAAAATTTCAGCCTTTAAATAATTCAAATATATGGCTTAATATCAATTAATTAAATTGGATAATGGAGTCCTGTTTCCAGTCATCCCTTCCCCCTGGAATGGCATTCAGATACAAGTTTGGATAAATGCTCAGAGAGATATTCATCAGGATTTTCCATAATAATTTACCGTAAGAATAGTGATATCATCGAACTGATCAGCAGTACCGATATAGTCATTAACCTCTTTCATAAGCAAGGTGTTAATTTGAACGGGTGACTGATTTGGTTCAAGGGACTCCAGAATATCTATACTTGGCTGAATCGTTCTTCTTTGGTTATCAGGGTTATGAGCATCTTCCAATCCATCAGTATACAATACAATGGAGTCACCGGGTTGCAAGGTAAACTGATATTGTTTATATTGGAAATCGGGTTCGATACAAATCGGAAAGCCGGTAACCTTCTTAAAGACTTCAACCTTTTTCCCTGCACGAAGAATCAGCGGGCATTCATGACCCCCGTCAACATAATTGACCTCTCCTGTTTTAAGGTTGAGAATGCAGACAAAAACAGTCACAAACATCATGTTATTGTTATTTACCGACAAGGCTCTGTTAATCCTGGAAATCTCTTCCACCATATCAGGGTTCGAAGAGTTTGAAAAATTGGTATTAAAGAGTGATTTGGTGATTGCCATAAAGAGGGCGGCAGAGATTCCTTTGTCTGAAACATCACCCACCATAAAAAAGAGATGATCTTCATCAATCAGGAAATAGTCGAACAGGTCGCCTCCGACAGTTTTGGCAGGTTGCAATACGCCGTGCAGGTCGAAGTCGGTACGATCAGGAAATGCAGGAAATTTCTTAGGTAGCATCGACTGCTGGATATCGTATGCAATGCTCAGATCTTTCTGGATGGAGACCAGGTTATCCCGATCTTTTTGAAACTTCTTATATTGATTGATCTCATCAACCGTTTTACTTATTGTGATCTCCATATCTTCGAAATTGATCGGCTTTGTAATAAAATCAAAAGCCCCTCGATTCATTGCTGTACGGATATTTTCCATGTCGCCATAAGCAGAAACCATCACTGTTTTTAGTTCCGAATTTTTGCGCTCCTTGAGTCTTGAAAGAAAGGTTAATCCATCCATTTCAGGCATATTGATATCTGAAAGGACCAGGCAGATATCGGGATTATCATCCAGCTGTTCGAGTGCCTGTACTCCATTTTGCGCAAAAATAAAGCTATACTCCTTATTTCGAATGCTTTTCCTGAATTTCTGTGTGATAAGCATTTCCATATCCTGCTCATCATCGACGCATAAAATTGATACCGTAGTTCCCATATTTGTGTTTTTAACAATTTTAAAAATGAATGTGCTGCAACTAATTCAAGTTTGCAGTCCTGCTCTCTTTTTACATTTTGAAATATATTCCAAACATTGATCCGTATTCCGCAGTGTCCCAGTTATAAATCCAGGATGACCAAATGGAAAAAGGCCCTTTCCCAAAATGATACTGGACTAACGGACCCACACCATAATATTGGCTGGCCATCGCCCCAATGGCAACCTGTTTTAGCAGGTAGAGTGAACGAAGGTCAAACCAGGGGATACTTCCCTGCTCAAAGGTGCCCAAAAATAAAAATTTATTAGTCGAAACGGTTACGATCTGGGCTGTCCGTATCAGGTTCCGCTTATAACCATACGATTCTACATTTGTTTCTATACCCACTTCGCCCTCTGCTGAAAGCCATTTTAAAGGTCTGTATTCAAAGCCAATAAGGCTCTCTCCCCATTTTTTATTGACCAGACTGAACGAGGTGAAACTAAACGATGGTCCCAGATTCTTCCTGGCATAGACACTCACTGTGGAGCGTGTATTTTTGAAATTTGCCGTCATGTTAAAATAATCATAATGATGAATTGAAACAGAAACCTGTGCAAATAAGTGTTTAGACAACAAGATTAAGACTATAAAAAGCAATTTCTTCATTAAACTAAATTTGTGGGTATGAGAATCCTGAATTCTGTAAATTCATCTTCTTTTGATTGAATGTCAATCTTCCCATTATGAATATTTGTAATAATATCGAAACTCAACGAGAGTCCCAGTCCCGTTCCCTGTCCCTTTGGTTTTGTCGTGAAAAATGGTTGAAAAAGCTTTTCAAGAACATCCTGAGGCATACCGCATCCATTATCTCTAATTCTGATTTCAATAAAATCATCAAGTTTTTTTGTTGCCAGTAGAATTTCAGGTGAAAAACCCACTTCCATTCGTTTTCTTTTTTCATTCAAAGTATAGCAGGAATTATCCACCAGATTAATAATGACTCTGCTCATCTCCTGAAATTCCAGATTAACCGGTGAGATCGAAGGATCATAATCAGTTTTAAAGGTCAGATTAAATTCGGAGTCATTTCCCCTCATTCCTTGATAGGCAAGTTTTGCGAATTCATCAATCAGTTTATTAATGTCAACTGGTGTAAAAACAACCTCCTGTTTATTGTGCATCTGGGCGAGCATTGAGTAAATGATTCGTTGGGCACGTTCTCCATTCTCCAGAATCTTGGCTAGATTAGCTTCGAGCATCGAACGCACTTCATCGATGTCAGCCTGAGTATCTGCATCCAGCTTATCACCTATCCCGTCAATAATTTCGTTTAATTCTCCTAAAAGCTCCTGACTCAGCTTTGTGAAATTATTGATAAAATTAAGTGGATTCTTAATCTCATGCATAATTCCGGTAGTCAGTTTACCGATAAAAGCAAGCTTGTCGTTTTGCACAAACTTATCTTTAATCTGCTGCAGTTCTGCTGAAACAAGCAAAAGTTGATCCTCTGATGCCGGTAAAATATTATCGGATGTATCCATAGACTCTTGAAATTATATTTGATACCTGACAATTTGAAGGTTGCATGATATTTTAAATTAGCGGTTAACTTTAATCAGTTGGAAGTTCTTCATTTTTAGGTATCCGAATGATAAATACAGTATATTCCCCCTCCTTTGAATCAACCTCTATAGTCCCTTTATGAGATTTTATTATACCCATACTCATATATAAACCCAATCCGGTCCCCTTCGAAGTTGGTTTGGTTGTAAAAAAGGGAGAGAACAATTTCTTTTGCTCCAGTTCAGGAATCCCATTTCCATTGTCCCGGATAATTATTTTAACCTCATCTTCTGAAAAATCGGTAGAAACGGTGACCTTCGGCTCAAAATCTTTTACGCGCTTCATTTTCTCATCAACTGCATAAAATGAATTTAAAACCGTATTCACTATAACCGATCCCAGTTCTGCCGGCAGAACATTTACCTTTGTCGGTTTTGCATCCAGGGTTTGTTCAATATTCACTTTAAAATACTTGTTATCTGCCATATATTCCTGTAATGCAATCTCAATATGACTCTCCACCAGGGTATTTAAATCTGTCGGTTTAAATACTCTACCCTGCTCTTTTAATAATTTCTCCATCCCTTTCACAATTCGGGAGGCAGAAGCGCCGTGCTCATTAACCTTTAGAACATTTGATTTCACCATTTCGAGTATTTCTGAAAGTTCATTAAAGGTATCGGGCTCAAGTAACCCCTTAACACCTTTAAGAATCTCCTCAATTTCCATTGAAAGGTCACGCGTTAACAATGAAAAATTGTTGATGTAGTTTAATGGATTTAATATCCTGTCAACAATACCCTTGGTAAGTTGTCCGATGGAAGCCATTTTTTCCTGCTGAATAAGCTGTTCCTGAGTCTCTTTAAGGTTGACCAGTGTAGTTTGCAAATCCTCCAGAATGATGGTTTTGATAAATGCCGAAATGATATGTTCCTTTAGATTGTGGAGCAAACTAAAATCCAGAGCATTGAATGCATTCTTTTTATGCATGTTCTCCAGAATCAGAAATCCCTCGACCATATCGTTCACCCTGACAACCATAATGACGGTCGATTTTGCATTTTCAACCGTCAAATGATTTTTCTGAAATGCATCCGATTTGATTTTACGGACCTCAAAAATATCTTCAAAGACCTCATTTGCATGAGCCAAATAGTAATCCTCCACCTCAATAAGAGACATCCGGAAATCTGTAAAGGGGGAGATATCCCACCCAAAACCTGCCTTAAAACTAAATAAGCCGGTGATCTTATCATGAACCAGCATGGTCGCTTTTTCGACGCCGCCAATCACTCTTGTCTTTTCAAGAAGCGATTGAAGCAGGCTTGAAAAGTGGATCTCCGAATTTATGGACTTAACAATCAAATTAATCTTCTCAAGTTCTGCATTTTTATTGCTTAGCTCTTCCGATTGTTTTTCAATTTCCTCTTTCTGACTGACAACCTCGGCGGTACGTTCAATAATCAGATTTTCTAGGTTTTTCTTCTCCTTAATTAGTTTTTGAGAACGAACCCGAACTACAACATAGATCAATACGACTAAAAAAAGAAGGTAAAGAAGGTAGGCAAAATAGGTTTGATAAAAAGGTTTTTTAATTGAAAACTTAAAAATTGCAGGGGCAGTAATTTGTCCGTAAATATTCCTGGCAACAACTGTAAAAGTATAATTTCCAGCTGGTAAGTTAGTATATTCCTTATACGTATCGGTCACCCATGCTGAGGGTTCCGATTCAAAACCTTTCAGAAAATATTGAAAAGTAACTGCCTCGTACATACTAAAAGATGGGCTGGAAAAATTAAATGTGACAGTATTTAAACTGTAATCTAAAATTGGAACTGACGGATCGGATTGTGCTGTTGAGATGCGATGATCCGCAGACACGAAGGTTCCCCCAAATAAAACTGAATCTCCGGCAACTGTAAAACTGCGAATCAGCACGCTGGGGGTTTCTGTTAAATTTTTATGAATACCCGGATCATAACAAAACCCGCCATCACTCCCTCCAAACCAAATTTTTCCGTCTGATTCCGGATAAATTGTCCAGATGGTTTTATCCTGGATCGGGTTTATTAAGATCTGAGATTTTGATAACTTTCCATTTAATTCACGTATTTTAATATTCGTTTGATCTCCTCCTGTACTCCAAATATTTCCGTTGGGATCCTCCACAATGGATGAGAGCCACTCTTTTGACATGACTGTATCATTGCGAATTTTCCGAACCGGAGCGAATGCGTTTGTAATCGGATCGTAGGAGAAAATCCCATTTTGAGTGGTAACCCATAACGAATTCCCAACCTTGTTAAGGTGATTGCCAAATCGTGAGGGTAATCCGTTCATTTCATCATAAATCACCGGATTCTCGTTCCCTTCGGGTTTTACCCTGACCAATCCCTGGGTTGCAATCACTGCCCACAATGTCCCGCTTTGATCTTCCTGAATTTCCGAGACATCACCGGTTATACCGGCAATCTTACCCCTGGAAACCCATTTCCCATTAACATTTTGAAAATGAGCGATCCCATCGATTTGCCCAACGTATAATTCTGAATTATTTACAACCGAACGAAATAATTTAAAAGAAAATCCCGGTGACAGCAAATTGGTTGAATTTCCGGATACTGAAAAGACACCTTTGCTTGTTGCCGCAATTATTGCATTATTATCGGGCAGCAGCGACCAGCATGCAGAATTAATTCCTGGAATTGCAACATATTTTTTTTCGGCATCCTCATAGTGAAATAATCCTTTATCAGTCGCAAAAAAGAGGTTCCCGTTATGGCGGAGAATCTGATTAACAGCTCCATCAATTCCCCGCTTCTTATCGAAAAAGGAGAGACACGAAGGTATTTCCACACGGGAAATTCCATTGTCAAGCGCCACCCATAAAACATCATGATTATCAACAAATAGCGCTCTGATATAATCGTTCTGAATGCCCTGATCAATTTTTTGTTTTAAAGTTCCATCGGAATAATAGATTACGATCCCACCCCGCTCAGTGCCAAGACAAATTGTACCGTCTTTAAGGATCGTGGCGCAGGAGATGCTGTTTTGCTGAAGGTATTTGTCATCGGAGGTATGAAAAGTTGCCAGCCCTTTTTCATCCAAGAGCAATAGGCCATTTATGCCGGTTGCGATAACTTCCTTGTTGGTCCCGTAAGGCAACATCCCTTTAATAACCACCGCCTCTGAAAATTGGTTTCCGGTTAAAACCTTAATCTTCAAACCGTTTTTGAGATATTGTAACCCATTTTGCTTATCGAAAAAGAAAAGTTTATCATTCACATAATAAGCTGCATTGATAGTCCCCTGAGTCTTAATTGTTGTGAATGACCGATTCTTCCATAACAGGATAGCTTTATCAGTAACAAAGCATACTCCCTCCTTTGTTGCAAGAATAGCAATTATAGCTTTAAATTTCCGATCCTCCGGGTGCAACGAATCCACCAAACTAGAGAAGAGCAGCTCCCCCTTTGCATCAGGTTGAAGAAAACCTATTTCACCGGCCGCTCCCACAAAGATGGTTCCTGTTGAATCGATCGCAAGCGAGGTAACCTGCGATATTTTTGATGTCTGGATCGTTTTCCATGTTTGCCCGTCAAATTCCAGGATCCCACGGAAATTAGCAAAATACATGATTCCCCTTTTATCCTGCACTACATCAAAATTCTGAACATGTGCCTTATATTCAGAGGGATAATAATTTTTAATGTACGGAAATCCAACATTCTGATTTTGGGCAAATAAACAGATTGGTGTCAACATCCAAAACAGAATTACAATGAGTTTAACACATCTATTCTTATTTACTGCTTTGCTGTCCATCATCATTTGTATTATTATGCTGTTTTACTTAAGATTCCAATTACTTCAAGAGTGAACTCACTATTCTCTGCCATTGCATTAAAAATCAATTCAGGACTAAGCACCAGTAAGGTAGTGCTCGTTTCCGCTTTAAGTCTCACTTCATCAAAACCATCATGCACGATACCCCAATAAGATTCACCCTCAATTAATTCTTTTCCCTTTTGACCTTTTGTAAATTGAGATAATTTTCCAGTCAAAACAAGCAATATTGAATCCTGTGCCTTTTCTTCGGGACTAAGTTCCTCACCGGCCTGCAAACGGATATCCGTTGCATTTTCAATTATTCTTGCAATATCCGGATTAGGAAATGCACTGAAAAGCGGGTTTTGTTTCAGCCGGTTTACCTTATCGAAGAGTGAAAACTGCGGAAAATCCTCAGGTGGTTCAACGATGTATTTATTTATAAAACTCACTTTTACTTTATCCAGTTTACTAAAAACAGTGTTAAAGCGTTCTGAATTTTGTTTTTTTAGAATCTTCACTGAATTTTCCATAATAAAGGGATCGGGGTTCAGGAAGTTGGAAAGGAAAACGGATTCATTATCCGGAAACTCCTGCAGGTAAATAATTGCACAAGCTTTTGTCCACCTGTTGATTTTCAGGTAATCTTTATTGATGATATCTTTAAGCCGTTCAATCACAGTCATTTTTTGCTGCGGGTATTTATCCTTGAAAAGGTGTAAGCTTTCCTCAACCGTTAGTTCTTCGAGGAGTGGGAGGAAAATCTCCTTAATCTCAGGCGATACCGTTAAATCGAGCATCTCAGTTGCAAAAACTCTCGATTCATGCGCGCCGTTATGAAAACTCTGCTGAATGAATTTCATTGTTTTGGAATCATAGAGCATCGAGAGCAACAGAAAAACGTTCTCCTTTTTCTGATTCAATTCTTCGTGCAATGCCTCTACCAACAGGGGCATCTGATTACCCTTCTCAATATCCAGCGTGGCAGCCATTATCCAAACTGTAACCGCAATTTCCTCGTCTATGGTTTCCCTGATCCGGCTAACTTCCATTATTCTGGCATGATACTCCAGTTTGCTTAATGCCTTAAAAACCTGATTTCGTATCGCTTCATCAGGATATTGAATACGTGAGCGGAGAGAATTCAAGGACTTTTCGCAACTTATACTTGAAAAAATGGCAATAATTTTAAGCCTCACATCTTTTGTCGTAGTATTCTTGTCAAACCAGAGGTCGAGTTCGGATAAGATCGGTTCACCGATCATTTTTATAGCTGTAATTGCCTGAGTCGAATAAATCGGTATAAACAGATTATAAATAATAAAATGCCACAATTCCCTCTTCCCGATCTGACCGGCGCTATAAAGAGCCGCATTACGGGTTTCCGGATTCTCGTCCTGCAATAGTGCCTGCATTATCTTGTAGATCTTATAACTGCTGAAATAGGCTAGAATGTGAGCGGCAAGAGTTCTTTGCTTTGCCTCTGTCGATTGAGATAAAAACAACAATGTCTCAAAATCGTTACTCCTGACCTGATGCAAAACAGACAACGTATGTTCGAACAGCTCTTTATTGATTGCCTCAGGATTAGCAAGCAATTGATTTTCAACAATCTGTTCCGCCGATAGTAACCGTCTGCGCTTTATTTGTTCAAGTATTTTTTCCTGATTTATCAATGTTGGAAAGGCAAGTACCTGCTGCAGAAACCGGCTCATTTTCCGGGGCTCTATATTGATCATAACATTCATGATCAAGGTAAAATTTACATCCTTATCTTCTTCTGTTAATTTACTGAGTACGGCAAGATTTGACCTGAACTCATTCGATTTAGAATTATCTTTATCATTTGATGTGAGGATCCGACCAAGCGAGCGTCGGTATTGATTG
>Ga0073936_10010797_pt1 | contig 11147 bp, 7 predicted proteins | sample AliMusrvi5mmetaG_FD_87041 | JGI IMG/M metagenome (GOLD analysis project Ga0073936, IMG submission 87041) | Freshwater lake bacterial and archeal communities from Alinen Mustajarvi, Finland, to study Microbial Dark Matter (Phase II) - Alinen... | ecosystem: Environmental > Aquatic > Freshwater >... | reverse complement strand
GCGGTGGGGAGGCGGAAGGTGACGTTCATGTCGGAGCGGCATTCCTTCTTCGCGGTGCCGCGGTAGAACCCGGAGGCGTCGATGGTGTGGTAGAGCAGCTGTGCCTTGTCGCGGTTGCGCTGGAACATGTTCGCCGGCCCGAATTTCTTGAGCCAGCGCGTGGTGAGCGCCAGAATGTAAACGCTGTAACAGGGCGGCGTGTTGTACATCCCCTCGGCTTCGATGTGCGTCTGGTAGCGCAGCATGGCCGGGATGGTCTTGGCGGCCTTTTCGGCGAGGTCCTTGCGCACGATCACGAGCGTGACGCCGGACGGACCGAGGTTCTTCTGCGCACCGGCGTAGATCAGCGCGAATTGCCGGTAGTCCACCGGACGTGAGAGGATGTCCGAGGACATGTCGCAGACCAGCGGCGCGGCGGGCTTCGGGAAGGCCTTCCACTGCGCGCCGGAGATGGTCTCATTGGAGGTGAGGTGCAGGTAGGCAGCGCCGGGGGTGAGCTTGAGCTCCGCGGCGTCAGGGACGCGGGTGGGGATCTCCTTCTCGCAGTCTGCAGCCACGGTTACGTTGCCGAGCAGGCGCGCCTGCTTGATGGCCGCCGAGCCCCAGCTGCCAGCGTTGACGTAGTCGGCGGTGGCGCCGGGAGGCAGGAAGTTCATCGGGACCATGGCGAACTGCAGGCTGGCGCCGCCCTGCAGGAAGAGCACGGCGTAGTCGTCCGACAGGTTCATCAGTTCGCGGATGTTGGCAGTGGCCTCCTGATGGACAGCGTCGTACTGCTTGCCACGGTGCGACATCTCCAGGATCGACATGCCCGTGCCCTGGTAATCCACCAACTCGGCCTGCGCCTGCTGAAGAACCTCCAGCGGCAGGATTGCCGGACCGGCACAGAAGTTGAATGCACGCGCCATGATCGAGCTCCTCGCGTTTCGTGCTCCCGCCGGTGGGGAGAGGCTGCACAAACCGGCATGCGCACAATACCGTTGCATCCGACACCAAGTCAATCGCGCTTTCGCCTTGACCCGATCCCAACAAATGCGTCATTGTAGACACACTACGTATTTCCTACGGGGGCGTTTGGCACGTTTCGGAAAGATTCGCGCAATGTGGAACAAGTGGAATAAATTTCTGAGTCTGTTCACAAACGACATCGGCATTGATCTGGGCACGGCGAACACGCTGGTCTACGTCAAGGACCGCGGGATTGTGATCCGCGAGCCGTCGGTGGTGGCGATTCAGGAAGGCACAAAGCGTATTCTGGCCGTGGGCGAGGAAGCCAAGCGCATGCTGGGGCGTACACCGGGCAACATCGTGGCCATCCGCCCGATGAAATCCGGTGTCATCGCGGATTTCGACATCACTGAGGCGATGATCCGGTACTTTATCCGGAAGGTGCACACGAACCCCATCCGGATTCCGCCGCGTGTCCTCATTGCGGTGCCCAGCGACATCACTGAGGTCGAGAAGCGCGCCGTGCAGGAATCTGCGCGGCACGCTGGTGCACGGGAGGTCTTTCTGATTGAGGAACCGATGGCGGCTGCCATCGGCGTGGGGTTGCCCGTGTCCGAACCGGCCGGCAACATGATTGTCGATATCGGTGGCGGCACCTGTGAGGTCGCGGTGATCTCGCTGGCCGGCATTGTTTACTCGCGAAGTGTCCGGGTTGGCGGTGACGCCATGGACGAATGCATCGTGCAGTACATGCGGCGGGTGTACAATCTGATGATAGGAGAGCGGACCGCGGAACAGATCAAGATCGAGATCGGCTCGGCGTATTCGACGGGCGAAGAGAAGAGCATGGAGGTCAAGGGCCGCGATCTGGTGGCTGGCCTCCCCAAGACCATCGCCGTCACGTCTGAGGAGATCCGGGAGGCGCTGCAGGAACCGGTGTCCACGATTGTTGACGCCATTCGCATCACGCTGGAGAAATGCCCGCCCGAGCTGTCGGCCGACCTGGTCGACCGCGGCATGGTGCTGGCTGGCGGTAGCTCGCAATTGCGCGGGCTGGACAAGCTCATCGCCGAACAGACGGGATTGCCGGTGCACCTGGCCGACGACCCGATGAGCGCCGTGGCCGAGGGCACGGGCGTGGTGCTGAACGAGATGGATTTTCTTTCCCGCGCGGCAGCGCGGCGCTAGCCCTTCGAGATTGATTTATCCGTGAGCCGTTTCTCCCTGTAGATCCGGCCGCCCGCAGGCGGCCGGTTGGAGTGGATCAGGGTTGAAATCGGCGAAATATTGGCACGGACTCTTGGCTCTCAGCCTGATGCTGGTGGTGGCGGGATGGTTCTCCTCCCGGTTGCTGCTGGATGCGCGCGAGGTCGTCTACCCGTTCGAAAACGCGGTCGCCTGGGCGCGGCTGCACCTGGTCGCTCCCGCGGCCGGCGTGCTCCGGCGGGCCGATCTGGCGGTCCGCAATCGCGAACTTGCCGATGACGTCGAGCGGCTGCACTTGGATGTCGCCCGCTTGGCGGCGCTGGCTGACGAGAATCGCCGCTTGCGCGCCGCGCTCAATTTTCCGCCGCCGTCTGGCTGCCGCATCGCGGTCTGCCCCGTGCTGTCCCGGGGCGGAGCTACTGGCTGGCAACGCCAGATCCGGATCGGCAAGGGACGCCTGGAAGGTCTGCAACCAGGCGATCCGGTTCTGGTGGCCGAGGGTTTGGTCGGGCGCATCGAGAGTGTCACGCCGCACACGTCCGACGTCTTGCTGATTTCAGACCCGAACAGCCAGGTGGCGTGCGAACTGGATCCGCCGCCGGCCGGCATGGACGCGGTGCGCGGCGTGCTATGCGGTGGCGGTGGGCACACCCTCGGCGAGGGTGAACTCCGGCTGCTGTACGTGATCGACCCACTGCGTCTGCGTTTTCTCAAGCGCGACGTGGAAGTTGCGCCACGCACGCGCCTTGTCACCTCCGGCTTGGGCGGCGTCTTCCCGCGCGGCATCCCGGTGGGTTGCGTGCTGGAGACGGCGGTCGACGCCGCCAATCTGTACCGCGAAGCGGTGGTCATGCCTGCCGCGGACCTCGGCAACCTGCAAATCGTGCTCGTGCTGGCACGGCGGACGGAGGGGCGGCCATGAAGATGGACCTTCCCGTGCTGCTGATCGCGCTGGCGTTGAGCGCCGCCGTGCAGAATCTGCTCCCCGGCATGCCCGGTTCGCCGCTGAAGATCCCGTTTTTGTCCGCTGTGGCGATCTACTGCGCGCTCAACCGCCCGCTGGTCCCTGCGATGACGGTTGCGATCTGGGCTGGCTGGCTTACCGACAGCGCAGGAGGCCTTCCCAATTCCTGCACCGCCACCTTTCTGCTGCTGCTGACGCTGGCGCTGCGGCCGCTGCGCCGGATGCTGTTGGACGGCGCTTTTCCCGGCGTGGTAGTCGCCGCAACGGTCATGGCGCCGCTGCAGGCCTTGTGGCAGCTTGCCTGGGCGCGTCTGGCCATGCCCGACAACGGCTGGCGCGCCGTCGGCGACGTGGCGCTGCTCCTGCCGGCCGGCGGGGTTGCCGGTGCGGCGGCTTTTGCTCTCTTCCGCACACTGGATCGATGGGCGGGGAATGTGAAACGGACTGAATCCGTCCATGGAGTGTACTGATCTTATGCACAAGGGTTCACGGTTTCGGGTTCAACGGTTCACGGTTGGCGTGATCGTTCCGACCCTATTGTTGTCAACCGCTGAACCGCTGAACCGTGAACCACGGAACCGCTTTTGACATGGACCTGCACGAACCAAAGCACTTTAACAACTGGAGACTTGCGCTGCTGGGCGTGGTGTTCTTGGCAGGTCTGGTCCTGCTGGGCGTGCGCCTCTATCATCTGCAGGTCGTGCAGTCCTGGGACTACGAGCAGCGGCAGACGAAGCAGAGCGTGCGTCGCGTGCTGCTGCCGAGCCCGCGCGGCCGCATCCTCGACCGCCGTGGCCGCCTGCTGGCGGACAACCAACCCAACTACTGCGTGGCGCTCTATCTGGAGGAACTGCGCCGCCCGGGGCGCTGGAGTAACACGGTCAACGCTGCGGAGATCGAGCTCGACCGCCTGTCCGAGACACTCCAGATCCCGCGCGCCTGTCCGCGCCATCGCATCGAGGAGCACATCCGCAAAAATCTGCCGCTGCCGCTGATCGTCTGGGCGCATCTGGACGATGCTGCGCTGGCCCGTCTGGTCGAGTGCCGCACGAACTTTCCGGGCGTGGACATCTTTGTGCAGCCGGAGCGACTCTATCCGCAGGGGCGACTGGCCGCGCACGTGCTGGGGTACGTCGGCCGCGGCGACCTTGCCGAGGCGGCGCGTGCCGAGGATTTTCACTACCAGCTCCCCGGTCTCAAGGGGCGTGCCGGCTTGGAGAAAGAATACGACGATCTCCTGTGCGGCCTGCCCGGCGGGCAACTGATCCGCGTGGATGCCGTCGGCTACCGCCATGACGAATGGACCGCGCGGCAGCCCGTGCCGGGGCGCGATCTCACGCTGACGCTCGACAGCGGCATCCAGGCCTCGCTTGAGAACGTGCTCGCCGGCGTGCGCGGCGCGGGCGTGGTGCTGGACCCGCGCAATGGCGATATCCTGGCTATGGCCAGCGCGCCAACATTCGACCCGAACGCGCTCTCACCGGCCCCCGCGCCAGAGCTCTGGCAGGCGCTGCTTGATGATTCCGCGCGCCCGTTGCTGAACCGCGCCCTGGCGGGCGTCTATCCGCCCGGCAGCACTATGAAGCCTTTCGTGGCGCTGGCCGCCCTGACGCTGGGCGACCAACCCGCCATCACCACGCACGTCTGCGACGGCTCCTTCCACCTCGGCAACCGCCTCATCCAGTGCGCGAACGGCGAACGCCACGGCGTGGTGGACATGCGCAAGGCCATCGAAGTCTCCTGCAACGTCTATTTCTGCTCCGTGGCCCGCGATATGGGATACGAGCCCATCTGGACGATCGCGCAGCAGGCGGGGATGGGGCGGCGTACAGGGATCGACCTTCCCGGCGAAGCCGCGGGCCTGCTCCCAACTGCTGCCTGGAAGCAGGCGCGCCAGCACGAGGAGTGGTCCGTGGGCGACACCTGCAACGTGGCGATCGGGCAGGGGGATCTGCTCGTCTCGCCGCTGCAGATGGCCGTGGCCACGGCGGCGCTGGCCAACGGCGGGCGCGTGCTGCAGCCGCGGCTCCTGCGGCGCGGAGACAGCGACGAGGGTGAGGTCATTAGCCGCGCCAGCTGGCCTGCGTCGGCAAACGTGTTTGTGTGCTCCGCCATGCGCGACGTGGTCAGCGGCGAAGAGGGGACCGGCCACCGCGTGCGCGTCTCCGGGCTGACCATCGCGGCCAAGACCGGCACGGCCCAGTATCGCGTGGACGGCCAGCCAAAGAAGTACGGGTGGATGATTTCCTTCGCGCCGGCTGAGGCGCCGCGCGTGGTGGCTGTCATGGTGGTCGAGGAGGCGCAAACCGGCGGCCTTACGGTGGGGCCGCGCCTGCAGCGCGTGCTGCTGACGATCTTTGCTGACGAGATCGCGGCCGGCGGAAAGGCGGACGCCACATGAACACGGTTGCCCGCCCCTGGTCTCCGCTCGGCGCACTGCGCCACCTGAACTGGGTGCTGCTGGTCGGCCTGTGCCTGCTGGTGGCCATCGGCACGGCGTTTATCTACAGTGCTTGTTCGATCCGGGACGAGAAAGCGGTGCAGGGTCTCTACCTTCGCCACGCCCAGGTGGCGGCGGTCGGGCTGGCAGTTTATTTGACGCTGGCCTGTGTCAACTACCGGACGCTGCTGCGCGGAACGTGGGTGTTTTATCTAGGCACCCTGTCCCTGCTCGTGGCAGTGCTGGTGTTTGGTGATGTCAACATGGGCGCGCAACGCCGGGTGTTCCATGTGCAGCCATCGGAAATTGCCAAACTGGCGGTGATCCTCTTTCTCGCCTGGTTTCTGGGCCGACGTGATGCGCCCCGCGGCACTGCCGCTTTTCTGGCGGCGCTGGGCGTATTGGCGGTGCCCGTAGCGCTGGTGCTGCAGCAGCCCGATCTGGGCACGGCGCTGGTGTTTGTGCCGACCGTCTTCGCGATGTTGTTTGTCGCCAACGTGTCGCCGCGGGCGTTCTGGACGACGGTTGCCATCGGCGTGGCGGCGGTCGTCTGGGTTCTTTCCGCCGTGGCGATTGCCGAATCGTGGGAGGTCGACAAGAAAACCCACGATTCCCGGCTTCAGGTGATGACCGGGCTGCAGGGGTTTCAGCAGGAGCGGGTGGCGCATTTCCTTTTTCCGGAAAGAGAGTTCGAAAAGGGAGCGAAAAACAATCGGGGCTACGGCTCCTGGAACAAGCGGCAATCCGAAATTGCCGTCGGTTCGGGAGGGGTGTGGGGCAAGGGTTTCTGCAAGGGAGATCAGAACCTGCTGGGGTATCTGCCGCCGCGCGTATCATTCAACGATTTTATTTTTTCCGTGCTGTCTGAGGAGGCGGGGTTTGCGGGCTCGATGACGATCCTGGCGCTCTATGCGCTGGTTATTGGCGCGGTGCTGACCGTGGCCTTCGGCTGCCCCGACGGTGTCGGAAAACTGCTATGCGTGGGTGTGGCCGTGATGATGTTCTGCCATGTGTTCGTGAACATCGCAATGACGGTCGGACTGCTGCCGGTGACGGGATTGCCGTTGCCGTTCATCAGTTCCGGCGGCACCTGCCTGTTGACCATGATGGCGGCGCTGGGTTTCGTCCAGAGTGTGGCGATCCACGGCCGGGAATCCGCGTCGTGTTTTTAGGAAAGGAGTCAGAAGCCAGAATTCAGGATTCAGAATGTCACATTCTGGATTCCGGATTCTGAATTCTGAATTCCGGTTGTTTGGTTCATGTCACGTAACGCTGTACACACGAAAAAAGAAACCGGCGGAATGCCGGTTTCGGAGAGAGAGGACGATATGTTTGGCTGGTTCAAACGCAAGACTCCGAAACGCGAGATTCTCGTCAACGCCGAAAAGCTGGAGATCCGCGTCGCCGTGGTGGAGAACGGCAAGTTGGAGGAATTTCAGGTGGAGCATCCCACCGAGGAGCGGCTGGTAGGTTGTATTTTCAAGGGGCGCATCCAGAACCTCGAACACGACCTGCAGGCCGCGTTTGTGGACATCGGCCTGCGGAAAAACGCCTTCCTGCACTACTGGGACATGCTGCCGGACGACGAAGGACGGCTGGACGAGGATGACGAGCCGAATCACGCCCCGCGCCGGCGCCGCGTCTCGAACGAGGAGATCACGCGCCGCTTCCCGCCGGGCTCGGAAATCATCGTGCAGGTCACCAAGGGCCCCATCGGCACCAAGGGGCCGCGCGTCTCCGCCAACCTCAGCGTGCCCGGTCGCTACCTCGTGATGATGCCCGGCTGCCGCCTGCGCGGCGTGTCGCGCAAGATCGGCGACAGCAAGGAGCGCGTCCGGCTGAAGGCGATCCTCGACCGCCTGCCGATTCCGGAGGACATCGGCCTGATTGTCCGCACCGTCGGCTCCGGCGCCAGCAAGACCGCGTTCGTGCGCGACCTGCGCAACCTGCTCGACATCTGGAAGGAACTCCAGGCCAACATCCGCGAGAAGTCCGCCCCCTGCGTGGTCTACCAGGAGCCCGACCTGGTCGAGCGCATCGTGCGCGACTGGCTGACGGAGGAGATCGACCGCGTCGTGATTGACGACGATGCCGCCTACGAGCGCATCCGCGGCGTGGCCGCGCGCATCTCGCGCCGCGCCCGCAACACCATCACGCACTACGAGGGGCATCTGCCGATCTTCGACCACCACGGCATCGAACGCCAGATCGAGGAGGCCTTCCGGCGCAAGGTGATGCTCAAGTCCGGCGGCCACTTGGTGATCGACGAGACCGAGGCGCTGATCGCCATCGACGTCAACACCGGCCGCCATCGCGGCAAAGGATCGCAGGAAGAGGCCATCCTGGAGGTCAACCTCGAAGCCGTGGAAGAAGTGGCGCGCCAGCTCCGGCTGCGCAACATCGGCGGGTTGGTGGTGCTCGACCTGATCGACATGAAGGCGCGCAAGCACCAGGCGGCCGTATACAAGGCCATGAAGCTCGCCCTCAAGCGCGATCGCGCCCGCACCAACGTCCTGCCCATCTCCGAGTTGGGCCTGATGGAGATGACGCGTCAGCGCCAGGAGGAGAGCATCCAGTCCCAGATGTATGTCGACTGCCCGTACTGCCGCGGCCACGGCCTGATCAAGTCGCCGTTGGCGATCAGCGTCGACATCCAGCGCCAGACGGCCGCCATCATGCGCAAGTGCCGTCTGGACGGTCGTGAAATCGACCTGCAGGTGCATATCGCGCCCGTGGTGCTCGAACGCCTGCGCACCGAGGACGAACAGGTGCTGATCGATCTGCAAAGCCAGTATTCCGGGAAATTGAGCTTCAAGTCCGAGCCGCAACGCCACCCCGAGGCGTTTGCCGTTTCGGATGCGACCGGCAAGATCCTGTATTCCGTCGGCGAGCTCAAGACGCTGTAGCCGCGGCCGACGGCGGGCGGCAGGGACGAGTTGACGGCGCCGGTTCAAACTTCTTTGACAGGATTAACAGGATTTTGCAGGATTTTTTAGCACAGGAATGTGGTGTCGGGCAATCCTGCCGAATCTTGTTAATCCTGTCAAAAGGTGTCGCCTGCTAACGGCCGTCAACTCTGACATGCGCCCCAACGGCCGCGGCTGCCGGAAGAGGTTTCCTTTTTCCCGGCGCTTTTGCTACAACATGGGGCAATGGATGTGGGCGGGTTCGTTGGATCGGGTTGGACAACAGGAAAGATTCGCATGAACAACTGCATGCCCCGGCTTACCGCTGTCGTCGTCGCAGGAATCCTGGCCGCCGCCGCCGCGTCCGCGCAGACGGACCAGGTCTCGCTGGCCACGGGCCTCACGGTTACGGGCGATCGCATGGAGTCCGACACCAACGGCTGGTTCCATGCCGCCGGTCATGTCTTCGTCCTCTCGCCCGACCACAATCTGCGCGCGGACAAGGTGGATCTCAACAAGAACACGGGCGAAGTGCACGCCCGCGGCCACATCGAGCTGTTCCGCAAGGAGCAGGGGCGCTGGGCCGGCGAGGCGTTCGACTATAATTACCTTACCAAGGAGGGGCTTACCGGCGCCAGCGAGGTCAGGGCCAGCAAGTTCGCATACGTGGCGCAGGAAACGCGCGCCGCCTCCAACGGCATGAAGCGCCTGTATCACGCCCGCCTCACCACCTGCGCCAAAACCAACGACGTGGACTGGGACTATTGGATGGCGGCCAGCGAAATCGACTTCCGGGAGCGCGACCGCGTCACGCTCTACAACGCCGTGTGGTACTTCGAAGGCGTGCCGTTTTTCTATCTGCCGTACGCCACACGCGACCTCAATCATCCCTTCGGTCCGCTGATCATTCCCGGCTACCGCTCCAGTTGGGGCCCTTATCTGCTGACCACCTACACGTACCCGCTCTACAACCCGCCGGGATATGACCTGCTCACCGGCAATGTCCTGCTCGACTACCGCGGCGCGCGCGGCCTCGCCTACGGGCACGAATTCGACTGGTCCCAGGAGGAGCTGGGGAATGGCCGCTTCGGCTTCTACCTGACCCACGACCAGGACCCCAACAAGAACGAAGACCCCAATCTGCCGCCCATCGACCCGAACCGCTATCGCGTCTACTTCCAGCATACGGCCAATCTCACGCCCAACGACCAGGTGCTGGCGCAGGCCGACATCCTCAGCGATGAGCACATGCTGCAGGACTTCTTCCCCAGTCTCTACCGCGCGGAGAGCCAACCCGACAATTTCATCGCCTACACGCATCGCAGCCTGACCTACGCCGCCGGCCTCGACGCCTCCGGCCCGCTGAACAACACCTTCACCGGCGTCGGTCACGTGCCGGAAGGGTGGCTGAAAATCATGCCGCAGGAACTGTTCGAGGATTCGGGGCTCTACTACGAGAGCGATAACAGCGCCGGGTACCTCGCGCAACAGTGGGCCAACGACGGCATCTTCACCAATGCCGCCAATGCGTTCGAGCCCGACACCGTGCGCATCCACTCGCAGCAGAAGCTGACGTATCCGTTCCAGTTGTTCGATGCCGTCAACATCGTGCCGCGCGCCGTCTACGACTACACGTTCTACTCCCACCTGGCCGACGGCAAGTCCAACGAGGTCCGCAGCATCTTCGAGTTCGGCACGGAGGCTTCCACCAAGTGGTATGCCAACTATGGCGACTACCGCCACATCATCGAGCCTTACCTCGACTACGCCCTCATCTCGACGCCGCTGAACGTCAAGCGCGGCCAGAACTACTTCTTCGACCGCGTGGACGGCCCGCGCGAATGGGGCGATCAGTTCGGCCTCGATGGAAACTACGCGCCGCAGCGGTGGAACGGCGTGCGTCCGGGTGTGCGGAACACGGTTCAGACCAAGGACGCCGACGGCAACTCGCGCACGGTCTTCGACTGGGACGTGTTCGTGGCGTACCGCATCGGCGGGCAGAGCAACACCAACGGCCTGTGCATGGAAGGGTGGGATCTGACCTATCGTCCGGATCGCGACGTCAAGTTCCGCACCGAGGGGCTGTACGATCCCAAGGACGGCGGCCGCATGGACATGTCCGACTCCAGCGTGACGTTCGGCGAGGGGCGCGACTGGAGCTTTGAGCTGGGGTACTTTACCAGCGACCCGGTCGATCCCGCGTCGCTCAACCCGCTGCCGCCCGACGAGGCCGACCTTATTGGCTACAACTTCCTGCGCCCGGCCCAACTGGTGCGCGCTTCCGTCACGCACCGGTTCAACTCCTACTGGTCCGCCGATGTTTTCCTGCGCTATGCGACAAAGGGTTCGGAAATGGAAGAGGTCGGCGGCTATCTCCAATACGAACTGGACTGCGTCGCCTTCCGCCTGGCCACCGGTTACATTCCCGCGTTCACCCGCTACGACGGCACGCACTGCTCCGCCGACTACAACGTTTCATTGCAGGTCTGGATCAAGGCCTTCCAAAACGGCTATCTGGACAAGATGCAGGGGTGGTAGCGCGCGGATCGCGCCTGTTCGCCGATGTGGCGCCCGATTGGAGCGCGAAGGCGGTCAGATGTCCGGCCGCGAACGCCACATCTGCAGGCGAAACACCAACGAAGCTTGCGGGCGCTTTGCAGTCAACAGGGTGCTGGTTGAATGG
>Ga0073936_10010794_pt1 | contig 11150 bp, 7 predicted proteins | sample AliMusrvi5mmetaG_FD_87041 | JGI IMG/M metagenome (GOLD analysis project Ga0073936, IMG submission 87041) | Freshwater lake bacterial and archeal communities from Alinen Mustajarvi, Finland, to study Microbial Dark Matter (Phase II) - Alinen... | ecosystem: Environmental > Aquatic > Freshwater >... | reverse complement strand
CTCCAGATGCTTCTGAAGTGCTTCACCGGTCATCGCCTTCAGGGACGAAATTGGCGGCTGACGGACGGGCAGCACCGCCGACGGGGCCTGCACTGACCGGATGTTCTGCCGCATCGTCACCTGGCTGGCGCCGTCGGACATAAACTCAACTCCCTGCCATTCCAGGAGACGCTCCAATACGTAGGCGGCCTCATTCAAGGGCAGGCCGCCCTTCGGACTGCTGCCCGTGACAGAGCCCGTGAACGTTTGCGCCTGCCACACCAAGTTGGAGATAACGGAGGCGGACAACTGGGCACAATGCAGATACACATATTGTTGTAGAACAAGAGGTACGGGGATCTGATAAAGTTTGAGCGTGGTGATCTCTTCAGATCTGTTCACCACGGGCCATCGCGGGTGAAAAGGTCTTTCTGCAGCCAAGGAAGGGGTTGATGCATGGCGGACCGCAAAATAGCCGCCCGATAAGTCGCCAACCACATCGATGGCGATATCGTGATAGGATAAGGCCGTGACTATAATGGCTATCGCTTCTCCATCCGACACATCCCCCGTCGTTTTCAAGGAAATCGAGCGGCCTCCGGAACTCGATGGATGCATGAGCATGCCGCACCCCATGAGTTCGCTGGACAGATAGCGCATCACCATATCAAGGGAGGCGGAGTTGAACTTCAACTCGATGGTTCTCCCCTTTGTGGACCTCGACTGAACATCAACCTCCTTGCACGCCCTAAGGGCGCCAAGAAGGGCCGACCTTGAACCGCGACCGAGAACAACCACCGCCTTTGCCTCGTCCACGGCCAGCAGGGCGGCGGAGGCCGGAAGGGAGGCCGATGTCAAGACGCGCAGCTTCTTTGTTTCAGGTTCGCGTACGAACAGACACGGGGAGCCATCCCGGGCGGTAAAGACGGCCCGCAGGTCGACTTTCAGAAGATCGGACGCGCCCTTCTCCGCTTCGGCGATAATGTCGGGAGCAGTCGGCAATTGAGCTGACTCTGCCCGAACAATTCCCGGTTCCCGTGAATTAGCCATGCCGGGTGATGTCGACACCGCGGTAACGAGCGGGTCTGCCGGAACGGTCTGGCATTCACGTTCGTAGATCTGCCGGTATTCCTCGAACGTCGGTTCGGTCACCTCGCGGAAGGCGGCCATCGTCCCATTGGCACCGGAACTCGTGACATAATCATAGTACCCGTCCGAAACGGCCTGCAGGCGGAGCCAAGTCCCTTCACCAGGCAGCCGGTTCCCGGCCATTGTGACAAGGCAAGAGCGGGGAAATCTGACTACCCCTGAAGCGTTCGTCACGGGTTTTCCGCCCACGACCATGTTGGGGCTCAGCACCTGTAAGACACGAGCCTCCAGCATTTTTACACTGCCAACCATTTGTGCATTGCCATAGACAGACGGAATTCGGCGAACTCTGCCCGGTATTACGGGCGCCACCGGTGCCGACGCGGTCACGCCGGCAATCCTCACCAGAACACCGTTATCAAACGCATAGACGCCACGGATGTTCTGCTCGTAATAGGCGCGGGTTCCCGGGGCCGGACCTGAAACGCCGGACCCCGCCAATACCCGGCCTTCTGCTGTTACACAACTGGCACCCAGAGCCAAGACACCAAACCATACCCATACTATCTTTTTCCATTCGCTCATCGCTCACCTCTCTTAAGACTAAAGTAGTCAGGAGTCAGAATTCAGAATACTGACTTCTGAATACTGAATACCTGAATGCCCTCTCCTCCCACACATACCTCACCGCCACCGGCCGGCCGCCAAACTCCTTGCCCCAGTCGAGGGTGCCGACTATTCACGGTCTGCCGCCTGGCTCCATTCCAGGAGCTTCTTTTTCAGCGTAGATTTGCTGGGCAGGTAGAGCTGATACCACCGCACATTCACCAGACACTGTCTGTTGAATTCGTGCCCCATACTCAAGGTAGAACTGACGCATAAATTGCAGATTGCTGACCGAGAAGCCACGTCCAAACTCAGCGGTTAGCCTGCCCGATACGTCCCTGAGCAATTCTTTCCCGTACGCCGCCCTCTGCGCTCCTTTTTGCTCCTGCTCGACGATGCGCCGGCCAATCTCGAAACTGGTATGCACCTGCACAAGATCCACCCCCCTGGCCACAGTGGCCCGGGCGGAGGCGATCAGATGCCGTATATCCGCAATAAATGACTCCGTCAGTTTCATGTCGAATCCTTATTTATAGAAATTTATACGCATGTATACGCCTTCGGGCTTATAAATTAACCTCGTCGATTATACCCGCCCCGAGCCCGGCACCCAATTCATTTGCCCTCTCCCTGCGGATTCATTCTGACTCCTGAATTCTGACTTCTGACTATTTCCCCACATTCCTCATCACCACCGGCCGCCCGCCAAACTCCTTGCCCCAGCCCGTGGTGCCGGGAAGGTAGTAGATGGTGGCTTTGGTGGTGCCGTAAAACGCGTAGCCGCCAAGATTAGGAGCATCGCCTTTAAAATACACACCACTCAGACTTGTACACCCCTGAAACGCGCAGTCCCCGATATTGGCGACGCTTTTAGGAATTGTCATGCTGGTCAATCCGGCGCAGCCATCGAACGCATGGATTCCAATACTCGTACAGCTATCTGAAATCGTCGCACCGGTCAGGCGGACACAGCCACGGAACGTGTCCGACCCGATGCTAACGACGCTGCTCGGAATCGTAACATTGGTCAGGTTCGTGCAATCCCGGAACGTACTAAATTCCAAGGTCATGACACCGTTTGGAATCGTCACGCTGGTCAGCCCGGAACTACTCTCGAACGCAGAAGATGCGATTTGGGTGACACAAGCGGAAATCACATAACCTCCGACCTTGCCACTCGGATAGCGGACGAGACGCGTCTTGTCCTTGTTAAACACAACTCCGTCAACACTGCTAAAGGCAGGGTTGGCCGGATCCACCACAAGTGCAGTCATCCGGCGACATTCATCAAAAGAGAACGAGGCGAAACTAGTGACGCTAGCGGGGATCGTAAGGCTGGTCAGCTTTTCGCACCCCCAAAACGCCCAACCCCCGATACTGGTTACACTGTTCGGAATCGTGACGCTTTTCAGTTTTGCGCATTCCTTGAACGCAAATTCCCCAATGCCGATCACACTATTGGGAATGGTGTATTTTCCACTCTTGCCCCCGGGGCAGCAGAAGAGTCCGGTCTTATCTTTATTGAACAGAACCCCGTCAATACTGCTGCAATAGGTCGGGTTGGCTGCAGCCACCTTGATTGAGGTTAGACTACTACAATCACAGAACGCCAGGCTTCCGATACTGGTGACACTGTTCGGGATTGTGACGCTGGTTAGGTTGGTGCAGTCTTGAAAAGCCCCGTCCCCGATACTCGTGACCGGTATACCGCTGATCGTTTCGGGGATGGTGACGGCGCCGCCGGGGCCCTTGTATTTGGTGATCGTGATCGTGCCCTTGGTGATCGTGCAGGTGAAGAGACCGAGATCCATCGGCTCCGGGCTCAGCGCGGTTGGCCTCCCCCCGAATTCCTTGCCCCAGCCTTTGGTTCCTGGGAGGTAGTAGATGGTAGCTTTGTCGTCGCCGGCAAATACTCGCGCATCAGAACCGCCTTCGGGCGCGTTCCCTTTGAAATAAACACTAGTCAGGTTGGGGCACTTTTGGAACGCACATGCACCTATGTTGGCAACGCTCTCTGGTATCGTCGCATTGGTCAAACTTGTGCATCCCGAGAAAGCGCCAATGTCGATGTTTGTGACACTGGGCGGAATCGTTACACTCGTCAGGTTGGAGCAACCAAAGAATGCTCCGCCTTCCCACCAATCGCCCCCTATACTGGTAATGCCGTTGGGAATCGTCACATTAGACAGACTGGTGCAGTTCTTGAACGCACGAACCTCCAGAGATATGACACCGTATGGGATCGTCACGCTGGTCAGGCTGAAACAGCCCTCGAACACCCCTCCCTCCCAGAAATTGCCGCCCAAGCGGGTGACGCTGGCAGGTATCGTGACGTTGGTCAAACCGGTACAGTTCGCAAAGGTCCCACGTTCCAACGTTGTCACCCCCTGCGGGATCGTCACGCTTGTTAGTCTAACGCTTCCCTTAAACGCACCAGGCTCGATTTGTGTAACGGTACTGGGAATCACATAACTTCCAGCTCTACCACTTGGGTAACTGACGAGACAGGTCTTCGCCTTATTGAATACGATACCGTCCGCACTAGTGCTGTAAACAGGGTTAGCTGCGTCTACCATGATCGCGTTCAGTTGGGAGCAGTAAGAAAAGGCGTATCCTCCGATACTGTTAACCGTTGCAGGAATTGTGAGACCGGTCAGCTTGCCACACCCAGCGAATGCAGCCCATTCAATACCGGCAACATAATTTGGGACCATGTAACTTCCAGCCTTTCCCTTCGGATAGTAGACGAGGGCTGTCTTCTCCTTATTGAACACGACACCATCCTTGCTGCTGGTGTAAGTGGAATTAAGAATATCCACTGCAATCGAGGACAGGTTGCTGCAACCAGAGAACGTCGAGTCCCAGTCTATGCCGGTGACGCTGGCGGGGATGGTGACGGTGGTCAGGTTGGCGCAGTTCAAGAAGGCATGACCCCCGATACTCGCAACGTTCTTGCCAATCGTGACTTTGGCCAAACCGGTGCATTTCGTAAACACATCATTTCCAATGTTCGTGACGCTATTCGGGATGGCAACACTGGTCACGTTGGCACAGTTCAAGAAGGCCTCGTTCTTGATAGTGGTGACGGGAAGACCGCTGATCGTAGCCGGGATGATTACCGCGCCGCCATCGCCCGTGTATTTGACGATGGTGACCGCACCGTTCGTGGCCGTGCAGGAGAAATCGTGTTCGATTGTTGCCGCTGGCGAGTCGGCGGTGTTTGTCGCGTCAGTCCACACGGCGGTCGGCCGCCCGCCGAATTCTTTGCCCCAGCCCTTGGTGCCTGGGAGGTAGTAGATGGTTAGATTATTGGCACCGTCAAAAGGCCGTGCACCGAGACCGGGCGCGTTGCCCCGGAAAACCATGCTTGTAAGACTAAGACATGTCCCGAACGCACACACCCCTATATTGGTTACGCTTGGGGGAACCGCCACATTTCTCAAGTTGGCACAACGATTAAAGCCCTGAGTCTCGATACTGGTAACGTTGTTAGGAATTGAGACACTCGTCAAACTGGCGCATTCACCAAAAACTCCACTTCCGATGTGCGTGATGCCAGCACCAATGGTAAGATTGGTTGCTTCTGAACATTCCCAGAAAGCCCAGCCATCGACCTCGGTGATGCTGTTTGGAATCGTAATGCTGCTCAGGTTCCTGCACCCACCGTACGCCCCTGATCCGATCCTGGTGACCCCGGTGGGCACCACGTAACTACCGGTCTTGCCCGGTGGATATCGAATAAGGGTTGTCATTTCTTTGTCGAATACGACCCCATCCTTACTGGCAAACGCGGGGTTCAGCACATCCACCATGATGGAAGCCAGACTACTGCAACGATGAAACGTCGGTCCCCACCATACATTGGTGATGCTGGCCGGGATCGTGACGCCGGTCAGGCTGGAGCAGCCGCAAAACGCCCAGTCTCCTATATGGGTGACGCCGTTCGGAATAGTAACGCCAGTCAACTTGGGACAGGAAAAGAAGGCACCAGGCCCGATGCTGGTGATCCTATTGGGAATGACGTAACTACCCGATCTTCCGCAAGGATAACCCAAGAGGCTGGTCATCTCCTTGTTGAACACGACCCCGTCCTTACTGCTGGCTAACGCAGGGTTCAGCACATCCACCCAGATCGAGGTTAGACTGCTACATCCATTGAACTGAGATCCCCTGCCCCAGTTAAGACCGGTAACACCGACAGGGATTGTGATGTTTGTTAACTTTGAACAACCTGAGAACGCCTCCTTTCCGATCACTGTGACGCGCTGATCAATCGTGATCTTTCCAAGCTCGGCACAATTCTTAAACGCCCCGTTTCCGATGACGACAACGCTGTTTGGAAGTGTAACACTGGTCACGTTGCTGCAGTTCAAGAAGGCTTCATTCTTGATGATGGTGACGGGAAGGCCACTGATCGTGGCCGGGATGTTTACCGCACCACCTTCGCCCGTGTACTTGACGATGGTGATGGTGCCATTCGTGGCCGTGCAGGAGAAATCGTGTTCGTCCGTGGCCGCCCCGGGAGCCTGTTTCGCTGAATCATTCGCCTGATTTTCGGCACGCGGAGCCGTTCGCCCTACTAGTGAATCAGAGCCTTGCGATTCGGGAGGGCGAGTGTCCTCACGAGCCGCGCTCTTGAACGGCTTGCCTGGTGCTGACAGATAGGCGGTAACTCCAATCACACCAGCCACCACAAGACCGCCAATGACCATCGCCGCGATTCCTGGCCTCCGCCGCCGTTGCTGTTGCTGTCCCAGCGGCAGGGCGCCTTTAACCGAGCGATCGATGTCGGACACTACATCCGCCATGGTGGCGTAGCGATCGCGCAACTCGCGGGCCATGCAGCCTTCGGCGATCCGGACAAGGGCCGGATTGACCTTGGGGTTGAGAGAACGGATGGGCGGCGGTGGGCCTTTGATGACCTGGTCAAGGATGAGCTGGGGCGTGCGGCCGGTATAGGGCGGCTGGCCGGTGAGCAGTTCGTAGAGTAGCGCGCCAAAAGCGTAGATGTCGCAGCGGGTATCCTCGGCCTCGCCACGGGCCACGGCGGGCGACATGTAGGGCGCCGTGCCTTCCAGATGGCTGGCGGAGGCGTCGATCATCGAGTCGTTGAATACCGTGCGGACCAGGCCGAAGTCGGTCAGGAAGGCATTACCGTCCTTGTCCAGCAGCACGTTGCCGGGCTTGAGGTCGCGGTGAATGATCCCGTGGGCATGCGCGTGGGCCAGGGCTCCGGCCACCTGCCGGGCAATCGCCAGAACCCGCTCCTCCGGCAACGGCTGACCGGGTTGGTACTGGGCCAGCAAGCTGCCGCCCGCGATGTAGGACATGACGTAATAAGGCCCTTCCTTACGGTTCGAGACCTCCAGCACCCGCAGGATCCACGGATGCGAGAGTCGGTACATGTGCCGCGCCTCGGTCAGGAACCGGTGTACCGACTGCGGATCGACCGCCAGGTGCGGCTTCATGATCTTGATCGCCACTTGGGTATCGGTGAGCGGCTCGCGCGCCAGATAAACCTGGCCCATGCCGCCCTCGCCGAGAAGACGCAGGATCTCGAAGCGGTCCAGCCGACCGAGCGTGCCCGGTGTGGCCGGCGGGTCGAACGCGCCGCGCATGAGCATCGTGTCCTGGGGCAGGTTCCCAGCCGAGGAGGAGATGGGTGGATTCGGTGTCGCCGACGGATTGGGGTCGCTCTCGTTCATGGCCGTTCTCCCGTATACGTTTTCAACAGTTGCAGACTCTCTTCTATCAGGGTCCGGAGGGGGGCGTCGAGCCAGGATCGTGTCAGTACCCAGTTCAGGCCATCCGCCAGGGCGTCATTGCCCAGGCCGGTAATCCGGCGGCGGCAGCGCACCAAGGCGGCGGCGATGCTGGCGAAGTAGAGCACCGAGGCGATGTCGCGAGGCAGCGGACTGTGCGGGCTCAGGCGGCAGGCCTTGGCAAAGTCCTTGGTGATCTTCAGCAATTCCACAGGCGGATTCGGGTGGGCCAGCAGATCGCCGAAACTCTTGAGAACCAGCCCCTGCGCCTCAGCCAGGGTCCTGACCTTGACGGCCAACCCCCGTTCCAGGTTGATCAGGTCGACCTGCAAGGGAGCGGTCAACTGGTGCCGCAGGATGGCCCCCAGTTCCTCGTCACGCCAGAGCCGATCGGAGTCGGGACCCAAATCGAGCAGGGTGGCGAGTTGTTTGCGGTCAGTGTCGAAAACGGATTTTAGATCTTTTGGCATTTGAGTAACTTCCTTTCTACTAGAGCGAGAAGTCAGAATCCAGAATCCAGGAGTCAGAATAGGGATCATTGTGCTATTCGCAGGAACTTTCATTCGCATTTTCCCATTCTGGATTCTGTATTCTGACTCCTGAATACTGTCTTTTATCCCCTCATCATCTACTACGCCGCCGCCCCATCCGATCCTGCGTGACTATTTTTCCCTCACAAGATCCAGCAGGTTTTCACGGGTGAGGAGCGAGGCATCCTGCGGTCGTTCCAGAAAGGGACGCACGTCGGTTACAGCCCGCTCGAAATCCATCTGCTCCAAACGGGCGGCGATCTCGTTGCGCCAGGTCCCTTCTGTCATTTCCGACCCTTTCCATTCCGTCTGACGCAGGGCATTATTCAAAAGAATCAGATTGGGGGCGGGCCAGCGCCGATCCGACAAGTACCACATCAAGTCATAGAGGTCGCGACCTTTGGTGTAGGATCGGCTCAGAACCGCATGGAGTTTGCCCGCAAGAAGCGAAGCGGGATCGTAATGAGAAGCCTGGCCTCAACATGCCGCCTGACAATCGAAATAGCCGTGCCCGCCCCCTCTGGAGGACGGGTATCCACTTCCACCTTGATCATGAAAACCTCATCCGGCTGCATCGAAAGGCCCAACTCGTAGAAAAGTCCCCTGAATTTAACCAACGCCGACTTGACGGTGTTATCCTCTCGAATCTTCCGATCCATGGAATACGTTTCAGCCCCGAATGCCGTACACACACCCTCGATGAAAGGCCTAATCGTGTGACTTGTATCCTGCCGATTCAGCGAAAAATCCAAATCTTCCGAGAAACGTTGCAGCCCAAACAAAAATCGAAGCGCCGTGCCCCCGAGAAAGGCCCACTCCCGAAAGGCCCCTTGATCCCCCAACAGTTGAAGCATTCGCGCCTGAAGATATTCACGAACCACATTCCTGCGACGGTTCAAGTCCGGCGTTTCACGAGCCAGCAGTTCTCGAAGATAATCCTTCATCGTCACTCTCCCTCATCATGATTCCTGAAGATCGCGGAGACACTTCACCGCCCGCAGCAGTTTTGGACTCCGATCCAATTCGGCCATCGAGCGGGCCTTTTCCCAATCGAAATGCTCCGAAGGTTCAAACCGTAATTCACGCAAATACCCAGGATCATCGCTTCCCGGGGTGAGATACAACAGATCCAGCAATGCTTTTTCAGGAGTCGCCATGAAGACCATTCGATCTTGAACTGTCTTAACCTGGCTGTACCCCAAGAACCATCCGGGCTTAACGTGTTGATAGGAGAATACACCGACTGGTGTTTGAAGGGTCTCGGGGCGCCCGGTAGTGACGCTGGTTGTCTCCGGAACATATTCTGGAATCATTCCGTGCCAGGCCAACGCGGATTGCAGACTGATATATGATGCCTTCTTGATTCGGTTGGCAATATATAAGGCATTGACCATATGACGGCGCCAAGGATCCGCCAACACGTAGAACCCGCGCCTTATTTGGAGAACCTTACCTGCTTTGATCCAACGATCCAATTGTCGCCGAATACTCGGAGTTGAAGCCTGCCCCCCCACAGTCAACCATCCTGTGGTAAAGACGTCTTCTTTTCCAATCGCCCCAATGAATTCATCGAAATTCATTTCGGAAAAATGACATATTTGTCTGCTTAATGCAACAAATTGTTACAGTTCCAAGATTCGTCGCCACTATTTCGACAGCACTCGTTTCAGTTCCCGGATCTCGGATTCGACGTCCCGCTCGTCAGCCACCGTCTCCCGGACGACCTCCCGCAAAACCCGCATGAACATGCGTTTGGCGGTAATCAGGAGATTCGACGCCTCGGACGGCGACCGCAGGCCGAACTGCGCCACCAACTCTTCATAGGGCAGAAGCGGGGCATCATTGAAGATGGGGCCGATAATACGGGCTTCCAAGACACCCCACAGGGCTGGGCGGGCCTTGGCGCGACACTCATCCCGCATCCGCTCCACCGTCCGGGCAAGAACCTGGCGCGCCCAAAGCGCATCAAACGAGTCCGACAGTCCGGCCTCACCGGAAGGCAACTCGGGCAGGTCGTCCAAGCGCGCGGCATCCGGGCTTGAGGGCCTGCGCTTGGCCGCTTGTTGCTGGCGCAACTGGCTCATCACAAAATTGCTGAACACCTTCAGAACGAAGGATCGGAACCGGCCCTTTGTGGGCGAGGCCTGGCGCAGAACATTCTGTTCCATCAGTTTTTCGAGCAGAAAGGTCTGCACGAGGTCCTCGGCCTGGTCTGGAGAAATACGCAGATGGAAGATCAGATGCCCGACGAGGACCGGACGATAGAGGAGCGTGATCGTTTCAAGGTCGGCCACCCATGTTTCCCCGGCCCGGTTGCCAGCCCTGGCGACCATGGTCCACCGCGTCGGTGGCAACGCCGCCAGACCACGGGGAGAACCCTCAGGCATTTGACGTTCTTTTTCGCTCAAGTTTAGCCGCATACACACCCCAGGGAAAAGATTAACCACCCGCTCCGCTAGAGGCACTGCGCTAGTTCTTATTCCGCTGGGCGGGGATGGTTTGTTGCGCTGCGTTCGTCGAGTCATCAATCTGGAGACGGGGCCTGTACGAAAAAACGGTCTCTGTGATCTCCAACACCAACATGTAAGGACCGACCGTTATTCTGTCGCCATCCTTAACGATGGTTTCCTGAACCTTGCTGCCGTTCACAAACAGACCATTCCGGCTGTTCAGATCCCGGATGCACCAGCCTTTGGGAGTCCGTTGCAGGAAGGCGTGCCGCTTCGAGACCTCGGGCAACAACAACTGCACAGGGTTATCCACGTCGCGTCCGATGCTCGTGCCAGCTTCAACGACGGGAACACACAGTTCCTGCTTTCCGTTCCGATAGACGACTACTCGTGCTTGCATAACCACCCTCCTTGTCATTCACCATCGTCGCGATCATGCCGGAAGCGGGCGGGAAGGTCAAGGCCCAGTCAATGATTCCGCTGAAAAACCCTGACGCCCTTTGATCCAGCCAGCTTGGTCTTTTTCTACTTTCGCCGCAATCTTTTCTTCCTCGCTGGCGACCGCCCCTCTAGAACCGGTGTGGGCGTGATCCGCCGCACTGCCAGCGTGGCGCGGTCTGACAACGACCACTGAACTTCCTCCCCGGCCTCCAAGCCGATGGCCGCCGCCAGCGGCAGGGGGATGAATACATAGAACCGATCGGTCCGTCCTTTCGAACGAATCGCCTGCACTT
>Ga0073936_10010789_pt1 | contig 11152 bp, 14 predicted proteins | sample AliMusrvi5mmetaG_FD_87041 | JGI IMG/M metagenome (GOLD analysis project Ga0073936, IMG submission 87041) | Freshwater lake bacterial and archeal communities from Alinen Mustajarvi, Finland, to study Microbial Dark Matter (Phase II) - Alinen... | ecosystem: Environmental > Aquatic > Freshwater >... | reverse complement strand
GGACGGCTATGAACTGGTCGAGGCATCGCTGAAGGTCCGCCCCGAACTGAAAGTCCTGATGATGACCGCCTATGCCGCCGACAGGCCGCCGCCTTCGGCGCTGCGAGCACGCGAGATCCGCACCCTGGTCAAGCCCTTCGATCCCGACCGGATGTGCGACCTGGTCGTGGATATGCTGTCGCGCCCTTAATCGATACTTGATCGCCCGCGCTTGATCTCGGCGCGATGCTTCTTGCCATCCAGGCGCTTGCGCTTGCTGGACCTGGGCACCTTGGTGGGACGGCGCACCCGCTTTGGCGTGGCGGCTTCACGGATGATCGCCACCAGGCGTTCGCGCGCATCGGCACGGTTGCGTTCCTGCTCGCGGAATCGTTGGGCCGTGATTATCAGTTCGCGGGCCTGCGTCAGCTTTCCGCTGCGCAGCAAAGCCTCGCGGGCGACATCGGTGAGGCTGGCGGAGGTCAGGACGTTGAAACGCAGCTGCACCGCGCTGGACACCTTGTTGACGTTCTGGCCGCCCGGACCGGAACTGCGGATGAAGCTTTCCTCCAGTTCGCTGTCAGGAATGGAGATGTGGTGGGTGACGAAGAGATTCATGCGCCGAACAATCGGCGCAGGCCGCTCTTGATCAGCTTGCCGCCTTCGTTGCGCGGCAGCAGGTCCGGACTGATCCGCAGCTGCTGGGGCACCTTGAAGGCGGCGAGACGCGCGGCGGCGAACGCCCGCAGCTCACCCTCGCTCACTTCGATACCGGGACGCGTCTGGACAAGCGCCGCCGGTACTTCGCCCAGGATGGGATGCGGCAGCCCGATCAGCGCGGCATCGGCCACTGCCGGATGCTGGATCAGGACATTCTCCACTTCGATGCAATAGATATTCTCGCCGCCGCGGATCAGCATGTCTTCGCCGCGGTCCAGGATGGTGCAGAAGCCTTCGCCGTCCAGCATGGCCAGATCGCCGGTTTTCAACCAACCACCCTGGAATGCGGCGGCGGTGGCCTCGGGACGATTCCAATAGCCTTTCACAATATTGGGACCGAAAGCCCAAAGCTCGCCCGCGATATCGGACGGCTGCTCCACGCCATTCTTCAGGATTTTCAGGCCGCTGACGGGCAGCGCGGGCCCACAGCTTCCCGGCCGGTGCAGATAATCTTCCGCCGAATGGGTGGTGCAGGTGGCGGACGTCTCGGTCATACCCCAACCCTGCCCCGGCATGGCGCCCAAATCCTCGCGAATGCGCCCCGCCAAGGAGGGGGGCGACGGTGCGCCGCCAAAGGTAATCAGTTGCAGCGACGACAGATCGCGCCCCTTGGCCTGCTCCAGCAGCGCCAGCGGCACGGCGGGCACCCCGCCCGTCACCATCACGCCTTCGCGTTCGATCAGGTCCAGGGCTACCCCGGAGTTGAACTTGCGCATCAGCACCAGCTTGCCGCCCGCCGCCATGCCCGGCAGCAGAACCGACAGGCTGCCGATGACATGGAAGAAGGGCACCGCGAGCAAGGTGACGCGCTGCTTTGCCGCCGGCTTCGGCGCCTCCCCCACGCGCGCAGCGCTGGTGGGGGAGGTGGCCGTAGCAGCGCTTGCGATGCGAAGGCCGGAGGGGGAATCAAAAACGTCACCCCGGCGTAGCGCATTGCGCGCCTCCGAGAATGGCGCAGCGAAAATGTTGGTGGTCAGCGAGCGATGGGTGCCCAGCGCGCCCTTGGGCGCGCCGGTGGTGCCGGAAGTATAGAAGATGGTGGCGTCGTCTTCCGGCGACAGCGCGACATCGGGCACCACGCCTTCCGGTAGATCCGCCCAATGACCCGGCGCGCCGATCACATCTTCCAGCACGGTCACGCCGGCGGGCGCATTGGCGGCGCGGGTGACAAAGAGCTGCGCCGGGGGCAGATCGGCCAGCCGCGCCAGGCGCTCGGCATCGGCAAAAACAAAGCGGGCGCCGGAATCCAGGATGGCATAGGCAAGCTCGGTGCCGGTCCACCAGGCATTGAGCGGCACGGCGATTGCCCCGGCCAGCAAGGCTCCCATGAACACCACCGGCCATTCGGGCAGGTTGCGCATCACCAGCGCAACCCGGTCGCCTTTTTGCAAACCGCGCTCGGCCAGCAGCGCCGCCACGGCCAGGGCGGCGCGGGCAAAGGCGTCGTAGCTGACGCGCTCATTTTGATAGACCAGGAATTCCCGTGCGCCATGGCTGCGCGCCCGTGCAAAGACCTCTGCCGCCGTGGCCGGGACATGCTTCCACACCGTTATCGCTCGGCCGCGCACCATCACCGGCACGGTCTCGAACGGGGCGCCCGGCGCGGTCAGGCGCGCATGCGCCTGCGCCAAGCTCATCACCGGCCAGTTTTTGGACCTGTCATTCATCACGGGGCTTAGTATAACCGCAGCCATGACAACGGCATCGGGTTTTTCAGAGCAAAAGCTGGCGGGCATCCCGCAGATGCTGGAAGGCCAGATCGCGGCGGGCGCGCTGCCCGGCGCCCTGACCCTGATCTGGCGGCGCGGGGCCATCGCGCATCTCAGCCTGCTGGGCGAGATCGACCGCGAAAATCACGTGCCCATGCGCGAGGACGCGATCTTCCGGCTGTATTCCATGACCAAGCCGGTCACCAGCGTGGCGCTGCTGATGCTGCTGGAACAGGGCCGCATCGGGCTGGACGATCCGGTGGCGTCTTTCATTCCGCAATTCGCCAACCTGAAACTGGCCGACGGCAGCGCGCCGGCGCGCGCCATGACCGTGCGGGACCTGATGCGCCACACATCCGGCTTTACCTACGGCTTTCACAACCGCACCCCGATCGACGCCGCCTATCGCGCCTTGCGCATTTCCGAAATGGATACGCCGGGCGGCTTGCCCGCGATGATCGCGCAACTGGCGAGCCTGCCGCTGGAATATTCGCCGGGCGATCACTGGATCTATTCGGTGGCAACCGATGTGCTGGGCACTGTCGTCGAAATCGTATCCGGCCAAAGCTATGCCGATTTCGTGCGTCAGAACGTCCTGGCGCCGCTGAAAATGTCCGATACCGATTTTGCGCTGCCTCAAAGCAAGCAGGCCCGTTTTGCCGCCTGCTATGCGCAGAAAGACGCAAAACTGGAGCTTTTCGATTCCTATCCCAATGAAAATTACTTCGCCCCGCCCAAGCTGGAATCGGGCGGCGGCGGCCTTGCCGGCACGGCCGCCGATTACCTGCGCTTTTCCCGCATGCTGCTGAACAAAGGTGAACTGGACGGGGTGCGGCTGCTGCAGCCTGAAACCATCGCCCTGATGACCCGCAACCAGTTGCCGGACGGCAAGGAGATCGCCGAGCTGTCGCCCGCCGCCGACGCCTTCAACGAAAGCGGCTATCGCGGCATCGGCTTTGGATTGGGCGTGGCGGTGACCCTGGACCCGGCGCGGGTGGGCATTCCCGGCTCCGCGGGGGAATTTGCCTGGGGCGGCATGGCCTCGACCGCCTTCTTCGTCGATCCCAAAGAGGACATGGCCGTGATATTCATGACCCAGGTGATCACCGGCACAGGCAGCCGCGTAAAGCTGCGCCGCGACTTGCGCACCCTGATCTATGAGGCCATGACGGATCGTGCTTGAGACATTGCCCATCGCCAGCTGGACCGGACCCTATGCCCCGGAAATGAAGGCCCGCGCGCTCGCAGGCCTGGAAAGCGGCGCGGTGCTGTTTTTTCCGAATCTGGCCTTCGCGCTGGCGGAAAAGGAAAAGCAGTTCCTGGATGCGCGGGTATCGGACGGCAAGGCCAAGAACATCTCGCTGGATCCGAGCGGCGCGCTGCAATCCACCTCCCTGACCGGCAAACCCGCCAAGGACCTGGCGGCGATGATGGCGCGCTTTGCGGACAGCACATCGTCCCTGATCACGGATCTGCTGCCCTATCGGCGCGTCGAACGCGCCCGCACCAGCTTCCGTCCGGTACAGGTGAAAGGCCGCAGCCAGTCCAGGATCAGCGACGACCGGCTGCTGCACATCGATGCCTTTCCGTCCCGTCCCATGCGGGGGCGCCGCATCCTGCGCTTCTTCGCCAATGTCGCGCCGGCCTCGCCGCGCCACTGGCATGTCGGCGAACCATTCGAGGATTTCGCGCGCGATTTCCTGCCCAAAGTGGGCCCCGACCTGCCCGGCAAGTCCTGGCTGTTCGACAAATTGGGAGTCACGCGCGGCCGGCGCAGCCTGTATGACGAGCTGATGCTGTCGCTGCACGACACCGCCAAGCGGGACGATGGTTTCCAGAAAAACAGCCCGCATCAAAAAGTGGATTTTCCACCCGGCAGTTGCTGGCTGGTCTTCACCGACATGGTGCTGCATGCCGCGCTGGGCGGAGAGTTCGCGCTGGAACAGACTTTTCACCTGGACGTGGACCAGATGGCGCAGCCGGAACGCGCGCCCATCAAGGTGCTGGAACGGTTGAGCGGGAAAATCCTAGCCTAAGCGCAAAATCGTGGCGCGGGACTTGGTGTAAAAGCCCGGGCCCTCGGCGCTGGGCGCAAAACCGGCGCGGCCCGGCATTTCATTCTCACCCAGCAGCAAGAGCCCATCCGGCGCCATGGTGTCGGCGATACGGTCCAGCACATCCAGCCGCGTGGCGGTGTCGAAATACATCAGCACATTGCGGCAGAAAACGAGATCCATCTCGTCCAGCCAGCCGAAGGAATCCAGCAGATTGAAGCGCCGGAACGTCACCATGCGGCGCAGGCTGGCTTCCACCAGCCATTCGGACCGCTCGCGACGGAAATAGCGCATGGCATGGGCATCCAGCCCGCGCTCGATCTCGCAAGCCGCATAGCGGCCGGCTTCGGCGCGCGCGATGGCCTCGCCAGACAGATCAGTGGCGATCAGATCGATGTTCCAGCCCTCGCGGGTCAGCCCCATCTCCGACAACAGGATGGCGATGGAATAGGGTTCCTGGCCCGCGGCGCAGGCCGCCGACCAGATGCGCAGCCGCTTGTCACCGCTGTGCGCCGCCACCAGGCGCGGCAGCACCGTATCGCGCAGCAACGCGAACATCGCGGCATCGCGGAAGAAGCTGCTCTCATTGACGGTCATGGCCTCGGTCACCGCATCCGCCAGCGCCTCGCGCCCCAGCCGCAGTTCGCCGATCAGGCCGGCCATGTCCTTGAAGTCGAAGCGGCGCATCACCGGCGCCAGGCGGCGGGTGGTCAGCGCTTTCTTGTCAGGGGTCAGCGACAGGCCGCAGCGGCGGCGCAGCAGGCGGGCGAGAAAGGAAAAATCGTCGGGCGCCATGGCCGCTCGTTAGGAGGCAGTGACGCCGATATCGGCCAGCTTGGCGCGAACGCCGTCGCCGTCGAACGGCTTCATGACATATTCGTTGGCGCCGGCCGCCATGGCGCTGGCGATATCGGCGGGGTCGCTTTCGGTGGTGCAGAACAGGATGACAGGATGGCCGCCTTCCTGCTGGCCGCGCACGCTCTTGACGAATTCCACGCCCTTCATGGTGGGCAGGTTCCAGTCCAGGAAAATCAGGTCGGGCATCTTCTCGCGCACGGCGCGCAGGGCCGTCATGCCGTCTTCGGCTTCTTCCACCGAATAGTGCAGCTCTTCCATGATGCGGCGCGCGACCGTGCGGATCACGCGGCTGTCGTCCACGACCAGGCAATGTTTCATGGCGGACCAAATCGCTTGTGGCGCCGGAAGCGGCAGCCAAATCGCGGAAAATCTACGCCTGTCAGGGTAAAGATTAGCTTACCTGACGCAGGGATTTTGGCCGTCCGGGCAGGAGCGAGGAGCGAAGTGGACACTTGAGTCCATGAGCGACGAGCGACGAACCCGGCGGGCAAAAGACCGCGTCAGCCGGCCATCAGCTCCACGGCGCCTTCCAGTGGCGCGATGGTCAGGGCGGCATTGACGGTGCGCGACAGCTTGTGGGTCAGGAAGGGCTGCACGTGCCGCGCATCCACGTAAAACGCCTCGCCCTTGAGGGCATCATCCACTTCCTCGGTGACGCGGGCGTTCAGGCCTTCGGCGCGAATATGGAAAGACGGCGCCTGCGGATCGGCGCCGGCCTCCACCGTCACCATGCCGCCGCGCGGCAGGCAATCGGCCGCCAACAACGTGGCGTTCATCAGCAGCTTGGCCCAGTCCTTGGCCCAGTAAAGCCGGGGCACATTCCACGTCAGTTGCACCTTGCCGCCTTCCAAAAGACCCTGCACCAGACGGCCGATCTCGCCCAGATCCAGCTCCGCGCCGGCCGAACCGGCGGCGCCAAAGGCAATGCGCATGAACTGGATGCGGGCCAGCGCCTGGTCGGCGCTCATGGTCACCAGCTTGATGGCTTCGGCCCGCATGGCGGGGTCGCGTTCGTCTTCCAGCACTTCCATGCCGTTGACCACGGCGCCCAAAGGCCCGACAAGGTCGTGACACACGCGGCTGACCAGCAAGGCGGCAAATTCGATCTCGGTCATGATGGACTCAATGCGGTCCCAATGGTTAGCAAATGGTTAATTTGCTCAAGGCTCTTAAGGAATTCTTAACGTGAGCGCAACGCTCTCCCCGCACCTCGAAACGCTGGTCCGGATCGCCCAGGCAGCCGGGATTGTGGTCATGCGCCATTACGAGGCCGGATGTGACACGCGGGTGAAGGCCGACCGCTCGCCGGTGACCGATGCCGATGAGGAAGCCGAGACGCTGATCCTGGCCGAACTGGCACTGGCCTTCCCGAACGTGCCGTTGGTGGCCGAAGAAGAAGCCGCAGCGGGCCGCGTCGCCAGGGTGGGATCGCGCTTCTTCCTGGTGGATCCGGTGGACGGCACCAAGGAATTCATCAAGCGCGGCGGCGAGTTCACGGTGAACATCGGCGAGATCGTGGATGGCGCGCCGGTCAGCGGCGTGGTGTTCGCGCCGGCCATCGGGCGGCTGTTCGTGGGGGCGGTGGGTGAAGGCGCGTTTGAAATCTCGGGTGGCGTCACTCGCGCGATCGCGGCACGCGCCCCGGCAGAAGACGGCCTGGTGGCAGTGAGCAGCAAATCCCATCCCGATGCCAAGACCGATGCATTGCTGAAAAGCCTGGCCGTAAAGGGTAATACCAATGCCGGTTCGTCGCTGAAATTCTGCCTTGTCGCGGCAGGCGAGGCCGACATCTATCCCCGTGCCGGTCACACGATGGAATGGGATACGGCGGCGGGCGATGCGGTGCTTCGCGCGGCCGGCGGCCGGATGACGGATTGGGACGGCGCGCCGTTCGTCTATGGCAAGGCGGGATTCCACAACACCGCCTTCATCGCGCGCGGCAAGTAGCTACTGATCCATATTGTTGCGGGATGAGTAGAAGACGAGCGCCATCAATCCGGCACCCAGACCAATCGTGACCACGATCCCCATCACCAGGAAGGTCCAGCCAAAGCCGCTCATATGGACCCCGGACATGGCGGTCCACACCTTCACCGCATACCAGAGCGAGACGAAGAAGAAGCCGGTCAGGATCGCCAGCGTAATCCAGCCCGCAACGGAAAGCGGTGGTTTTGGGCCGTTATCGGGTGGCGTTTCCATTTTCTTGCCTCAATCCTAAACCCATTCCACCTGTAAAAAAGCCCCAATCTGCGTCAAGATTCGCCGCGGCCGGCTTACTGATTCGTTTTCGAAGGAGCACCGCATGAACCGCAAGAAATTCATCTCCGGACTGGTGGCGCTGGGCGCGACCCCGGCCGCGGCGGGCTCGCTGCTTTCCATCATGCCGGCGCATGCCGCCGACAGCCAGAACGGGTCGCCTGAATCCAAGGAGCGCGCCTCGACCCTGGAATACACCGCCGACGAAATCACCGATGCCGGCGCCAACTTCTTCGGCATCACCACCGAGGCGATGGCCAAGGGCGTGCAGCATGTGTTCGGGGATCTCGGCCAGCCGGACGCCTATATCAAGGGCGATGAAGGCGGTGGCGCATTCGTGCTGGGCTTCCGCTATGGTTCGGGCTGGCTGATCCGCAAGACACGCGAGCCGCTGCAAACCTATTGGCGCGGCCCCTCGATCGGGTTCGATGCCGGCGCCAACGCCTCCAAATGCTTCACCCTGATCTACAACCTGAAAGAAGACCGGCGGCTGTTCCAGCGCTACCCCGGCGTGGAAGGCAGCTTCTATGTCGTGGCGGGCCTGGGTATCAATTACATGCGCAGCGGCGGCGTCACCCTGGCGCCGATGCGCACCGGCGTCGGCCTGCGCGCCGGTGTGAACGCGCACTATCAGGTCTATAGCGACCGCCGCGACTGGTTCCCGCTTTAATATGACTCAAAGGCCGATCGCGCTGCCGGCTTTGGCGCTCGGCGCTTTCGCACTTGGCGCCTTTGCCGTAGGCGCACTTGCCATCGGCGCCGTCGCCATCGGGCGCCTGGCCGTAAAGCGCGCCGTGATCAAGCGGCTGGAAATCGACGAACTGGTCGTGCGCCGTATCCGGCGGCCTATGCGGTAGCTTCTTCCGTCTTGCTGTCTACGTTGCCGCCGCCGACGGCCGGCATATAGAGCAGCAGCATGGCCGCGACATAGGTGGACGAGAAGGTGCCCACCACAATGCCAAACAGGATCGCGACGGAGAAGTTGAACAAAACCGGCCCGCCGAACAGCAGCGGGATGACCGACAAGGCGGTGGCGGCCGACACCAAAGTGGTACGGGTGGCGATCTGGTTGGTGGAAAGATTGATCATGTCGATCAGCGACATGCGCTTGTACTTGCGGCGGTTCTCGCGGATGCGGTCGAACACCACCACCGTATCGTTGATAGAATAGCCCGCAAGCAGCAGCAGCGAGGCCACGGTGTTGATGTTGAAGTCCAGGCCCACGACGGAAAAGAAGCCGGCGGTGACAAGCACGTCATGGCCGGTGGCGATCAGCGCGCCGATGCCATACTGCCATTCAAAGCGCACCGCGACATAGATCGAGATCATCGCCACCGCCAGGATGGTGGCCAGGATGCCGTCATTCAAAAGTTCGCCCGAGACCTTTGGGCCCACCACTTCGGTGCTGCGATACTGGACGCTGGACCCCAGCTTGCCCTTGATGGCGCTGACCACCGCCTGGTCGGCCTCGTTCTGGTCGACGCCCGCCTTGAGGTTTTTGATGTCCTTGGGCTGGACGCGGATCATCACGCAGCTGTTGACGGGTTTGTCGCAATCGCCGCCACCGGCATATTGCAGCTGGGATTCGGGAAAGCCCAGCGAATTGACGTCGGAACGCATCTTGCTGATGTCGATCACCTGAGCCGACTTCACGTTCATCAGCACGCCGCCGGTAAAATCGATGCCCAGGTTGAAGCCGTGCCAGAAAATCGAGATCAACGAGATCACCAGCAGCAGCCCGTCAATGCCGAACGCCGCAAAGCGGTATTTGACGAAATTGACGTTGGTCGTTTCGGGAATAAACCGCAGCAACGGCATGATCGGGCACTCTTTGTCTTGGATCTGGCAGGCGTGAAAACGGGGCGAACCTACAGGGCGCAGCCCCCCCAAACAAGCGGTCCGGGAAACTGGCCTAAACGCCCCGTTCTGCTAGAGTTTCGCCAGAAAAAACCAAGGAAACACCCATGACCAAGACCCTGCTCGGCGCCCTCCTGCTGGCGGCACTCCCCTTGGCGGCCGTGGCCCAGACGCCGGCCCCAGTGATCGACAATGCGCGGGTGACGGTGCGGGACGTGGCGCTGGAGCCGGGCAAGGCAGCGCCCGTGATCGAGCATGCCGGCGATTACATCATTCTCTACCGCAATGGCGGCCGCATCCGCGGCGCGGACGGCAAGACCGCCCGCCATGCCGATGGCAGCGCGGTATGGGGCCATGGCGGCACGACCAGCGACACGGCGGTCAGCGCACCGGCGCATGAGATCATCGTCGAGCTGAAGGACGCACCTTCCCACACCGTGCCCAACACCACTGGCCTGCCGCCGGCCTTCCCGCGTCCCGGCTCCAAAAAAGTGTTCGAGAACGGCAAGGTGCGGGTGTGGAACTATGCCTGGGTGCCGGGCAAGCCCACCGCCATGCACTTCCACGACACCGAAGTGGTGGTGACCTATCTGCAGGACGGCGACATCGCCTCCACCACGCCGGACGGCAAGACCGCCGTCAATCACCGCAATCCCGGCGACATCGTCTACAACCTGGCCAACCGCAGCCATTCCGAAGAAGTGGTCAAAGGCGAGCAGTCCGGCATCATGCTGGAGCTGAAATAAGCCGCTTTACGCAGCCGCAATATGGAAAGCGGCGCGGTGCAGGGCTAGGCTCGCGTCAAACAAACGGGGAGACGTTCATGCTCAAGCAGATCGTTCTGGCATCGGCATTCCTGGGCGCGGTCACGCCCGCTTTCAGCCAGGCCACCATCAATCCCAACAACGCCATCGCCCTGACGCCGGACCAGATCCAGTGGAAAAAGGGCGAGGCCAATGACACCGCCTGGCCGATCGGCGACCCGCAAAAACCCGGCGCCTGCCTGGAATTGATCAAGTGGCATCCTGGCCATTTCAGCCATCCGCATTATCACAACCATGCGCGTTATGCAGTGGTGATCGAAGGCACCTGGTGGGTCTCGACCAGCACCACATATGATCCCGATCACAATACCGTGCCGTACCCGAAAGGCTCGGTGCTGACCGACCTGGTCAAGGGCACGCATTACGACGGCGCCAAACCCGAGACCGGCGATGGCACGGTCGCCATCTTCATGGATTGCCCGCTGGACGCCGTCAGTACCGAGGTCAAGCCGTAGCGGCCGCGCGCCGCTTTCCTGCCATGGCGAAAGTGATGCCGGCCGAAATAATCAGCGCCGCCGCCATCATCAGGAAGGACATGCCGGACGAGCCGGTATAGCCGTTCAGCATTCCCACGCCATAAGCGCCGACAAAGGAGCCCAGCGCGCCCATGCTGTTGATCATGGCGATGGCGCCGCCCGCGACATTGGCGGGCAAGACTTCGGACAGATAGGCAAAGTAGGGGCCATAGGGCGCGTACATCATGGCGCCGGCGATGGTCAGCAGCATGAAGCTGGCCCAGAAGTGGGTGCTTCCCAGAAGATAGGAGCCGTAAAAGGCCAATGCCGCCAACAGAAAGCATGGCCAAACCAGGCTCATGCGCTTGCCGCTGAAGTCCGACCAGGTGGCGACCGAAATTTCCGCGATCACCGCCGCCAGATAGGGCACCGCCGATAGC
>Ga0073936_10010788_pt1 | contig 11153 bp, 11 predicted proteins | sample AliMusrvi5mmetaG_FD_87041 | JGI IMG/M metagenome (GOLD analysis project Ga0073936, IMG submission 87041) | Freshwater lake bacterial and archeal communities from Alinen Mustajarvi, Finland, to study Microbial Dark Matter (Phase II) - Alinen... | ecosystem: Environmental > Aquatic > Freshwater >... | reverse complement strand
TCCTACAGCCAATTATTTGCCTTTTCAGGTTCACGACTATGATGGAAGAGATTTTCAATTGGTGGAAACCGAACGAAACAATTACCGAACAAAAGCAACACACCGACTGGATGTGTCGTTTAATCATAACTACAAAACCCGTAAAAAACATCTGGATGCCAATATATCATTAGGAATATACAACCTTTATAATCAGGCTAATCCATTTATCTATTTTATTGAAGGCGTAGAAAATCCTGATAAAACTTATACACCGGTGTTGAAATCCATGTCTTTGTTTCCTATTATGCCATCGTTTAGCTGGTCGGTGAAGTTTTAATAAGAAATATTAAACTCACCCAAGAATATTTTCTTTCTTAAATGAGAAAAAGTTGGTGGTATAAGTTACTCTGAGCCTTTGAATCCTTAATGATTATAGCCAGAGGTCAAATAAACTGAATGAGCAATTGAATGGAAATTCCTATTCGGTTGCTCATTTTTTATGCCGGTAATTGCAGCTAAAATACTGTTTTTCGACACAAATAACCACCCGGTTAGAATGTAAAATTCTGGAAATCAGTTTACTTACCGAATTCGAAACAGAATTATAATTCTTTTATTTTGACATTACAATAAATAAATGCTATTTTTGTTCGTTTTTGAAAAATACAGAACGGCTAAATGGCTCAAACTATTGAACATACAGGAGTAATTACCGGAATCGGGGATAAGCAGATTCAGGTATCTATTATCCAACAGGAAGCCTGTGAGGCTTGTCATGCTAAAAGTTCATGTGCGGTGGCCGATAAAAAAGAAAAGCTGATTGAACTGGAATGTGATAGCAGTGGATTTAAAACCGGTGATGAAGTAGTGGTTTATGGCAATCAATCGATTGGGTTTTTAGCTATACTATTTGCATTTGTTATTCCGTTTGTATTAATGCTTTTGATTTTGTTCATTATGAGTCTTTTCATTTCCAACGAACTTATAGCCGGTGGCATAGCAGTCGTGGCTCTGTTGCCCTATTATGTAATACTGTCTTTGTTTGAGAAGAAACTGAAGAGTAGATTCAGGTTTCAGATTCGGATGAACTAATTGATTTGTTTGAGTAAATTATTAAATATGAACATTATAATTGTTTCAGTTCTCACACTTTTAGTCATCGGAGCCTTGTCGGCTCTGGTTATTTTCCTGACCTCGAAAAAATTTTATTTATACGAAGACCCTTTAATTGCTGAAGTTGAACATGTGCTGCCTCAGGTTAATTGTGGTGGTTGCGGGCAGGCAAGTTGCCATGGTTTTGCATTGGCATGTATAAAATCCGATTCATTGCACAATATGGTTTGCACAGTGGGAGGAAAAGCCGTTATGGAAGAGGTAGCAGCTATTTTGGGCAAAACTGCAAGTCCCATTATTCCTACCGTGGCTGTGGTTCGCTGTGGTGGAAGTTGCGAATTGCGACCGCACTTAAACCATTTCGATGGAGCTTCAAGCTGTGCAATTGTACATAATCTGTATGGTGGCGAAACAGGTTGTTCGTGGGGATGTATCGGCTTGGGTGACTGTATGGAACCCTGTAAGTTTGATGCCATAAAGCTAAATCCCGAAACCTTAATCCCCGAAATAAGCGACAGCAAATGTACTTCCTGCAATGCTTGTGTCACAGCTTGTCCGAAAGGAATAATTGAACTTCGGAATTTGGGAGTACCTGCTCATAAAATCTATGTCAATTGCGTGACGAAAGATCCAGCGGTTATTGATGCCTGTAGTGTGGCTTGCATTGGTTGCGAAAAATGTGTGGAAGTGTGTCAGGATAAAGCAATTACTATGATTGGGAAACTGGCCTATATCGATTCGGCAGCTTGTACGCTTTGTGGAAAATGTATCAGTGTTTGTCCCACAAATGCCATAGTGGAGGAAAAGGGAACGACCCCCAAGCCCTAAAGGGAATTTGGGATTTCTTACAATATTGATTGCTTTGACAATGATTTAAAATAAAAGGACCTATTCTTTCTTACATTGAAAGGTTTTTGACAGGAAATGATATTTAAATATAAACTTGGAGTGAATTTAATAGCTTTTTTTCAACAAAAGAACGAAACTTCTTGAATTGCAAACAGATTGCTAACGAGCGACCTCGTCCGGTGAACCGAAAAACAAGTGAAGTTGGCGTTCGAAACTGTCCTGTTTGAGCGACGAAGGAGCGAGTTTGGACGGTTTCAGTCAACTGAGCGTAAGTTTTTCGAGTGAAGCGGGCGCAGTCTTGACCTTTTTGCTTACTTTTTGTGGCAAGACAAAAAGTAAGTCGGGGTTTGGGGCGGAAGCCCCGACAATAAAAAATAAAATTTTCTAAATGCACTACAGGTTGTCTTATTATTTTTAATTCGTTTTGATTGAAAAAATACAAGGCTTAGAAGCTAATGCATACAAAAAAGCCCGACTGTGAATCGGGCATAGTCAAAATCAGAGAAATTCATCTGTCAGATAAATTTCACAATTTCATCAAGAGTCTTTCTGATTTTCAATCCTTTTTTTGTGAATCCTTCTTTCGGATAACCCAGCGGAGTAATCGCAAAAATCACTTCATTATCTGAAAGATCTAAAACAGCCCGAAGTGCCGAATAATCAAAATTTGCAATCCAGCACGTACCTACTCCCTGACTTTCGGCTGCCAGAATCAGATGATCCATAGCAATAGTCAGGTCGGTTTCAATACTATTGTAGCCATCGGCACGTTTCCATGCTTTTTCTTTATTCCCAACTACAATAAGTATATGTGGCACATCGGCAAACCATGCCCGTGGATAAGTCGAACGTACTTCTGCCAGTTTCTCAGGCGACGAAACCACTATAAACTGCCAGGGCTGAAAATTGGCTGCAGAAGGAGCAAGGCGACCGGCTTCGAGTATTTGCAAAAGCACATCCTTTGAAACTGGCTTTGAAGGATCGTAACTGCGTATGCTTTCACGATGGCTGATTAATTGGAGGAGGTTCATGATATATTTCTGACTATTTTAAACTGCAAATATAATTTTTGTTTTGCACAAATTCAAAACTGAATTGATTTTCTTAGAAACGAACCTAATATTCTTTTTGCATTTTCATTCAAAAAAGCTACTTTTGCTCTGTTTATAAAAACAAAACAAGATGAACAAATATTTAATCAAATCTACGCTTATGGCAATCGCCGTTGCAGCTGGTTCGTGCAGTCCCAAAGAAGACAGCACCCTTATTGGCAAACAGAATCCGAAAATTGAAAACGGACGCATGACGCCCGAAGTATTATGGTCGTTTGGACGGATAGCCGGTACCCAGGTTTCGCCCGACGGAACAAAAGTACTGTACAGTGTTTCGTACTACAGTATTCCCGAAAACAAAGGGAATTCTGAACTTTTTGTAATGAATGCCGATGGCTCTGACAAAAAGCAAATAACCAAAACCGCCACCCGCGAAGCTGCCGCCAAGTGGATGAAAGACGGCGAACACATTGCTTTTCTTTCGTCTGAAACGGGCTCTATGCAGCTATGGATGATGAAAGCCGATGGTAGCGACCGTAAACAAATCAGCAAACGTGAGGGTGATATGAATGATTTCACTTTCTCGCCCGACGAGTCGAAACTGCTTTTTATAGTTGACGTGAAATACGGTCAGCGCACAGTAGATAAATATCCCGACCTGCCCAAAGCCAGCGGTTTAATAGTGAAAGACCTGATGTACAAACATTGGGATGAATGGGTGCAGACCGTTCCGCATCCGTTTGTGGCCGATTTTAAAGACGGAAAAATTGAAAATGAAAAAGATATTCTGAAAGGCGAACCTTATGAAAGTCCTATGAAACCCTGGGGTGGCATTGAACAGTTGGCATGGAGTCCGGGCGGAAAAACAGTGGCTTACAGCTGCCGTAAGAAAACCGGTAAGGAATATGCGCTTTCCACCAATTCAGATATTTACTTTTATAACCTGGAAACGGGCAAAACTGAAAATAAGACAGCAGGCATGATGGGTTACGATAAAAACCCGACTTTCTCGCCCGACGGTAAATGGCTGGCCTGGGAAAGCATGGAACGTGATGGATACGAAGCCGACAAGAACCGCCTGTTCCTGATGAATATCCAAACAGGCGAAAAAACAGATTTGTCTCTTAGTTTTGACCAGAACGCAGAAGCACTTAGCTGGAGTGCTGATAGTAAATCGATTTATTTTGTTAGTTGTTGGCATGCGGTGACTGAGATTTACCGTGCCGACATAGCCGAAAAGAAAATTACTCAAATCACCAAAGGCGTTCATGATTATAATTTTGTTACACAAGCGAAAGACAAGTTGATTGGCGTATATCATTCGATGAGCAAACCGGACGAAATCTACAGCATTGATCCGAAAACAGGCAAAGAAACCGAACTATCCTTCGAAAACAAGGATATTCTGGCTAAACTGGAGATGGGGAAAGTAGAAGAACGCTGGGTTGAAACCACCGACCACAAACAAATGCTGGTTTGGGTGGTTTATCCGCCTCGGTTTGACCCAAAGAAGAAATATCCCACCCTGCTTTTCTGTGAAGGTGGACCGCAATCAACAGTTAGTCAGTTTTGGTCGTATCGCTGGAATTTCCAGTTAATGGCTGCCAACGATTATATTATCGTAGCACCTAACCGTCGTGGACTTCCCGGCTTTGGCAAAGAATGGCTGGAACAGATAAGCGGTGATTACGGCGGACAAAATATGCTGGATTATTTCTCGGCCATTGATGCACTTGCAAAAGAACCCTTCGTAAACAAAGATAAACTGGGTTGTGTGGGTGCAAGTTACGGTGGATTTTCGGTTTATTGGCTGGCCGGTCATCACCAAAAACGATTCAAAGCATTCCTGGCTCACGATGGTATGTTCAACCTGCCACAGCAATATCTCGAAACCGAAGAAATGTGGTTTGTAAACTGGGATTTGGGTGGACCATACTGGGATAAAGCCAATGCCATTGCTCAACGTTCGTACGCCAATTCGCCACACCTCTTTGTCGACAAATGGGATACCCCGATATTGGTTATTCATGGAGAAAAAGATTACCGAATTTTGGCTTCGCAGGGTATGTCAGCCTTCAATGCTGCTGTGTTGCGTGGTGTTCCGGCTGAAATGCTTATCTTCCCCGACGAAAACCACTGGGTACTGAAACCTCAAAACGGAATTCTGTGGCAGCGCACGTATTATGAATGGCTGGATAAATGGCTGAAATAATTGACTATTTATTCATTTACCGCTCGGCTTTGCAGCTTGGCAGAGCCAAGAATTTATTATTGGATTATGAAGCATTTAAAATATAATGTGATTTTGCTTTTGTCGCTGATACTTGGGGCATGTTCATCTATTTCGGAACCTCTGGCTAACCAGAACCTTCAAAATATGCTCTTTGAAACTGCCGATTATATTGTTTTAGAATCCAAAACAAATACAGCCCGAACCACTGGTTTTGTTTATTATCCGGGCGGCCTGGTCGATCCGCATGCCTATCTGCAATGGCAGGATAAGTTAGTGACATTGAACCCCGGTTTGAAAATTGTGACCGTGAAAATGCCCAGCAATCTGGCAGTATTCGGAATTGATAAAGGAATGACTGTAGTGAAAGCTAATCCTGCAATTTCAAATTGGATAACCGGAGGACACTCACTGGGTGGTGCAATGGCTGCAGAGCTAATAAATAAAAACCAAACGACATTTAAAGGATTAGTTTTTATTGCCTCCTACCCGGCGAGCGATATCCTGAAAAACTGGAGTGGTGGGGTTTTAAGTGTTCATGCCAGCAGGGATGGGCTTTCCACGATTGCAAAAATTGAGAAATATAAAGCAGATTTACCTTCGGCAACAGTTATGAACGGAATGAATAACTTCACTTTACCGGTTTCCGGACGCACTCACTATTATGAAATTATGGGTGGAAATCATGCTCAGTTTGGAAATTACGGACTTCAGGCAGGTGATTCAACAGCAACTATTTCCGTAACCGTTCAACAAAATCAATTGATTCAGGTTATCAATAATTTTATCGACAAACTATGAGAAAGCTCGTTGTACTTTCAGTTGCAGTTTTTGTATTCGGGCTCACTTCAACCCTAAAAGCGCAGCAAGTTTCGATTTATCTGAATTCTCTCAACGGTATTCTCGCCGAAAGTAATTTTGACGGTGGTTCGCGCGGTGGCTCATTAGGTGTGAATTACTCAAATACACTAACCAATGATTTGAAATGGCTGGGTGGTGCAGAACTGAATACCGTTTCGTGGGGTAATAATGTGGTAGCTAATCTGGGACTGATTTACACTAAAGAATTTGCAGCAAAATGGTCGTGGTCGGTTAGCGGACTAACTCAACAGGGTGTTGCACTTTTCAAACCTAATGCATTCTACACTTTCAGTCTGTCTGCATTAGGCGGTATAGAATTCAGGATTAATGAGAAATCTTCAATTGGTTTATCAACAGGATTGCGTTATTACAATTGCCCTGAATACAGCAAATACAGTCTTATTTCCTCTTATTTCGATTTTCCTGTGGAACTATTTTACCGGATTACGCTAAAGAAATGATACAATTTGATTCTTGGTTTGTTTCAGGCAATATAAACATGAAATATAATCAGCAAAAGCATAAAAACCATCATATAGATATTGATGCCGATAAATGATTTTTTCAGATTCATTTCTGTTTGTTTTCCGAAAGCCAATACCGAGAAGAGTCCGATAAAAAGAATATTCAGAATAAATACCAACGCAAAAAATGTCCATGAAAGTTGCGTGAGGTACAACGGAATGGCAATGGAAATAACCGACGTAGCTACCACCCACGTAAAAATTATTCTTTTCAGATTTGCTGTTTGTATGGCTTGATTAATGGTTCGGAATCCTGCCAGTTCATACTCTTCGCCATATTTCAGCATAAGTAACCAAAAGTGAGGTATTTGCCAGATAAACAGGAAGAAAGCAATGGAAACGATTGTCGGATCAAATATTCTGCCGCCGGCTGCTGTCCAACCTATAAATGCCGGAATAGCTCCAACCAATGAACCCGGAACGACAGCAAACGACGAAACCCGTTTGAGATAGGTATAAACCCCGTTGTACCAAAAAATATTCAGTAAACCAAGCAAAGCCGGAATAATTCCAAATGAGAGAAACAATACAGAAAACCCTAATTTAATAAATCCAAATGAAATAATAAAAGCAAGATGGGGTGTTAGTTGACCTGAGGGAATCGGACGGTTTTTGGTGCGGTTCATCAAGGCATCGTATTTATGTTCCTGAACTTCATTCAGTCCGCTGGCACCTGAAGCAAAAAAGAAAACACCCAATGCAACCAACAACACTTTCCAATCCACATGACCTGTATATACAATATAACCGGTCACAGCTGTGAACGAAACAGCTATAGAAACACGGTATTTAATCAGCGAAAGAACAGATTTTGGAGAGATTGATTTTATCGTTGAGATTATATTTAATTTCATTTCAGGGTTTTCAGGTAGTCAGTAATTAATTGGATTTCTTTGTCGTTGATTGTTCCTTTGTAGGATTTCATTACACCCTGTGGAAAATCGACAACAACATCTTTGTCCGGTTCAATTATTGATGTTTTGATATAATCATCATTAGCCGTTACAGTTCTTTTCTGTCCGTTGGTAGTAACAGAACGTGTTGAGCCATACAATCCTTTAAACGTCGGACCAACAATTTTGGCTCCATCCAGCGAATGACAAGCGGTACAGCCGTTTTTCTCCAACGCCATTTGTCCAAGATTAACTTCTGCTTTCTTTTCCGGCAAATTTGCAAGCCATTTCTTGAAAGATTGCTGATCGATAACGCGCACAGTTGTGTACATATACGAGTGACTTACACCACAATATACAGTGCAGTACAATTCAAAATCACCAATTTCGCCCGGTGTAAACCACGAATAATTATTTTTAAAAGGCACTATATCTTCTTTTACCCGGAATGCCGGAATGGAAAATCCATGAAGCACATCTTTGGAGAACAAATCAACTTTCACAGGCACGTTTACAGGTAAAACGAGTGTGTCAGATTCTTTATTCCCTTCGTATTCAAATGAATATTTCCACATTTTGGCAACAGCTTTCACATGCATGGTATTTTTGGGCACAATGCGCATGGGTAAAAAGCCTTCCCAGCCTACATAAAACATGATAAAAACCAGTATCAGTGGTATTCCTGTCCATGTTACTTCGAGCCACATATTATCTTTTACCTGTTCGGCTTTCGGATGACGTTTCCGGCTATAACGAATAATGAAGTAAATCATCGTTCCGGTCAATGTAACCAGAAAAAAGATGGATATCCCGAATATCAACAGGAAAGCATTATCAACTCCATGTACAAAATTTGATGCGTTACTGAACATATTTTTTTATTTACTATTTACAATTTATAATTTACAATTCTCCGAAATTGAATGAACTTAAAACTAATTGATTAACGGTATGCATAATCTATAAAGGTGATAAGAACCAGCAGCGCAAAAAGCACGAATACCATTCCTACCAATATGCGCAACAATAGACTTTCATATTTCAAATGCATGAAATAAGACAGCACCATATACCCTTTGAAACAGGCTATTAGGAGTGCCACAGTTACACTCAATGCTCCCAAATTAAATGAGGTTACACTAATGGTGAGAAAAGTCATGGTCATAAGTACCAGCAAAACGCGTACGAGTACTTTATATTCAGTTGTATGTGAAGTGTTATTTGCCATTATTGCAGAGTTTTAGAGTTATGAAATCAGATACATCAACGGAAACAAGAAAATCCATATTAAATCCACAAGGTGCCAGTAAAGTGCACCGTTTTCCATAAATGAATAATTTTTTGTGTGAACATTCCCACTCTTTACTTTGAAAAGACAAATAAAAAGCAACACCATACCTATAATAATGTGTAAGGCATGTAATCCGGTCATAAAGAAATAGAGGCTGAAATACAACAAATGACCACGATCGAGATGTTTCATTGTCTCTGATCCGGGATATAATCCCATTTCAAACTTATGTCCCCATTCAAAGTACTTGTTTACCAAAAACAAAAGTGCCATAAGCAAGGTAATAGCAATTAGCTGTAAAGCTAGTTTTTTATTTCCTTTCTGAACGGCTGTAAGTGCCATTGCCACCGTCATACTACTTATCAACAGGGCTATGGTATTCACCGCGCCAATGGTTACACTCAACTCCAGACTGCCTTCGCGGAAGCACTTGGGATATTCAAACCTGAAAATGGAATACACTATAAACAATCCACCAAACAGCAAAAGCTCGGTGAAAATAAACAACCACATGCCTAATTTCTTGGCTTCGTCGTCTCTGTGTTCTTCTACATGATATTTTTCACTCATAACAAGTTCATTTTATTCGTAATCGTACGGATTTTCTTTTACAATGATATCTTCGTCAAAATTTTCCAACGATGGAGGTGATGGAATCTGCCATTCGAGTGTAGTACCGTGCCATGGATTGGCAGGAGCTATTTCACCTTTACGGGCACCGGCTATCAGATTGGAAATCATCATAAGTATACCCGATACCACAATAAAGCCTCCAACTGTTGAGATAACCTGAGCCCACTGGAATTGAGGCAAATAATCGTAATAACGACGTGGCATTCCCTGAATACCAATAATGAATTGCGGAAAATATAACAGGTTGAATCCAACAAATAAAAATCCCCATGCCCAGGTGGCACGTTTGATATTATACATTCTGCCATACATTTTTGGTAACCAATAATGAATAGCCGAGAAAAATGCAAAGCCCATACCTCCAAAAATGATATAATGGAAATGCGCCACCACAAACGAAGTATCGTGAACCTGAACGTCAGTTGCAACTGAACCCAAAATCAAACCGGTAGTGCCACCAATAATGAACAGGAAGATAAACGAAACTGCATACAAAAATGGAGGTTGCATATCGATAGAACCTTTATACATAGTTGAAAGCCAGTTGAACACCTTAATAGCACTCGGTACGGCCACAATAAATGTCAGCAAAGAGAAAAACCAGCGTGCTTGTTCGCTCATTCCCGAAGTGTACATGTGGTGACCCCAAACAAGGAAACCCACACCGGCAATGGCCAGACTGGAAAGTGCAATGGCTTTATAACCATAGATTCTGCGTTGACAGAAAGTAGGAATTACTTCCGAAATCACACCCATGGCAGGCAAAATCATTACATACACGGCCGGATGCGAATAAATCCAGAACAGATGCTGATACAACAGCGGATCACCACCCAAGGCCGGATCAAAAAATCCGATTCCGAAAAGTCGTTCTGCAATAAGCATTACCAGCGTGATACCCACAATCGGAGTTGCCAGTAATTGAATCCATGCTGTTGCATAAATTGCCCACGGAAACAGTGGCATATTGAAGAATTTCATGCCCGGAGCACGCATTTGGTGAATCGTTACAATAAAGTTCAACCCGGTAAGAATGGATGAGAACCCAAGAACAAAAGCCGCAGAGGTTGCCATAATTACATTCGTTCCTGTAGTTGTGCTGTAAGGTGCATAGAATGTCCAACCTGTATCGGGAGGTCCGCTTTTCAGCAACTGTGACGCAACCGCCATCACGCTCCCAATCATGAATATCCACCACGAGAATCGGTTCAGTTTTGGGAAAGCAACGTCTTTTGCACCAATCATAATTGGCAAAAAGAAATTACCAAAAACTGCCGACAAACCCGGGATTACAACCATGAAAATCATGATAATACCGTGAACTGTGAAAATCCCGTTATAAGTTTGGGGTTTCATTATGGTTTCGCCCGGTTGTATCAATTCGATACGCATGGCTAAACCCAAAAATGCTCCGATAACAAAAAATGATGCAATGGCATACATATAAAGCAAGCCAATGCGTTTGTGATCTGTAGCAAAAATCCAGGCAAAAATGCCTTTATATTTGCCCGGATGATCAAGATAACTGACGTGTTGATTTTTATTTTCTGACATATTTTAAATAAAATGGTTAGAGGCAAAATCACCTGTCTGAGAGTATCAGACAGGAAGATTTAATGATTTTCAAATCAATGAAATTATTACTTTGCTACCGAACGAAGATACTCAAGCAGTGAACGGCATTGCGCTTCAGTTAAATTTGCGTCGGGCATTGGTACATTCTTG
>Ga0073936_10010785_pt1 | contig 11156 bp, 13 predicted proteins | sample AliMusrvi5mmetaG_FD_87041 | JGI IMG/M metagenome (GOLD analysis project Ga0073936, IMG submission 87041) | Freshwater lake bacterial and archeal communities from Alinen Mustajarvi, Finland, to study Microbial Dark Matter (Phase II) - Alinen... | ecosystem: Environmental > Aquatic > Freshwater >... | reverse complement strand
TTGTAAACCCTTTATCCATGCACTTCTCCAGCCCTTTTTTCTTGTGTAAGAGTTCTATAAGAGTTCTATAAGAACTTATAAGAGGAAATCACGCGCTTTTAGGAGCGCTGATATTCCCTTTTTGAAGAGGAAAAAACAACCCTCACAGATCACCATAAAAGACCACCAGGGAGATCAGATAAATGAAAGCGAAAGAGACGAAGAAAAAAACAGCACCGGAACCGAAGAAAAAAGAAGAAAACCGGGAATACCTAACAGGGATGCTTGCTACTTTGGATAATAGAGGGACGGCGGCGATTGTAACGATCTTTGGGAGTGGACTTTATGGAGATATGGATATAAAGGGAGTCTCAAGCGGGCTTGAAACATTGGAAGATGAAGTAGAGAAAGGAGACCTTCATAGGCTTGAAGGAATGTTAGCAGGACAAGTTGTTTCACTCAATACCATGTTCGCTGTTTTAGCGATCAGGGGCCATAGCAACATGATAGCCGGACATGGGGAAGCCTCAGAGCGATATTTGAGAATGGCTTTAAAGGCACAGAACCAATGCAGGGCCACCATTGACACGTTAGCCCAGATCAAGAACCCGCGCCAAACAGTGATAACGAAACAGGCCAATATCAGCAATGGGCCTCAGCAAGTAAACAACACATTGAACCAGCCGGGCCAGCCTGAAAGCAAAATTTCAGAAAATTTAGAAACAGCGCAAAACAAACTATTAAGCCATGCAGAAGAAAACCCGTACATGGACACCGGAACAGCGCGCAAAGCAGGCGGAGATGATCCAGCAATGGCGACCGTGGACACGATCCACAGGGCCAAGAACCGAGCAGGGCAAAGCAAGAATATCCCGGAACGCCGATAAAGGCGGAGTATGGCGGCAGTTGAGAGATTCGGAGATATGGCTTAACAAGTACATGAGAGAGCAACGGGATAGCCTGAAGGAGATTCAGAACTACTTGTAACTGAAAAAGCCTACAGTAAGAGTGTTTTTATGCTTAAGTTACGGCAATCTTATCAACTTAACTGCAGTCTAAGATGGAAATTATTTTTTCGGCAGCTGTTTTTGGCCTTATCAGTGGGTTTATTTGTATTGCAATTGTAGAGAACAAAGGATACCCAAAGTCTGATAACGGAACATGGTTTGCGATAGGATTTTTTTTCAGCCTATTCGGTATTCTTGCAGCATTTCTTGCACCTCAAAAGGAAAAAGGTTTTGTAGAGCGTGGGCAAATGAAAGTATGTCCATACTGCAAAGAGGCGATAAAGGCCGATGCAATTTTATGCAAACATTGCGGGTCGAAACTTGAAAATGAGCTTCAGAATCTTTCAGAAGAAGTCAATAAAAGTAAACCCGAAAACGACAAGTTTTTTTCGTTTTGGATCATGGCTGCTCTCATAGGGGGAATCTTGATGATTCTGGTCATGATAATGAATCCATGATTATAGTTGTAAAATTTTTAGTGACCCTACAACAGTTTTTATTGATAATTACAGCGGATTTCTGAAAGAACTTAAAGGGTCGGACTCAGTAAGGGTTGAGGTAAGATTTTATCAAGATCAACCTGTAATATTGCGTTTCAACACCGCAAGCCTAAAGTGGCCATAAAAAACCAAACAGCCCCGGCACGACACCGGGGTTTTATGTTCTCCCACCAGATCAGCACCCCGGACACGCTCAAAACGCACTTATTCCCCATTTACAGGCCATTACAGCACCGTCAGAGAGCCGGAACCATGAATAACCTATAAGAAACGCACAGAAAGGCCGTTCTAAGCCAAAAAGACCGGAAAGATGACTAATCCATACCAGCGCACCGCCGAAAGCCTTAAGCGGGAGATATGAGGCCAAAAAACGGATAATAGGTAAAAGGGCAAGATTAGGGCGATGTTCACCCCGAAAAACCAGAATAAAGCGGGTTTTACTGCCTCATAGCGACAAAAAAGAGGATCAGCCGCCGGGGAGATAATCGGACATTTCGGACACCCTAAAAAAAGGGGATTTGATAAGGAGATGATAAGGAGAACTAAGAAGGAACAGCCGAAACCAGATCACAGAAAGAAATATGCGAGAACTAAGCGAAAAGGGCCTTTACCTTGAGTTTCTTGAGTCCATAAAAAGAGGCCAAGAAATAGGGAAGAAATAGGGCGATTTGATAAGAGGATGATAAGAGGAATGGCACTTTACGGCACTATGCCGAAACGCCATAAAAAGATCAAGATTAGATCAAGATTGAACAGCAAGATTACAGCAAGGTTTCGACCGGGAAAATAACGAGGATTTCAGGGCTTCCAGCTACTCGTAAAAACTCACGTTTCAGAGCGCAAAACAGGCCGAAAGAGCAGTGCAAGATAAAGAGCAGTTAACACCACCTTGCTAAGGTGTTGTTAAGCATGCGTTTAAGGTGTTAACACAGTGTGTTATAATAGTAGCAAAACAAGCTTATTTTAGCGATAACTGATTATTTAATAATTATCTAAGTTGTTATCACCATGATTTAATGACGTATTTTGCACAAAAAAATAACTGATAGAAAAGGAAATATAGAACAGCGAAAAAATCCCTGGTTACTGGAATTACTGGCCACCCTTAAAAGGCCGCTTGATTTGATAGATCAGAAATAGGATAGCAGTGAGGAACGCTCCGATTCAGGGATAATAATAAAATTTTTGCGGCACTTTTCAGACAAAAAAGGAGCGCGTTTCGCGAGATAGTAGAGAGATTAAAAGGGAATTTTCCGCATTTTCCGAGGCCCTAAAAAGAGCTGTTTGCAGTGGAAGAGATAAGAAAAAACCCGCACTTTTTTGCGCTTTCAGATCCCGTAAAAATGGTTAGGTTTTGTTAAGGTTTTACAATAAAATATTGATGTTTGTTGACCCCTGAAAGGGGGGCGCATAAAGTAGGTTTTGCGTTCTATTAGCAGCCAAAAAGAACCCCAATATTACCACAAGGGCAAAAGGCAAAAGATCACCCGCTCCAGCAGTTAGCAAAAGTTAGTATCCAGATCAATAAAAGGCCAGGGAATTACCACCCTGACACATAAGACACCGCACTTTACGGGCCATTATACCCGTGATTAGCGCGTATGACAATCCATGTTAGATTCTGACACAATGGCTAATTTAACCCCAAGAGCATGGAGGACTGCTTGAATGGTTTCAAACCGAGGGTGCGCCCCAACCCTGAAGGTCTTGTACAGGCTTTCTCGGCCTAGCCCTGATTCTTTGGCTATCTGGGCCATGCCCCGCGCCTTTGCTACGTCACCAATGGCGGCAATAAATACACGAGGGTCAGTATCTTCAGCAGCAGCGGAAAGATATTCCGCAATCACCTCTTCATTATCGAGATAATCAGCCGCGTCAAAAGGTGCATAAGTGGTTGTCATTCTGTGGCGTTTTTTAATTCTTTGGCCATTTTCTTTGCGAGAACAATGTCTTTCTTTTGTGTTGATTTATCCCCACCCGCCAGCAAGTAGTAGATTGTTTTTCCTGTCCGCACGTAATACACGCGGTAGCCCGGCCCGAAATCAATTCTCAATTCTGAAACGCCTTGTCCTACTGGCCCACAGTCGCCAAAATTCCCAAACCCAGCACTTGTAATGCGCGCAATAATTCTGGCTTTCGCTTTCAGGTCTTTCAGGTTCGATAACCATTCGTCAAAATGTGCTGTCCGAACAAGTGTATTCATGCGTAAATGGTATGTGCCGTTACCTGCTATTATACAACTTTTTTAATAAAAAGTATCCTGTAAGATACTGCGTAAGCAAAGCAATTTTGCTGACACCCCAAGACACCGGCACTGCCAAGAAGGCCGCGCTATAGGGTTTTATAGGCTATTATGCAGGACATGGGCACAATGAATAAAGCTAACATTCTGCTAAGGTTTCAGCCTGAAAAAGTAGTGAGGAAATACCAATGTTTTGAGCAACACCCGGAGTTTTTGGGGGCCATAAAAAGGGTTAGGGTTGAGCCTTGAACTACTCCATAAAACTCATGTTTTAGTGGTTGCAAAAAGTTCTATTTCAGAGCGGGGTTACTTGTTGAGAAATGTTGACATTCCAGCCCGAAAAAATAGCAAGGTTTTAGCCCGCCGATCCACACCGCCGCCACCCTGGAAAATAGCTGAATAAATAAATGCACGGTTTATAATAAAAACCATTTTACTTGTTTTTATTATCATTAAATGTATTTATATTTAAACAATGTAAACATTAACGGGGGAGACAATGGAAAACGGGCTTACAGTAAGACAGGAAGCGGAACTCCAGGCAGTAGCGCCGGAGAAGATAGAGGCTCTTCTGGAGCGCTTTATCAGCGACCAGGACGTTAAACCACAGAGCTGCAACGCTTACCGCCGCACTCTCCGCCAATACTTTTTATGGGTAAACAGGGCAAACCTTGACCTCCGAGACGTTACCAGGAAAGAGATTATCCAGTATAAAGAAGCGCTCCTTAGTGAGGGGAAAAGCTCTCTCACCGCCGCCAGTTATTTAACCAGTGTAAAGCTCTTTTATGCCTGGCTGGAGGCTCTCAAGATTTATCCAAACGTAGCCCAGGGAGTAAGACTTCCAAAGAGGATTCAGCAGTTCAGGAAACAACCTCTCACCGCCGGGCAGAGTACCGAGCTTCTCCAGCACTTCCAGCAGCAGGCGCGCCGGGATTACGCAATAGTAAACCTTATTCTCAGAACAGGGCTCAGAACTATTGAGGTAATACGCGCCAGTGTAGAGGATTTGACAATGAAGGGAGGCCATAGGGTTTTAATGGTTCACGGTAAAGGGAGAGATGAAAAAGATGCTTTTGTTATCCTCACCGAGAAAGCCTATCAGCCGATTTCCGACTACCTCACCGAGAGGAACGGCAAAAGCGGAGAGCCTCTCTTCACCAGCGAGAGCAACAACAACGGAGGAGGCCGCCTCACCACCAGGGCAATAAGTTTTCTATCAAAGGAAGGGCTCAAGGCCATTGGGTTGAATGACAGGGGCTATACAGCGCACTCTCTCCGCCATACAACCGCCGTTTCAATCCTCCGAGCAGGGGGAACCATAGAGGATGCTCAGGGAGTTCTCCGCCATGCCTCCTCAGCTACCACTCAGATTTATTTAGCCACGATCAAGGAAGAGCGCCGCCTGGAGAGAGCCTCAGAAGCTCTTATAGATTCTCTTTACTGAAGCGGATTATTAAGACTTCTACAGAGTAAGAGTATATTTTTAGTTATATTCAGTAAACAGAGTAAACATTAAAACCGCAGAATGAACAGTAACCTCCTGCGCACAGCAGAGCAATACAGGGCAATAGGATTGAGCTTTATTCCCGTAGAACTCAAGGGAAAGAACCCGGCAATAAGCGCCTGGAAGGATTACCAGAAGCGCCTCCCGACCATTGCAGAAGCCGGAGAGATGTTCAGGAATAACCCGAAAGCGGAGGCCCTGGCGATCCTCACCGGAGGAAGTTCTGGAGGACTGGAGGTTATAGACATTGACACGAAATATGACCTCACGGGGAGCTTATGGGAAGAGTTCTCAGCACTCATAAAAGATAACCTCCCGGAGCTATTCCCGCACCTCACCATAGCCAGAACCCAGAGCGGGGGATTTCATATTTACTACCGATGCAGTACGATAAGCGGAAATCAGAAATTAGCGAACCGACCAGCCACGCCGGAGGAGGCCGCCAAAGAGGAGAAAGTTAAAGTTCTTCTTGAGACCAGAGGAGAAGGCGGCTATGTAGTAGCTCCCCCCTCAGCAGGGTATAAGTTCACCCAGGGCCAGGCGGAGACGATCCCCACCATAACAACAGAAGAGAGAGAATATCTCCTCAATATGGCGCGCTCTTTTGATGAAATGCCGCACCAGGAAGCACCAGCCGTACAGCAAAGAGAGGTAAAACGGACAAGTAACAGCCAGGTATTGAGCCCTTTTGAGGCTTACAATTCGACCGGAGAAGATCACGTTTTGCAAGAACTCCAGGGCCAGGGCTGGAGGATCATTCAGGAATACGGGGATAGGGTTATTCTCCGCCGACCAGGGGAGACCTCCAGCAAGAGTTCAGGCAATTACCATAGAGGATTGAGGAGGCTCAAAGTATTCAGCACCTCCACCGAGTTTGACACGGACAAGACTTATAACAACGTTGATATTTACACGATGCTTCATTATGGGAACCTGGAGAAAGAAGCTCTCTCCGAAGCCTCAAAAGCGCTATATAATGAAGGGTATGGAGATAGACGAATAGGGACGAATAAACCAGCCTCACCAGCACAGGATCAAGCGCCAGGAATACCAGAGCCAGAGGAGACACTCACCGAGGCAGTACGGAAAGCAGAGAAGGCAGGGAAAGCCTCTTTCACCTATTACGCACCTTCAGGATATGACAGGGCTAGCCTTACGGCAGAACTCCAGGCGATTCATGGAAAGACCAAGCTCAGGGTATTTATTGCAGAACCAAGCCAGGGAATAGACCTCCCGGATATATCGACAGCGCCGGAGTTCCTGGCAAAAGACCTCCTCCAAAAATACGGAGAGAAAGATTTCAGCGACAGCCAAAACAGAGAGGCTTTTCTTGATGAAGCAATAGCGATCAGCGCCGCGATTAGAGAGCCGATCCGGCAAAGGGTTTTCCTGGAGATGATAAAGGGCGCGCTCAACCTCCAGGGGGATGAACTGGACAGAGCCGCCGACCGCCTCCAGAAGATCAGCGACAAGAAGTACCAGGCTCAAGAGTTTGACGGGCTCCAGAGAGAAGCCAAAGCGCTCAAAGAAGCGGGAGACGTGAGGGGCGCTCTCGAATTACTCACAGCCAAAGGGCGGGAACTCAAGGGAAGAGACCGAGCCGCCGAAATGGAAAGGCTTCTTGTTCTCCCTACCAGGGAAAGCCTCCGCCAGCACTTCCAACAGAAGCCAGAGGGGATAAAGACAGGGCTCAGGATAGGAAAGGAAATGATAGAACTCACCGCCGGGGCTCTCTCGATCATAGCCGCGCCAACCTCTCACGGGAAAACGACTTTCCTCATTAACCTGGCGCTCAAAGCAGTTGAAACGCTCCCAGATAAGAAAATCCTCTTCATCACGATGGAGGAGGCGGCAGAAGAGACGATGAGAAACGCGCTCAACACCTATACAGCAACACCGATCAGCGCCAATAGAAGGAAAAGCCTTGAAACTTACCTCCGGGATGGAAGCGATGAGTTTATAAAAAAGGATCAACGGGAAGAGTTCAAGAGGGAGGAGGAGCGCTTTTTTACCGAGATCATAGAACCGGGGCGACTTCATGTTGTTTATCTCTCAGGGGATGCAGGGGAGGCCATAGAAACGATTCAGTATCTCCAGAAGCGGGAAGCCCTGGGAGCCGTTTTTATCGACTACCTCCAGCTTATGAACGTAGCGACAGAGGGGAAAGGCCGATTTATCCCGCGCCAGGAAGAAATGAAACAGATATGCCTCAGCCTGAAAAACCTTGCAGTAGAGACCGGGCTCCCCTTTGTATTGGGCGCGCAGTTTAACCGAGAAGTAACCAGCCCACTCAGGATTCATGCAACAAGCATAGGAGAGGCCGGAGACATTGAAAGAGTTGCTCACCTCCTTATCGGCTTATGGGATTGGAACCACGACGTAAAAGGATCAGACGGAGAAGTTAAGGACATGAACGCGCTCAAGGCGAAGCACTCCACCGGGGAGGAGAACGCGCTTTATGCAAAGATATTGAAGAACCGCACCGGATCAGTAGGGCAAGAAGAGGGGCTCTATTATGACAGGAACCGGGGATATATCAGAAACACAGAAGCGAGCCAGAAAGAGGAGAACGGGGATATTCCGTTTTAAAAATAGAATGATAATAGAACGATAATGGCAATAATTATAGCGCTCTCGAACCATAAAGGGGGAGTAGGAAAAACCACCTCAGCCGCCAATATAGGCGCGGGGCTCAACACCCTGGGGAAGCGAGTTCTTTTTGTGGACATTGATCCACAAGCCAACCTCACGGAAAGCCTGGGAATAACGGAGCCGGAGAATACTGTTTATGATATGCTTCACGGAAAAAGAGTATCTCCGATCAATCTAAGGCGGGGCCTTGACCTTATCCCCTCAACCCTTGACCTCTCAGGGGCGGAGATGGAACTCCAGGCAAAACCACGCCGGGAGTATGTTCTCAGGGAAAGCCTCACTCCTTTCCGGGATCAGTACGACTTTATTTTTATTGATGCACCTCCAAGCCTGGGGCTCCTCACCATTAACACCCTCACCGCCGCCGACAGGGTATTTATTCCGATCCAGGCGCAGTATTTCGCACTCAAGGGGATAAGGAAGATCACGGAGGTTATAAACCAGATCAAAGCAGAGCTTAACCAGGGCCTCCAGATAGGCGGGATAATCGTTACTCAATATGATGGGCGGCTTATCCTGGGGAGAAATGTTCTCGATGCAGTAGAGGCGGATTACAAGCGGGAGACATTCAAAACAGTCATAAGGCAAAACGTAGCCCTGGCAGAAGCGCCAGCCACAGGACAAGACATTTTCAGTTATTCACCAAAGAGCAACGGGGCGGAGGATTATCTCTCTCTTTGCAAAGAGATTCTCCAAAGAGTTAAAAAGAAAACATTGTAAACCGAGAAAACATAGGAAGCCATGAGTAAGAAAGATTTCAGTCAGGGCCTTAAAGCGCTCACCAGCCCACAGGAACCGAAAGCACAGAAGAGCGCCGACACCGTGAAGAGTACAAAGATAGGGCTCAGAGAGGGAGAGACACGAGCAACCTTCATAGTAAGGGAGGAGCTTCTTGAGAAGTTGCGCGCCGTTACCTTCTGGGAGAGAACCACGATCCGGGACGTTATGGCGGAGATGATGAGCGACTACCTCAACGCCTATGAAGTGAAGGCAGGGAAAAAGATCAAGGCTATCCCGAACCCAGAGACAAGGGAGCCGATTCTCCCAAAGAGAGTAAACCCATGAAGAACGCCGGCCAACTCCGCACAGAGATATTTTACCGTCTAGCGAAAGAAGGTATAACTATAGGGCCAAAAGGTACACTCTATGAGATCAGATATTTAAGCCAGAAACCGGAGGACAGAAAAGCCCTTTCATGGACTGACCTTCTCGATGAGCTTGTTCTCCGATCAGTTCAATACGGACTTGATGCAGTTCTGGAGAGCGCCTTCATTCAACAGAGACTACCTCAGCAGGAAGAGGAAGCTCATACAAAGGGATAAACCACAAACAAAACAGGAGAACTATTATGGAATACACCATCATAAACTCTCATGACCTAAAACCACCTCGCGATGCTGACCTTAAGTCAATGGCAGACGGTTATCAAGTATTACTTAGCAAAATCAACGATATGATTAAACAAGGCTGGCGGCCATTAGGCGGTATAGCTTTAGATAGTTCAAGGGTCTATTTCCAAGCGATGATAAAAGAGTAAGAAAAGTATGAACTTCTATAAATGTTACATTACGGAAGTTGAAAACACAGTAAACAAAGTAACCAGAGAAAACGATGGACACCATGAAAAACAGCGCTGACAGCCAGAAACCGGAACCGGAACCGATCAGCATTGAGAATACCGACATTCCAGCGCTCAGGGAGATGCTCAAGGGATTACAGGCGGACATAGAAGCCGCCGATAAAGAAGCTCTTGATAACAACAAGAAGCCTGAATGATGGGAGAGAATAAAGACAGGGAAGAGCAGAAACTGGAGTTTGGCGTTCAAAACACCGGGCAGGAGCTGGAGCAGATCAACAACGAAAAAGGGGTTTTGTTCCGCAAGGAACAAGTGGGGGAGTTTAAGCAGCACCTGACACAACAGCCGTACATAAGCCAGATCAAGGCCTTATTTATGCCAGACTATGCAATCCCCGACCCAGTAGAGGAAATAGGAAAGATCAGTGAGAAACTAAGGAAGAATAAAGGAGCGGAAATAGTAAGAGAATGGCGCAGGGACTACCCCCCGGACGAAAAACTTTTCAGCGATGCAGAAGAACTCATAAAAGAGATAGAAGCGAGCAAGCTCACCGAACCAGGCGGAAAAGAGTATGTAGAGAAGGAGATAAAACGCTTAAAAGAACAACGGGCAGAGCACAAAAAAGCTATACAGGCCCTTCTTGAATTGGTACAAAAAGCAGCAGAGGAGGCAGAGCGGAAAGGTATTGAAGAGGGCCGGAAATTGGAGAGGAAAGACGCCAAGAAGAAGGCGAAAGCCAAGACAGAGAAAAAGACCTACCGAGCAGGGGGACATATTACAGATCAGCTTTTAGACGGCCCTCAGACAGATAAGGGCTCAACGCTGGACTTATTCGACCAGTTCAAGCCAGCCACCAGGGGGAAGATCACAGAAGCCCACGAGATAGTTTATCAGAACATGGACGGGAGAACCGAGTTCTCTCAAGGCGAACAAAAGATGATTCTGGCCTTTCAAGAAATCCTTCATAAGAAATCCAATACAGCACCAGGCGCGGGAGAGATGGATTACTACACAGGAAACGGAGAGACACTCCCAGCTAATGCCGAAGGGTACAAAGGGAAGCCTATTCCCGCGCTCAATATGTCGATTTATGAGATAACACAGATTTTCAAGAACAGCGAAAAACCGAACTCCAAAGACCGCCAAGAGGTAGCGGAGATACTGGCGCGCCTCCAGAGAGATGATAAAAAGGTACTGATGAGGTATAAACGATTTTTCCCACGAACCAGGAAGGTAAAGGGAAAGATGACAGAACTCGAAGTAGAACAGACCATAGAGGAATACGCCTCCCTTATCAATGTTTCAGCCCTTGATGAGAAAGAACGCAAAGAAAGCGGAGAGGTTCTCTCCCATAAGAGCGACATTTCAGTAAGGCTTCACCCGCTCTTTATTGACCAGATAAAAACGAAATGGGTTGAGAAGCCAACAATAGCGACACTGGAGGAGGCCAACGCGAAAGCCACAGGATCAAAAGCGCCGGGGAACTTCTCAAAGTTACTCCTCAACCTTATGGAAGAACTCTCCAGAGCGAAATCAAACACCCTGGAGAGAGGAGTTTATCAGATAGGAGAGGAGAAGTTATTTAACCGGATAGCTCCTCAGTATATGCCTCCTAATGAGAAAAGGCTCCCTCTGATAAGAAAACAATTAGCAGAAGCAATAGACGTTTTAAAGGAAGCAGAACTCATTTTACAG
>Ga0073936_10010783_pt1 | contig 11157 bp, 8 predicted proteins | sample AliMusrvi5mmetaG_FD_87041 | JGI IMG/M metagenome (GOLD analysis project Ga0073936, IMG submission 87041) | Freshwater lake bacterial and archeal communities from Alinen Mustajarvi, Finland, to study Microbial Dark Matter (Phase II) - Alinen... | ecosystem: Environmental > Aquatic > Freshwater >... | reverse complement strand
TCCCGCTGCCAGTTTCATCATTGGCGACACGCTCGACGGGCTTTCCGACGCCCCACCACACACCGTGAACGTGAGCGCCTTCTACATGCAGAAGAAGGGCGTGACCAAGGCGGATTGGGATGCGGTGCGAGCCTGGGGGCTGCTGCATGGCTATACCGATCTGGCCGCAGGTGCGGGCAAGGCGGCGGACCATCCGGTGCAAACAGTGTCTTGGTATGAGGTGGTCAAATGGTGCAACGCGCGCAGCGAGCAGGAAGGGCTCAAGCCCTGTTATTACACGGATGCCGCCCAAACCTTGGTCTTCAAGACTGGCACCAACAGCATCGACAACAGTATGGTGAAGTGGAGTGCCAACGGCTACCGACTGCCGACCGAGGCGGAGCGGGAGAAGGCAGCGCGTGGCGGCTTGGCGGACCTGCGCTTCCCGTGGGGCAACACGATTACGCATAGCCAGGCTAATTATTATGCCAATCCCGGCACCTATGCTTACGATGTGAGTCCGACGAGCGGCTACCATCCGACTTGGGGGACCGGCGGCTTTCCCTGCACGTCGCCAGTGGGGAGCTTCGCGGCAAACGCATATGGCATTTTCGACATGGCGGGCAACGTGTGGGAGTGGACTTGGGATTGGTATGACGGCAATTATTCATCGTCGATTGGCACCGATCCGCGCGGTCCGGCATCCGGCGGACACCGCGTCATTCGTGGCGGCAATTGGGACAACGGCGCCAACGCTTGTCGCGTAGCCTATCGCAACGGCGGCGTCAGCCCGAGCTACACCACCTACTACGTCGGTTTCCGCCCCGTCCATGCCAATCCAGTGACCGCCGACTCCCCCAACATCGGGGTCAATACTAACAAACTGCTTTTAACAATCCCCGCTGTCCATGGCACGGTACCGGGCGCGGGGCAGTACGATTGGAACACCCCCGTCCAACTCACAGCGACCCCGGACGCCGGTTACCTGTTCAGTAAATGGACTGGTGCTGCCACGGGTAAGGATAACCCGATTACGATCACGATGGACTCGGACAAGAGCATTACCGCGGTATTCGTCCCGGATTCTCACGATCCCGACAACGACGGCCTGACGAACTATCAGGAAATCGTGGTTTATTACACTAACCCGAATGTCGCAGACACGGACGGGGACGGTTTTTCGGATGGGTATGAGGTGAGTGTCGGCACCAATCCCACATCGGCAACGAGCACGCCGGACACGCGGATGAGGATTTATACAGCGGTGGAGGTGGAGTTTGACGCGGCCTTGGGGCAGAACTACCGGGTGGAGGGCTCGACAGACTTGCAGTCCTGGACCGCCGTGGAGGAACACATCCCCGGCACGGGTGGGTCGGTGTCGCGGCTTTACTCAATCCGGGCACTCCCGCAACGCTACTTTCGAGCGGTGCGGGAGTGAGGATGACGCCCCTTGCTCGCCCTCCGGTCCGGTCACCGGCTCTTCCAACGGCCCTCACGTCAAAAGCAAATTCCTTGCAATCCAAACAATCATATCCCTAGTAATTATGAAACCAAGACTCGCGATCATTGATAGCATTATTGTTTTTTTCAAAAACTCTCGCGCAATAATCATTACAGCAACAATGGTTGGGGCGTTTTTTGTCTTACCCTGTTGCGAGGACAAGAATGCGTCCGATTTCACCAAGGCCAGCTATGAAATCGTCGTCACACCGGCAGTGAGTTGGGGCTTCACCAGTCGAGATATAATAATCGAGAACAATGGCGTTCTGAAGGGCACATCGAGAATTCCTTGGAATACGGCATTTTCTTCCGCCAACGTGTCGGTCCAAGTCTATTTTAATGACGCTACAACACCGATGGAAAAATCAAGCCTTTTCCCTAAATGGAAGTATGGGGAAAAAATACGCCTCAATCTGCTCACCTCGACCTCCGCGCGTAAAACTCGTGTGATAATTACGGTCGCCGCAATCCTCGATAATGGCGACTCCGTCGATCAAAGTAAGGAATTCACCCTCGACAAGAATCTACCATAGTGACAAAGGCCTCCATAGCAGTGACACAAATTTCCGGATGATTAATCCGACTCATCCGACTCAAGCTAAGAAAAACCCCCTTTTTGCCGCCTTCCGGTCCGGCCACCGGCTCTCACCCCAAAAGCAAATTCCTTGGCTTGGCCGTTTCACCTAACTCCTCGCCCGGTAGCCCATCACCTTTCCTTTACATGTCCTAATTCGGTTGCGGCAACCTAGCGGGCAGGATGTTACAAACCGCATGAGCCCATTCATAACACTTCAATGAGATTTATAGTTAGGAATCAACTTTCTACAGCCGTAGCCTTTGCAGCCATCCTTGTTGTTTCAGGATGTGGCGGCAGCAAACAAAGTCAGGTCGATCCTGCTTTGGAGAAGCAATTAGCGGAAATCCGCGAAAGGCTTGATCGCCTATCTGCCAAATTGACCGAGGAGGTCGCCTCGGAAAGCAATCCCTCGCCCGCATCTGATGCATCCGTGGTGTTTCACGCGCCCAATGAAGCAAAGGACTTCCTAAACAAACTCGGCAAGAATCCTGCTGCCGAAAAGCTAGCTGAAGCCCTTACCGCCGTCGATGATTGGTCCGTGAGGCCCGAGCAAGAAAAGGAAATGCAGCAATTCAAGCTGGAAGTAGCTTCTCAGCTCCGGGAACTGGTCAGGGAAGAGGTCGTTGCCAAACAAAAAGCTGCTTTAGAGGCCAAGACCGGGGCCGAAGGGCTAAAACGACATTCAGAAGCTGGGGCTGTCCTGGCCCTTTATCCAATGTCGGAGGACGAGGCCATTACCGAAGAGGCCAAGCGTCTTGCAGCACAACAAAGAGAAGTTGCGGTACGGCTCGAAGTCATTCGCCGCCAACGGTACAATAGCTGGGCAACCGGACAAATAGAGGCTGCAATCAACGGCTATAACAGTATCAAAAGTGCCGTTCCCGGCCGAACTGACAGGCCAAAACTCGTCACTTCCTTGGTCGATAGTCTCGGACCAGTCGATCCTGCCTTGCTCGAACCTGCTGTGCTTGAATTGTATAATTATTGCATCGACCAAACGAAAGAGGCGTTGTACGAGTCCGAAAAGGTTTACCTTGCCAAGAAACTTACCGAACCCACCATTGTTCGCAAAACATTGGAAGACTACTGATGAGTCACCAAATACTTTCCTTCGTGACCTATTTCACGGCGACCATAGGTACGCTCTCGAATGCTTATGGTCAGCAAGCAACCTATCATCCTCTGGGAACTTGGATCGACCCCGAGGTTGCCGCTTTCCGTCAGTGGGACACCGGCCGCCAAGCCCAGACTGCTCGTTCTTTGAACACCGAAGCGCGGCCTCAGCTTGCGGGGCTGCGATCTAGAGATGTGGAACTTCTTGAAGATGCGTTTCTGCGCAAGCATCCGAAGCTGCTGAAAGGTTCACCCAGCATGGCAAGAATGGTAATCCTGCGACGTTTTGCTACGCGCAACGGCCTGAATACGATAAATGGCTCGTTGGCTGAGTCCGCCTTTGTCGAGAAGAACCCAGATTGGGGTTATGTCGGCAAGCCGAACGCGCCGCAGCATGATGTCTACCGCTGGGTCGCTGGGCGGAAGACGCCCTTCAACGGGCAGGTCAAGTTCTACGAGGAATTCAGCGGCTCTCGGTATGCGGTCGCCATGCGAAAAGACTCAACGGCACATAGATTCTTCATCCCTGACGACCATGTTGAACCCATGAAGGCATATATCAAGGGTCGGGCAGAGGAAATGGCCAGCGCTGGAAACCAAGCCGAAGCAAAGAGGCTGTGGAGAGACTACGGCAGGGTTAGACCGATAGGTGCTACGACAGGCAACATGCTTGCCCGAAGGCAACAAATCCAACGAGAATTGATTGCAGAGAAAAGCGCCACCTACGTTTCGCTTGGGGCATCACTCGCATTGGCGTCTGGTTCGACAGTCTGGGATTGGGCCAGCGGAAACGTCAGTGGCGACATTGGGCTTTATCGAGCAACTCGAACACTGAGCCTTCTCGGTGTTGGTCTTGGCACAGACGCGCTGCTCATGCTCGCAAAGCAGGGTGCGCTTCGTGGGACGATCAAAGGCAACTCTATTGTCGGAACGGCGTTGACGATTACGGAGGGGTTGTGGCTTTTGCACGAACACGGCTGGCGAACTGCTTTTTATGAGCCGAGCTTCTACGAAGAAATGGGCGGTGGTGTTAGTGCGATTGGATTGGGTCTGGCTGCTGGCGGGGCAGTGGCAATAGGCACGTCGGAAATGACGCCTTGGGTTGCAGTTCCAGGCGGACTCATTGTGGGCGGAGTGTCTGGAATTGTCGGCTATGTTGGTGGTCGCGCTGCAACCCATAAGATTCTTGAAATCGTCTCACCTGCGATGCTCCATCAACGGGAACACCAGCAGCTTGATGCTGTGCAAAGTGGCGTCGACCGAAGAATTGCGCAATTACGGGAGTGGCCTGCAAAGCAGGTGAAATGCAGCCAATCACCTTGAACAACATATTGCTGAATGGTAAGGCCCCCTCACGCCCTATCATTAACTTCTCCTCCTCTCCGGACCGGTCACCGGCTCTTCCAACGGCCTTCACAGGGGAAACAATTTGTTCACAGTCAGTGGGTGCGCAGGTCGCCTACGGAGTCCGCCCGGCACAGCCACACCTCGACGTAGCCGCCCCTGGCAATGGGGCGCAGGTTCGTGCAGCCGTCAGGTTGGTCGCCGGATTGCATCGGGATAGCGGGATCACCAACACCCGAAGGCGAGTCCATCATTTCCGTCCGCCCCCTCCGCAAGCATGCCGGCGGCACTCCGGTGGCGGGCCAGGTTCCTCTCCACCACCCGCCGGCACTCGCGGCAGAACCGGTGGGTGCCATCGTCCAACGGATGTCCCCATTTTTGTAAAATCCAGGCTTGACACCGGAACGACCAGCCCGCCACACTTCCAACCATGCCGCTAGTAATTGCTACTAAATGCCACTTCAGGCCTGTTGCGGCAATACCAGAGTCTTCCCGCGCCTCTCTGTTGTCCGACCTGCCCCAACAACTGTCCAGCTCGCATCTGTTTTCTGCCGTAGTTGCGTGCGCCATGCTGACTGTGGCAATAGCGTGCGCCCAACAGCCCGCCCCCACCTCCCATGCATCGCCGTTGGATCGAGTGGAGTTTCTGGAGAAGAGGGGACACCATGATGAAGCAAGGGTTGCCTTGAGTAACGAGTTCCAGGACAAGGATGATCCCGTGCTTCTTGGCCAATGGATCGATCTCGATAAGGAATGGCTCAGTGCACTGAAAGCGGATTGTCGAAACACGGAGGTCGCTAAATTCACTCCCCAACAATCTACTATCGAAAGCACCTGTGGAAAAACGGGCGGATGGGCGGCCACTATTATTAGCGGGTACTTCACGGGGGTGGGTAATCAAGCTCTCTCGGAATGGGAGCGCCGTGAATTGGTCAGGAAGGAGGAGGCCAATCCCCTTCCTGAGATCGACATCGAGAAGGCCGCACGCGTCATCAAAGACTTAGATGGGCTGAGAACTTCCCAGGATAAGCTGGCGATGCTGATAAAGAGGGCACTCACTGAGGACAAATCAATCGAGAAACTTCGCGAGTTTGACGCGCTAAATCGACAGCTCGCTGCGCTTGCTAGTGACGTTCTCAGGACACGTAGGAGTTTCTTTTCCTACGACGTGATAAGCCCCAACCTGGCGAGATCGGAACAACTTATTCACCTGGCAGATCTAAAAGCACCTATTTTCGGGCATGACAAGGATATCTTGGCCAAGTCGGCCAGGGTCATGACAAGAGCCTGTGTAAAGGAATCGCTTTTTGATGCGGATGAATGCGTGCGTGACCAGTTTCTTCGGGTATTCAAACTCCTAAAGGGAATGGCAGGCAAGGAAGAACTTGATGAACTGAAAATGCTGCAAACTCTGAGCGATTCAATTGTGTCAAAGAACCTATCGCCAGCACACCCGTCGAAAGAGTGAATGATGACCCAACCCTGCATGTTCATACTGGTGAGTCTGATAATGGCAGAATGTTGCCTTGCGGACACCCCTTCGGAAATCCTTGAAGCGCCCTCTATCTACAAGGGGTACTTTGGCGAATCCCATATCGACGATTTCTATGTTGCCGCTGGTCGTGAGGACATCCTGGGGAAGTGGCATCCCAATGGACCTGGGCCGGACCGGATTTATCGACTCCGGGACGGGACTATTGAAATTCACGAGGCCAAGGCCTATCGTGACTGGCCGGGCAAGAGCGAGATGAATGCCGAATTGGGAGGGCGTCAGATGTATGAGTTGAGCGATGCATGGATTGATCAATGGGCGCTACGAGTTCTTGGTGATCCGTTATCTGCTGCCTGCCAGAAGAACGCAGTCAAGATTGTCCAGGAAGCTCGGACGAATGGCAGCCTGGTTCGAATTTATGACGAAATAAGTCTTCAAACTGGCAATTGGCGCAGCTCCAATGTATTCTCTGAAGGCCAAACAAACATACGGCTCGAAAGTCGCAGCGGTCCCATAAAGATTGAAAGATTCGAGCAAAAGTGGCACGAGCGTCAGGCGCGGTTGGATAAGCTTAGATTGCTCAAACAAAACAAGGTCATCGAGTCGGTATATTTGAACGAGTTTCCAGAGGCCCCTTCACAATGGGCGGATTATGAGAAAATCGGCAAGAAGCAGTTTGGTGATTTCAAGGTCTTGGCAGGTGTGTGCACGCCCGAAGGCCGCCTCATAGTGAGCATCAGCGAAGGAGCCAAAGCGGGACTGTTCGTTTTTTCCATTGAGGCGGGAGCGGCAACGTATGAATATCTTAAGGGTGATGTTTACAAACCGGAGTATGAGAGGAGTCTGATGGACGCTGCGATCAAGGGGACGTCTGTCGGTGGCGTAACGGCGGTGGCTGTATTTCTTGGAGCAACCCCGTCCGGTTGGGTTGTGTTGGGCTTGGCTGTGGGTGGTTACTGCCTCACTGATGCGTCTCTGACCCGATGGCATGAAGTCCAAAATCGAAGGTTTGTGAACAGAGACGACTTTGCTCATTTAGGTATACAAGTAAATAGCGTGTTGGATATCAATGATCCAAATGTCCCGCTGAATATCGACCGTTGGAAGCCATAAACCCACGGATCAGGAATTCGACAACTATCGAACCGGGGGTGGAATTTGACCCCGGTTTCGCCGTCCTCGCATGAGCTAAAGGGGGAGTGGAAACGCTACCTCATCTCCAAGGCATTGATTCCCGGTGATAACCCATCCTCAGCGATGGCCATATTGCGGGTGACTGCGGCAGGGTTGCTCATGGGCGGATCATAGCGCCGCACCGAAGTCCGGGTGGCGCCAATTGTCACCGGGTAGGGGAGCCCTCGCGCGGGAGCTTTTCGAGCTAAAACCCGTGCCAGTCCGGACGGACCCTGCGTTCACCCCAATCCGACGACCACCTCGCGTAAGACCATATCCGGCATGACGCCCGCGGGCGCTTTAGGGGAACCCGCTGGCGGTTTGCATTCTGATAGGATCATTTCAGGATTTCGTCGAAGGGTTTGGAGGATCGCACCCAGTCTTCGGCGAATACCCGAGTAATCTCAAATTGGCGAGCTTCCGCGCCCGCGGTCCGTTGGATTTCCAAAACCGCCCGCAACGGTTGGCGCTTGGATCCGATGGGCGAGCTTTCCACGATCATCTTGATGGCGGCGGCCTGCGGCGAGTCTTTCCGGCAGTATCCCAAAATATCGTCGTTGATGTCGGGAGAACCCAAGCGGAAGCAAGTCCACTGCGATTCATCGCCAAACGGACCGTTGTAATAATAGTCCTTCACGAACAGGACCCGCACCACTCCCTTGCTGGCATGGCCGGAAAGGATTTCGTTCCATGGGGGAGTCACGGTTCGGGCGAAGGCCTCGAAATCAATCCGCCACTTTCCCTTGTCATCGGGTGTCAGCAACGCCAACCGGTTGCGCGGTTTGCCCCCGATTTTGGTTTTGACGAGCACCCCGTCGATTAACAACCCGTTCGCATCCATGCTGCTGCGCCAGTCGTAACCCGTGATCGGTCCGTACGTCGTCGCCATGTCTTTCAGAAATCCGGCGACTTCCGCAGGGGGTGCCGAACCAATGCGGAAAAATTCCTCCACCTGGTCGGGATCACGGATCAGCATCGCGCGTTTCACCAAACTCAAGGCAGCATCCTTCGAGGGAGACGGGAAGCGGGAAGCCACCCGCTTGTCATCTTCGGAAATTTCGGATTTCGCCGTGGTGCCTTGGCGGGATTCATCGCCCGCGTCCTTTTCGGAATCCTTGGACTCCGACGCTGAGTTCTCATCTGGTTGGGACGCTGCGGCTTTCACAGGTGATTTGACCCGGTCGAAATATTCGCGCCCCTTCATGCCCTTCAAGGGAATCCAATACCGATCAGCACCCTCGAATGTGGCGGTCGAGGTCTCCTCTTGACCGGTCAGCGGGCTTTTGTCCTTGATCACGATTTCGTTGTCAGTCGCACTCACCACCGTGTAGGCACTGGAGAAACGCCATTCCCGCTTGCCATCATGTGCAGGAATGACTGCGATCTCCTCAGTATCGGTGAAGGTCACCTCCAAGCGGCCGAACATGTCGCCGAGGAACTTCATCCGTTCCGGCGTCTTCTCCACCTTCAGCTTGATGGTTGGAACAGTAAGTTCCCGGTTCGACTTCCAGGTGCCTACGATCTGATCCGCTGTCTTCGGTTGGCCGAAGACCGGGGAACCCAATAACACAATGACAGTGAGGAGCGTGAAAATTCTCATGGCAATGGACATGAATTCAAATCGTTGGTGGGAAATGCGGATGGAGGCCCGGCACGGGAGGCTGGCACCCTTGCCGACGGCAGGCAAGCGCGCAGGAGATTCTTCATATCCATCCACTCGCCCTCAACCCCGCGCTTGTTTTACCGGGCGAGATTTCCCAATATATGCTCCGCCCCGCCACAGGCAGGCCACGAAAAATCGGGACCTCGTTTTCATTCCCCATCCATCACCACCATGACCCCCGACGACACGCGCCATCTCCACGAATTCCTCAAGCTCACGGACGCCGAAAGACTGGGCGAGGGCGACGTCATCGCCGGAGCAAACACGCTTGCGGCCATGGCCATCTCGCTGGCCAACATCCAGCGCCCGGGCAGCGGACTTATCGACCGCGGAGGACGACGGATCTCGGTCGGCACCAGCCTCATGATTTCAGGTTCGCTCAGCTCAAGTCTGGTGAGCGAACGGGTCCTTACCGGCCTGGCCGCATGCCAGAGCAACCTCGCATCGCGGCTCGACCGAATGGATTCAACCACCTGGCCATCCGCCTTCCGCGAGGACCCGGCGGACGAAATGGACGACCGGATTTTCCAGCAGCTCTGCCAGTCCCGCACTCCGCCGGCGACCATCACCGGCCGTGAGGCGGATTCATTGAGCGGCCGGATCCTCCAGACTTCCTTGCCGGTGGAGTTCCGCGATCTCCAGGAACGCCCCGTTGTCTTTTTGACATGCGGCACTCCGGCGCGGTTGGCTGGGCAACTTGAGCGCAGTCATCTTGGACGGCCGTTCGTTCATCTGGGTGTGGCCGGTCCGGCCGATCTCGAACGCTTCGGCACCGATTGCCTGGCGCTCATGGAGGGGCGGCTGGCGTTGCCGGGCGGGGATGAGGTTATCGGCGGAACGGTTGTGGTGACCGACCGGAACGGGGCGCTGGACGAGGCCGTGCAGGGTGGCTCGCTGGCGGCGAAGTGGGCTTCGAATTTGCTCTGGTTGGTGGACGGCAAAGCAGGCCCGGAACTTGGTGATTTCAACGGATCCGAAACCGCGATTCCCATCGAAGGCATTGAAGGGGCTTACACAGCCGCCATGGGAACCGCGTGGGGGCGGCGAATCAACGGATGGTCGGATGGGCCGGTGACGCTGGAGGTGGACTTCGCCGAAGCGCAAGCCCGCTGGATCGATTTTTTGAAGTCGAACGAAAAGGATTTCCCCGGCATCGCCGGAGCGCTGCGCAACCTCTATGCCACGCTCATTTTCGGATTCCACCAGATGTTCAAGGCGGCGGGTGTGCCGACCGGCTTCACCTGGCACCACGGGCAGGTCGAGGCGCTCGCCGTGTTTCTGGTCCATCGCATGGTCAATGCGCGGGCCGTGATGATGAGGTCGGCGGAGATCGCGAAGATGCGGCGGGTGCAGGCGGGAATCTTGGGCCGGCTCGTGGATGGGCCACAGGATTTGCGCGATATTTCCCGCCGGTTCAAAAATCACAACAGCGGCCAATGCCTGGTGGCGCTCCACGATCTGGAGATGGCGGGCAAAGTGGAGCGCGGCGGCGATGGGTGGAGGCTTGCCCGGCCATTCGACCCGGAGGAGTGCAACGCCTGGGAAGCGACGCTCGATTTGCAGGCTGATCACATGTGAGGCGGGGGCCGCAATGCCATTGATCCGGTCCCCGAGGATGAGTTGAAAGTGCAGGGCATCTTGGCGGTGTCAGCTTGTCAGCACGTCAGCCGCCGGTTTTTGACCGCCTTCCCCGCGCGAGGACGCCTTTGGCGCGGCCTCCTTTTTTCGATGGCTTCGAATCGTCCAGGCCTTCGCGGGTTGTGTGGACAACGCCCGACAGGGATGTTGGGATGTCGAGGGATGTTTCGCCTACCCTTCTATGTACGCCCTTTAATTCATTATGTGTATTATTATCTCCTCTATTATTATTTCCTTCTATGCGTGGCTGATAAAAACATCCCTCGACATCCCAACATCCCTGTTCGGGGCGTCTGAACCGGTCGGTGCCACGACCAATCACCAAGAGAAAACCTCATGGGTCAAATCCGCCATCAGCCGCGACATCGCTCCTGCGGGGGATATCCGCGCAAGCGCCCGGCCATACCGGGCCAACGGCCGCCCCGGCCACCGGTTCGAGGTCCAACGTGATCAAGAGCGCCAGCCGGGTACCGCCCCGTGTTCCTGCGAGTGGCACCCACGGCTTCCATCCTGTCCCCAGACGCCTGGGAGTTGATTGCCTGGTGTCGGGATCCGAATCGTTGCTCCAGCCCTTGGAAGGCCGCCCAGAGAGCGCATGACATAGCCTTGAAGTTGAACCCGACAGAGGGTCGAATGATGGCAAAGTTGATGGCGGGAAACAAGACAGCCGATCTTATG
>Ga0073936_10010775_pt1 | contig 11161 bp, 4 predicted proteins | sample AliMusrvi5mmetaG_FD_87041 | JGI IMG/M metagenome (GOLD analysis project Ga0073936, IMG submission 87041) | Freshwater lake bacterial and archeal communities from Alinen Mustajarvi, Finland, to study Microbial Dark Matter (Phase II) - Alinen... | ecosystem: Environmental > Aquatic > Freshwater >... | reverse complement strand
CTACAACAGATACAGCCTGATAAATCAATTCATTAAAACCGGCTGAGTTGGTAAATGAAGGGAATCTTAAACATCCGTCATATCCTGTAGAAGGTTTCGCTCCTGTGAAACCGTAGACAGGAGGATTGTTCGTCTGTGAACTCCAAACAGACCAGTATGCACTTGCTCCGGCTTCCATATCACCACCCCTAAGGAGATTTCCATCAGCGATAGTTACTGTTTGTGTTTTCACTACGATGTCTCCCAGGATACCGGTTACTGTTAATTTAACAGTATAGTTACCATAGGCAGGAAAACGATGATCTACTTTTGCAACTGCAGATGTGGTATTATCTCCAAAATCCCAGGCCACTGAAGCATAATTAGCAGAGGTTGTTGCATTCATGAAATAATTTAAGCCAAATAATGATGTTGCTGTATAGGCAGCTGTTGCCGGTCCCGCTACACCAAATTGTTTGGAAACAGTTGATGAATATCCGGCTGTACTGTTGGTTTTCAAAGTAACGGTGTACAATCCAGCTGAAGAATAAGTGTGAACAGGTGATTGTTCGATCGAGCTGGTTCCGTCACCAAACTGCCAGAAGTAAGAGTCACCACTGGTGGAGGTATTGGTGAAGGTTACTGCTAAAGAACCAGAGGTATTGGTAAAAGAAGCAGTAGGTTTTGCTCCATCCATTACTTTAGAAGTAAAGATCTCATTCTTTTGGCAGGATGTGAATGCCAATACACCAAGAATGGAGAAACAATAGAATAGTTTTATAAATATTTGTTTCATACAACTTTCATTTTAAAATAGTTATTTCAATTTTGGAAGAATTGCATCATTATTGATAATGACAACCGTTTTGCTATACTTGTTATACAAAGCATATTTACTCGGGTTAGCTATTCCAACTGTAAGTGCAACATTTTTACCAGTAAAAGCTGCAGCTTTAAAAGCAGTTGCATCGATTGACAGATAGAAAGACGCATAATTTGTACCTGCTGGCACCGTAACCTTTGTTGGTAAAGTGTACATCGTTGTAGGTAAAAGTATACCACTAGTGATTGCTTTATTTGTAATTTGTTGATTGGTTGTATCTGCATAAACAACAACATCAACAGTATAGCCATCAGCAGATGCTTTTCCTGATCTGGTTACACCTAAGATCACATTGAGCTTATGGTTGACAGAGTCAATTTGGAAGTTATATGTTGGTAAACCGGCTCCGGAAGGGACAAGGTAGTTCAGATTTAATCCACCGGAAACAGTAGCCTCAGGCATGTATATATTTGTGTACCCGAATGCAGTGTCACCATCACCTTTCTGACAACTCATAAACCCTGCAACGATGAGAACAATAGCTACGAGAAATGTGTGTTTTTTCATATTTATTTTCATTGTTTGATCTTAATAATTAGTAGCCAATATTTTGAATAAGTGTTCCATTAGAATTTACAATCTCCGATTGTGCAAATGGGAAAAAGTAGTTTCTGGACAGGAATTTTCTGGTTCCGATGGTTGCAGTCTGATAGGTAAAGATTCCGTTGGAATTCTTAGAAACTTTAACCCCTCTGATGGGTTGATTCAATACTGTTTCAGCATCTTTCCAACGAAGAAGGTCCCAAAAACGATGATCTTCAAAAGCAAGCTCTATTTTCCTTTCATGTTTGACGGCAGCTCTGAAATCACTTACAACTGCGGTCGTAACGACTGGTAAAGAGGTACTTGCACGATCGCGTACTTTCTTGAGGGCTTGTCTTGCAGTTAAAGAATAACCAGCAACAACAGCATCAGGTCCGTAAGCTTCATTCATGGCTTCGGCATAATTTAAAAGGACTTCTGCATAACGATAAGCCACCCATTGGTTTTGAGCTGTACCACCCTGAACCAGGTTAAGGTTATCCGTGAGGAACTTTTTAAGATAGTATCCGGTTTTGCTGGTGTTGGTTTTGGCCATATCATCAGTACCACCTGCTGATTCATCAATAGTTCTTGAATTCCAGGTGCTATTGTTGGTTACAACAGTTGCAGCCAGACGTGGGTCTCTGTTTTTGTATGGATCAATGGGATCAGGAGTACCAACATATTCATAATCTGAAACAAGGTTCTCTGTGGGTGTTATGCCACTTTTCCCTCCTGCAGTGTAAATAGGATAGTTTAAAGCTTCGATAGTGTTATTTGCTGCTCTGCGGACTGCAAGGATGGTTTCATTGCTTCCAAGTGGATTTGAACCCAGGAAGTAATTACGATATCCGTTTGATACATCCAGGTTGTAGTTCAATCCTGTTGTTGCGATCACATCATTGGCAGCACTTGCTGCAGCTTGCCATTTCGTCAGATCATTGGTTGTATTATGCAAAGGACTGGCAGCATATAATAATACTCTGGCTTTTATGGCCAATGCCGATCCTAATGAAAAACGACCATCGTTACCTGTGTAACTGGATGTTTTCCAGTTAAGCTGTAAGGCTGCTTTATTGTTATCGATTTCAGATACAATATATGCTACGACCTGATCATAAGTTGATTTTGGTACATCGACAGTAGTTGTTTGCTGCAATGTTTTCTCAATGATAGGCACTCCACCGTACATCTTGATCAGTTCAGCATAGTAGTATGCTCTTGCAATGTGTGCTTCTGCACGATACCATTTTAAGTTATTGATGTCATTGTTATAATTTACAACATCAGAAATGGTATCACGATTGAGTGCAAGAAATTGTCTGCCGTTCTTGGAATAGTCCAAAAAGAAATTGGCTGCTTGTATCCCTGTATAGTAACTGGAGTACAGATAAGACAATGGGTTGATGTTGGCATTGATGGTTCCCTGGTTGAAACAATTCGTGTTTGTTGAGGATACCGTTTGTTGGCCTTCATCTGTTGCAGCTGCAAACAAATTATTGTCAAGAATGGTAAATCCGGTAGTCATCGGTGCATAGAAAGCATTTGCAAATGTCCAAAGCGTACTACGGTCTGTAAGTACTGACGCCGGAGTTCTGTTTGTATCAATCTTTGTATTCAGAAAATCCTTCCCACAACCACAGAAAGTGAGCGTAAGGACAGATATTAGAATAAATGTTTTAAATTTCGTATTCATCTCTTAATGTTTTATAGATTAAAAAGCAGCAGAAATGCCGGCATTTACAGATTTCAGCGCAGAATAGCCACTCAATGTTTCAGGATCAATGTGGTAATCCTTCAATAAACTACTCCAGGTTACAGGATTTGTAGCATTTACATAGATACGGAACTTCGAAAGTCTGAGTTTATTCAGGATTTTGGAAGTAAAATTGTAACCTACTTCAATGTTGCGGATGCGCATAAAATCACCGCTTTTCATCCAGAATGAACTGTTACGATAATTGTTCGTATTGCTTAATGTTGTCAGACGAGGATATGTTGCAGTTGCCCTGGTGTCAATTTGTTGGTCAGGATAATATGCCCATGCTCCTTTGGCGATATCATAAGCATTTCCATTGTTTACAAAAGCAACAACTTGATTATAAGGAGATCCCAAAAGGTTTACAGAAGATCCATAAGTGCCCTGCAGGAAGATAGACAGATCAAAATTATTGTAATTAATGCTGCCACCAAAACTGTAAGTAAGTTCAGGATATGGTGATTTACCTATCGAAGTAACATCAGTCTGGTCAACATATCCATCATTATTCAAATCCTTGTATCTGATATCACCAGGTTGAACTGCACCAAAAGCTGGGATTGGAATTCCAGTTTTTAAAGATCCATCTGCATTGAAATCACTTAACTGATAGAAACCCAAAGCCTGTAAGCCGATTGGTGTTCCAAAAGAGCGATTTGTTTGTGCATTATATGGGTAAGCAGGTGTGACTTCTGCCATATAATCAATCTTGTTTTTACTGTAGGAAGCCATTGCATTTAAGGAATAGCCTATCTTTCCAATCTTATCGGTATAAGTACCACTTACTTCAAAGCCCTTGTTGGTCATTTTCCCTACATTACTGAAATAGCTGTTACTTCCATAATAACCCATCAGAGAGTTATCCAGAGTTAGAATACCACTTCGTTTATCCATAAATACATCAGCTGTAATTTCTATCTTCTTCAGTAAATTGAGATCCATGCCAAGATTGTATTTTAAGCTTTTTTCAGCAAATACATTTTGGTTGGGAATAAACATAGGAGATAAAGTGTTTGCCCAGGTTGGTGTACTGTTTCCGGTATAGAATTGTCCACTACTGGAACCATAGTATTGTTGGTAAAGATAACGTCCGTTTGAAGAGAAGGAAGATAAACTACCTGTTGCACCTGCATCAGCTCCACCTGTTGTACCAACTGATGCTCTGAATTTAAGATAGTTAATAACAGAATTTGATTTAAGAAAAGACTCGTTTGATGCAATCCATGCTCCAGAAATCGTTGGGTAGAAGCCCCACTGATGACCGGGTGCATATGCATCATTTCCAAAGTATGAAAATCCAAACTCTCCTACATACTTGTTATTGTAACTGTAGTTAAAACGTCCATTCAAATTTTGGTAATGATATTTGTATCCAAAAAATCCTTCACCTCTGTAGTCTGACTGATGGAAATTAACTGCTGAAGTAATACGACTGAGTCCAAACTGACCATCATATCCCAGTGTTGCAACAGCTTGTCTCCAATCTTCCTGTCCACCAGCACCATAACCACTGGCTACAATGGATGTTGTTAAATCGGTTGTAGTTGTTGCACCATTGATGTAACGAGCATAATTTTTAGTCTTGCTGTATGTGCTTACCGCATAAGCGTTGAATGAGAAAGCTTCATCCAGGTAAAGTCCCGGTGTAATGAAATCCAATCTTTCTTTCAAACCAAAGTTTCCTTGTAGGTTACGTGTAAGTGAGGAAGCCCAGCCCAGTCCTGTAATAGAACCAACAGGGTTATTGGGATAAACACTGGTACCTGAGAATTTAGTAGTTGTACCATCCAAAACAGGATAGATATTGGAAGGATATCTGGCTACATCATTCATTAAGTTTGAAGTAGAATAGTTTGGTCCTTTACGGTTTTCTAATCTTCCGCCAAGGTCAACACGTGCTTCAAAAATACTGAACATATTGAAATCCAGATTTGAACGGAAATTGTAACGATTTAATTGTTCATTTGAACTTTGATCTGTATTGCTGACATTAAGTAATCCTTGTTGATTAGCATAATCCAGTACTACATTGTATTTTGCTGTATTATCGCCACCATTAAAGATCAAATCTGCATCTTGATAAGTGCCATAGTTCTTTAAAACCTGATCATTCCAATTTACATTCGTACCAGTTCCATTTTGATAAGCTTTAAGATCAGCATCCAAATATTTTGGTGTCCATACCATACCATTGTCATTACTGACTGCCTGATTGTACAGCCTGGCATAATTATAGGAATCCAATGCATTGTTAACCTGTTCAGGACTTTGCATGCCTGATCTTAGTTGCACCTGGACTTTGGATTTACCAATTTTCCCTCTTTTGGTGACAACCCAAATCACACCATTTGAACCCCTCATACCAAAAGTGGCCAGTGAAGCGGCATCTTTTAAAACAGAAACACTTTCAATTTCTGCGGCACATAAGTTTACAAAATAGCTGGAATTTACTTCAAATCCATCAACAAAAATCTTGAAAACATTGTAACCACCATAGCCATAACTTCCAGTTCCACGAATCATTAGTTTGGCATTATCATAACCGGGTTCTCCCGATCCTTGTGTCACTGTCAAGCCGGATAACTGACCATACAGTGTATTCGTGATATTTGGTACCGGCGTATTGTACAATGTCTCACTGGATATTGTAGAAACGGCACCTGTATTTCTCTCTTTGTTGAGATTGAACAATCTTCCCGGTACAAAACCTTTATCCTTTGCTATAGCAATGGTGTCTTTTTTTGTACGAACAACTACTCCCTGGGCCATTAAACTGCCCATTAAAGCGAAGAAGATGCATCCGAAGAGAATCCCTCTTATTATATATCGTTTATTCATAGTTATTTTTAATTTTAGTAATAATACTGGATAAGGAGATTAATAGCCTGGATTCTGAATTATTATCCCTTTATTCACTTCGGACTGTGGAATAGGTTCCAGAAACATTTTCGGATTCCAATAGATGATGTATGCATTGCAATCCCAGTACGATATGAGTGAACTGGCTAAGTTTTTGTTTGATGCACTTGACACCACACTAAACTGAAGTTCACGCATTTGACCTCCTAAAATTCCGTTTCCAATATTGTCAACTTTCCAATGCTTCAGGTCATAATAGCGATGATTTTCATTGTAATACTCAACAGCCCATTCACGTTGAATAATCGCTCTTAATTTGACTTTATCCGTTTCAGTTATGGCGGGTAGTCCTGCTCTGTTATGAACAATATTTAAATTGGCCAGGGCTTTTGTTGCATCACCTGATTCATTGTAAGCTTCTGCAAGGTTCAGATATGTTTCAGCTAAACGAAACAAGGGGGGTTCAAACCATTGACGTGATCCTGCGTGATAGTAGAACTTTGTAGTAAAACCACAACCTTTTCCAAAACCATTTCCATTGGGGAAAGTAGCTCCATAATTACCCAATGATCTTCCCCAGCCATTCAATGACCAGTTGTTATCACCTGCATTGTTGGCTGCATTAAATCCGGGGCCTATGACATCCGCCTTGAAACGACTTTCCATAGCAGCTGCTCTGGCTAACCAATCACTTGCCGGTGTTGCTGCAGCTGCACCAACCTGAGGCCATACCTGATCAGTTCCATCGGATCTATAATAATTTGCCATGAAATTACTCAGCATCCCAATATTATCAGTATCGTATCTGCTGTTGGTCCAATAGGGAGAAGTATTATAATAATAGCTGATTGTACCGCCGGTATTATCATATTTATATGCAAGAATGACTTCTTTATTTCCCGGTGTTGAAGTGGCTGTCCCATAATCTGCTAAAGCATTAGGATTTGCTACACCTACAGCTGCACCACCTGTATTGATTAATGAAATACCGTTTGCAGCTGCCCATGTTAATACTGCTTCATTTGCAGTAATAGCAGTTGTCCAACGGGTAGCATCAGCAGTACCAAAACAAATCATTTTGTTATTTGTACCAAAATCAAGATATGGAGTTGCAGAATTAAATAATGGGCGTGCGGCAAACATTAAAAGTTTGGCCTTCATTGCTTTTACAGCACCACTGGTTAATCTGCCAGTCTGATTATCAGCCCATTTGTCAGGTAAACCGGCTATAGCCTGATCTAATAATTTTACAGTATAATCCAGGGTTTCCTGTAAAGTTGCACGTGGAAGATTCAAATTATCGGAGGGCTCGAAAGCCTTAGTAACGATTGGTACTCCGCCGTAACGAATAAACATATTTACATAACGGTAAGCGATTAAACCAATAGTTTCGGCTTTTACGATTGCTTTTGTTGGTGCATCCATGTCAGGAACCTTATCAATATTCTCATTGACCAGGAAACATGATCTGATGTTTGACCAGTTGGCGCTATAATTGTCAGCGCCACCACTGTCTCCACCATCGGTTGAATTCGGAGTTAATCCGGCATCACAAAGTACCCATGTACCATGCCAGTTATATCCTTTTGAATTTTCTCCATCGATCGATGCCAGTGTTCCATGACCTATTCCAATTCCTCCTGGCCAGCCCTGGATGAGCACACTGCGGTAACAATACATTAAAGCAGCAGTAGCATTGGTAGAAGAAGAATACACACTTGCAATGTTAACAGTCCCGGAAGTGTCGGGCTTTTGAAGAAAAGTTTTCTGACACGAATAGAAACTTCCCAAAAGTCCTATGCCCATCAAAATAAATAATAATCTTTTCATATTTTAATTTTTTAATATCGTTTAATTAAAATTGTTTTTAGAACCTGATATTCAGACCAAAACTAAATACGCGTGTCAATGGAAAAATATAGGTGCTACCATCTGTAGTTTCCGGGTCAATTCCTTTATCGGTTAATTTGTTTTTGAATGTATATAAGTCATTTCCGTTGGCATACAAGCGTAAAGAACTTACTTTAATCGATTTCAGGAAACGGTTATTTGGAAAAGTATAACCTACTTCAGCATTTTTCAATTTAACGAAGTTGCTGGAGACTAGCCAGAAATCACTGGTAAGAAAATCGTTATCTGATGAAGAGTAATTATAGGTTGCACGTGGATAGGTAATTGATTCTCCTGCAGCAGCTTTCGCAGCTGTCCAACGTCCATCATATTCCCATTTCAAAACGTTTCCTGCACTCTTATAGTAAGGAACAGTATAACCTGAATTCAGATAGAATGAACCATTAGCTGAGCCAACGAATACTGCACTAATATCAAATCCTTTGTAATTTAATTTCAGCTTAAGATTCATGTGATATTCCGGTAAATTACCAAATCCGATTGGACTTATGTCTTTATTGTTGATTAATCCATCACCATTCAAATCCTTGTAACGAATATCTCCTAAAGTTGCTTTATTACTGGTGTAGGTGTTATATGGACGGGTGGCAAGTTGCTCAGGGGTATTAAAAAATCCATCACTCGTCAAACCAAAATCCTGACCAATACTAAATCCTGTTGTGTTCATCCATGGATAAGGATTTGGAGCTTCTGCTTTATAGATAATTTTATTTCTGGCATAACTTACGTCGCCTTCGATAGAATAGCCAACTTCACCAAACTTGTCATCCCATGCCAATGATACTTCGTAACCTTTGTTGGTTGTTTTTCCAACATTTACCGGAGGCACTGAACCTGAAGACACACCATAAACAACCGGGATTATACCCAGCGTTGTAAGAATGTTATCACGGTTTTCTTTAAATAAGTCGAGTGTTAAAGAAAGTCTGTTTTCTAAGAACTTTGACTCTAAACCAAAACCATATTTCTTTGATCTTTCCCAGGTTACCAATGGATTTCCCAAAGTGCCTTCATTGATACCTGCATAATAATCATTTGCTGAAGAACCATCCTTATTGCCCAGATAATATCCATTAGCGTTTAGATTATAGGTATTTGGGAGATAGAGGTAACGACGACCGGTACCACCTAAAAGGTCATTACCAACTACACCATAAGATCCACGAATCTTAAGAAATGAAACCCATTTTGTTTTTGGGAAAAATGATTCTTTGCTTGGAACCCATCCCAAAGAATATGCAGGGAAGAAACCAAATCTTTTGCCTTCTGCAAACTGCTCAGTACCATTATAACCTATGTTAAATTCGGCCATATACTTTTCTTTATAGTTATAAGAAGTTCTACCGACCATTCCCATTACACCGGAAGGAGTATGATTTACATCACCCGGCATGGTATACATTGATGCTTTACCCAATAATAACGCTGATACACTGTGATCACCAAAAGTTCTGCTATAATCTGCTCCGGCGTCTACATATAATTTGTTCCATGTACCATCATATCCGGTACCTGAATTAAAACTGTTGTTGGAAATTGCTCCACCAAAAAAGTCAAATTTTGTTGGGTCTGCAAGATTCCTTTGAACGCTGTAAACAGGTAAAGAAGGTGTATAATAAACTGCTTTGGTATAATTGTTCTGATAACTAACGGTTCCATGAATGGTTAATCCCTTTGTAAGGTAATCCATCGTATGCATAACTTTGATGCTGTTATCAAGCAGTGTGTTGTATAAAGTTCCGGTTCCGCTGTTCAGTAGATTATATACTGCATTTTGTGAACCAATAGAACTGTTTGTTTTCAATGCAAGAGGATTCTGACTATTGCCCGCAATACCTGCAATGCTATTGATCAGGTGGTTATTGATAATACCGGGAGTCATAAATGGGTTACCATCATAGATATACTGCATGATGATTTTATAACGACTACTCAGATCATATGGACTTGCTGAAGTGCCTGGTCCAACAGTTGTTCCAAACTGACCGGCCAGATTGATCGAAACCTGCAGATTCTTTAAAACCTGAATATCAAAATTCGATCTGAAATTATAACGATCAAATTTAGATGCTGTACTTGATCCATAATAATCAACGGCATTCATGATACTGTTCTGACTCAGATATCCCATTGAGGTAAAGTATTTTACTTTTTCTGTTCCTCCGGAAATATTCACGTTAATTTGTTTACGTGGTCCTATTTTGCCAAATTGTTCTGCATACAAATCATGATTACCATAATATAAGGCAGGACTTGCATTAAGGGCAGCCCTTTGAGCATCAGTCAAGCCCGGATAGGCAGCTACTTCTTCAGGTGTAAAGTCCCTGTTGTTTTTGAATTTCCACAAGTCGCTGGCACTGTATAAATAAGCACTTAAACCACTTGTACTTGGAAAACTACTCATGTCTGTATTGATAGCCTCATTCCTCATTGATGCCCATTCGTATGATGTGACATCTTTCTGAAGGTTAGTGGCTTTAGTAAAACCAAAGTTTGTAGAAAGACTGATAACAGGTTTTCCAACAAGACCTCTTTTTGTTGTTACAATAATAACACCATTAGCACCACGTATACCATATACTGCAGTTGAAGCAGCATCCTTTAAGATACTGACACCTGAGATTTCGTTGGCATCCATTGCATTTAACTCGTCATATGCACGTTCTGCGGCTTGTTCTACTCCGTCTATTACGATCAATGGATTTGAATTACCAAAGGTTGCGCGACCACGTATATATATATTAGAAGCATCTCGTCCGGGTTCACCACTGGTCTGTAAACCACTGATACCAGGACTACTGCTAACAAGTGCATTTGAAATATTTGCTACCGGGGAAGCAACTAAATATTTACCTTGTACTGCTGATATAGCACCGGTAACATTTATTTTCTTTTGAGTTGCAAAAGCTGTAACGACAACCTCATCCAAAACAGCAACATTATCCTTTAGAACGACGTTTACCATTGAAGAGTTTACTGAAATTTCTTGTTTCTCATAACCTATAAAGGAGAATACTAACGTTGTTTTTCCTTTTGGCATTGTGACTGAAAACTCTCCGCTTGTACCTGTAAGGGCACCTATTGTTGTACCTTTAACTGATACAGTAACGCCAAACATTGCTGTACCTTTCTCATCTTTAACTGTGCCCTTCACTATTTTTTGTTGCGCAAATGCCAGATTAGCAGTTCCTAACAGAATAATGATGAACACTAAAAAAGTGTTAAGTGTTTTTTCCATAATTATCGAT
>Ga0073936_10010773_pt1 | contig 11163 bp, 7 predicted proteins | sample AliMusrvi5mmetaG_FD_87041 | JGI IMG/M metagenome (GOLD analysis project Ga0073936, IMG submission 87041) | Freshwater lake bacterial and archeal communities from Alinen Mustajarvi, Finland, to study Microbial Dark Matter (Phase II) - Alinen... | ecosystem: Environmental > Aquatic > Freshwater >... | reverse complement strand
TTGGCCAAGGATCTGGTGTCAAAGGTCGCAGCGGGCCAGGCACCGGTCGTGGGGCTTTTCAATGCGGCGCAACGCCAACTGATAGCGGCACGCGTGCCGGACCTGAAGTGGGATCAATTGCGTTGCTTCGGCCCGGTGAAGGCCGAGATCTGGCGCCAGCAAGCGCAACTGGCCGGCTTTCCAGGTGCCGCGACCATCGAACTGTGGCATCTGCAAAAGGATGGCCGGAAGCTCGACCTGCTGGAAATATCCGCCAAAGCCAAACCAAAGTCTGCGGAGCAAGCCCAAGCCCTCGCCAAGCAATTTTATGCCGCTGCCAAAACCGCCGGCCTGGGCGACCCGGCCGGCCAAACCAAAACCCGCATGGTGCTGGATTTCTTCCAACCGCCCGTCCGGGATCAGTAATCAGTAATCAGTAATCAGTAATCAATTAACCGGGATCCGACCGATCCGACCAATCCGACCAATCCGACACAACCGACGGATCCGATTCTCCAACACCTAGCAACAAGTATCCATGAAAACATCCCACATGCTTCGTCTCGTCCTGCCGCTCGCCATCGCCGCGTTGACCGGCAGTTGTGCCACCACTCCCGCCAACCTCAAATCCAAGGAAAGCCTGGCGATTTCCGCCGACTTCAAGGTGATCACGCCGCGCAAGCCGGACCAGCAGGCAATCCTGGAAAAACTGCCGCCAGGTCAGGTGACTCGCATCACCTATGAGGGCAAGACCTACTATGTGCTGCCGGACCTCGCGCACCATCAGGCCTATGTCGGCGGACCCAAGCAGTATCTGACCTATCAACAACTCAGCCAGGCCAATGAGCAGGCCAAAGAGTACCAAGCAGACAAGAGCATCCGCCACCAACAGGAAATGAACTCGGCGAAATGGGGTAGCTGGGATGGTTGGGGCACTTGGGAATCCAGCAATGGCAGCACCGTCAATGGCGGCAATGCCGTGAGCGGCTCGCGGGCGGCGTATGGCTGGTATTGAGTGCTTGACTTCGCCGGCGGGCATTTTCCGCCGCCGGTGCAAAACACCGCAACTATTTTCCATTCTGATAGACCAAATAGCAACACCAACACCAACCGATATGAGACTAACAAAATACGGCATCCTAAGTGGATTGATTGTGTCTGCGTTGGCAGCCGCAACTTCACCCGTCTCAGCGCAGCAGGTCACCGGCACGCCCGGTTCTCCCAGCGCCACGACGACCATCGACGGCAAGCAACTGCCCGCACCCGATCCGAGATTCGGCGGTGAGATCAAGGACGAGGCCCTGAAATCGAAAGCCTGGTGGGCGCCGCGCATCGTGCCGCCAAAGGAGGCACCCAACGTCCTGCTCATCATCACCGATGACGCCGGATTTGGCGTGCCGGGCACCTTCGGTGGCGTGATCCCGACGCCGGCGATGGATCGCGTGGCGAAAATGGGCTTGCGCTACAACAACATCCATTCCACCGCACTTTGCTCGCCGACCCGCGCCGCCCTCATTACCGGGCGCAATCATCACTCGGCGGGCTTCGGGGTGATCTCCGAGCAGTCCACCGGCTTCCCCGGCTACAACAGCATCATCGCCAAGGACAAGGCGACCATCGGTCGAATCCTGCTGGATCATGGTTATGCGACGTCCTGGTTCGGCAAGGATCACAACGTCCCTTCGTTCGCCGCGAGCCAGGTCGGGCCGTTTGACCAATGGCCGATCGGCATGGGCTTTGAGTATTTCTATGGGTTCATCGGCGGCGATGCCAACCAGTAGCAGCCGAATCTCTTCCGCAACACCACCCAGATCTATCCCTTCGAGGGCAAGCCGGGCTGGAATCTGGTCACCGGCATGGCCGACGACGCCATTGATTACCTCAGCCGCATTAACCAGACGGCGCCTTCCAAGCCGTTCTTCGTGAAATACGCGCCCGGCGCCACGCACGCACCGCATCACCCGACCAAGGAATGGGTGGACAAGATCCACAACATGCACATCTTCGACGACGGCTGGAACAAGCTCCGTGATACCATCTTTGCCAATCAGAAGAAACTTGGGGTCATCCCCCAGGACACCCAACTGGAGCCATGGCCTACAAAGCTCCTCAAAAACTGGGACGACTGCACGCCCGAGGAAAAGAAGCTCTTCATCAAGCAGGTGGAAGTCTTCGCCGCCTACGAGGCTTACAACGACTACGAGATCGGCCGTGTCATCCAGTCCATTGAGGACATGGGCAAACTCGACAACACGCTCATCATCTACATCAACGGTGACAACGGCACCAGCGCCGAGGGCGGTCCGCTCGGCACGCCCAACGAAGTCGCGTTCTTCAACGGCGTCAGCGAGATGCCCGTCGAAATGCAGATGAAGTGGTACGACGTCTGGGGCACCGAACAGACCTATAACCACATGTCGGCGGGCTGGTCCTGGGCCTTTGATACGCCTTTCACCTGGTTCAAACAAAACGCCTCCAAACTCGGCGGTGTCCGCCAGTGCATGGCGGTCTCCTGGCCGGCGCGCATCAAGGATGCCGGCGGCCTCCGCGAGCAGTTCATGCACGTCATCGACGTGGTGCCGACCATCCTCGAAGCGGCAGGCATCAAGGCCCCCGAGACCGTGGACGGCATCCAGCAGGCGCCGATCGAGGGCATTAGCTTCGCTTACACCTTCGACGCGAAGAACGCCAAGGAACCGACCCGGCACCAGACCCAGTATTTTGAGATGATGGGCCAGTGGGCGCTCTATCACGATGGCTGGCTGCTCAGCACCGAGGTGAACCGCGCGCCGTGGCAGGCATTCGGTCCCGCCAATCCCGATCCGCTCAACAACCAGGTGCTCGAACTCTACGACCTGAACAAGGACTTCAGTCAGTCGCAGAACATCGCCGCCAAATTCCCCGACAAAGTGAAGGAACTGAAGACGATGTTCATCGCGGAAGCCAGGAAATACAACGTCTTCCCGATGGATGCCTCGGTGGCCGCCCGCATCGTCGCCCCGCGGCCTAACATTACCGCCGGCCGCACCGAGTTCGTCTATACCAAGCCGATGGTTGGCCTGCCGCAAGGCGATTCGCCGATGTTGCTCGACTGTTCTTACACCATCACGGCGGATATCACGGTGCCTGAAGGTGGTGCCGAAGGCATGATCCTGACCTCCGGCGGACGGTTCGGAGGCTACGGCTTCTATCTGCTCAAAGGCAAACCGGTGTTCCTCTGGAACCTCATCGACCTCAAGCGCGTCAAATGGGAAGGCCCCGACGCACTCGCGCCCGGCAAGCATATCATCGAATTCGACTTCAAGTATGACGGCCTCGGTTTGGGAACACTCGCCTTCAACAACATGAGCGGCCTGGGGCGCCCCGGCACCGGCACCCTCAAGGTGGACGGCAAGGCGGTCCAAACCATCACCATGGAGAAGACCCTGCCCATGATCCTGCAATGGGACGAAAGCTTCGACATCGGCTCGGACACCCTCACCGGCGTGAACGACGCGGACTACCTGCCACCGTTCACTCTAACCGCAAAACTCAACAAGCTGACGATCAAGGTGGACCGGCCCCAGTTGTCGCCCGAGGACATCAAGAAACTCGAGGAGGGAATGAAGGGCGCCGCCGACGGGAAGTAAGCCTGCTTCGCTCGTGAAACGCGCGGGCCGCTTGCACCGAGCGGTCCGCGACCTCACCAGCTAACCAAACCAAAACAAATGAAAACTAAAATGATACTCGTCGCCGCCCTCGTTGGCATGGCTGCGCTCACCAAGTCCGCCAACGCGGCGGACATCACTCCCGCGGAAGCTCGCGCCATCGCCAGGGAAGCCTACATCTACGGCTACCCGATGGTGGACGGCTATCGCGTCCAATACGCCTATTTTGTGGATCGCCAGAACCCGGAATACAAATCATCGTGGAATCACATCCACAACATGTCTCGCGTCTTTACGCCAGAGGACACGGCCATCGTGTCGCCCAACTCAGACACCCCGTATTCCATGCTCGGCTTGGATCTGCGCACCGAGCCCATCGTGCTGACCGTTCCAGCGATTGAAAAGGAGCGCTACTTCAGCATCCAGCTCATCGATCTCTATACGTTCAACTTCGATTACATTGGCAGTCGCGCGACCGGCAACGATGGTGGCAGCTTCCTAATCGCCGCGCCGGGCTGGAAAGGCGAGACGCCCAAGGGAGTGAAGAAAGTATTTCACGCGGAAACGGAGTTGGTACTCGCCGTTTATCGCACCCAGCTTTTCAAACCGGACGACATCGACAACGTGAAGAAGGTGCAGGCGGGCTACAAAGTGCAGCCACTGTCGGAATTTCTCGCCGCGTCCGCGCCCAAGACTGCGCCAGCGATTGATTTCATGAAGCCGCTCACGCCGGAGCAACAGAAGACCTCGCCCGAGTTTTTCAATGTCCTGAACTTCGTTCTCAAGTTCTGCCCCACCGACCCGTCCGAGACCGAGCTCATGGCGCGCTTCGCCAAACTTGGCGTCGGGGCCGGCGGAAATTTCGACGCTGCCAAGCTCTCCCCCGAAATTAAGACGGCTGTCGAGCAGGGCATCGCCGACGCGTGGGCTGAATTTGCCGACTTCAAGGTGAAAAGCTTTGATACGGGAAAAGTGACCTCCGGCGACGTTTTCGGGTCACGGGCGTATCTGAAGAATAACTATCTCTATCGCATGGCCGCTGGCGTGATCGGTCTCTACGGCAATTCTAAGCAGGAGGCGATGTATCCATTCTATGGCGTCGATTCCGACAAACAACCGCTCGATGGTAACAAGCACTACACCATGCACTTTGCGCCGGGGGAATTGCCGCCGGTCAACGCGTTCTGGTCGGTGACGATGTATGATCTTCCGGGGCATTTCCTCGTGGCCAATCCGCTCCATCGCTACCTGCTCAACTCGCCGATGCTGCCGCAATTCAAGCGCGATGCCGACGGTGGCCTGACTCTGCACTTCCAAAATGAATCCCCCGGTCCCGAAAAGGAAGCCAACTGGTTGCCCGCACCCAAAGGGCCGTTCTTCATGGCCATGCGTCTCTACTGGCCGAAGGAGGCGGCGCTGGAAGGCAAGTGGACCGCACCGCTGCTCAAGCGGGTGGACTGATTCGATTGGGAAACGACTTCACCAGCGAAACAAACCCATCATCTTCACCCATTCAACACTACCAACAATGACTAAGCACTTCCTGACGTATGCGGCGCTCGGCGCGCTTCTCGGCAGCCCTCTCAGCCTGCTCGCCCAGGATCGCTATTCGATCCCGGCCAATCCGAACCTCAAGTATTCCACGCCCATCGCCCCTGGCGTGGCCGTGCCCGACAAGATCGAGAGTTCCATCGGCACGCTCAACCTCAGCTACGGTTACCCGTCTGCCGACACCGTCGAGAAAATCTACGACAACCTCGACCGCTCCCGCGCCCTGCAGGCCTACCTCATGGCCATCCCGGTCGTGAACCAGGCCGGCATGCGCGACTCGCTCGGCCAGTTCGGCCCGGCCAACCAGACCGACGTCATCTGGGAAAACCTCGTCGATCCGCGCACCGTCGAACTCACGGCCAATGACAACACGATCTACAACTTCATGTGGATCGATACCAAGAAGGGTCCGCTGGTCCTCGAGGTTCCGCCGGAGGTTCTGGGGTTGGTGAACGACTTTTGGTACCGCTGGGTCGGCGACGTCGGCGTCACCGGAGAAGACCGTGGCAAAGGCGGCAAGTATCTGGTCCTCCCGCCCGGCTACAAGGGCGAGATACCGCCGGGCTATTTCGTCTTGCGGCCCAGCACCTATGGCAATTGGTACGTCTTCCTCGCCTTTGTCGTTGATGGCTCCACCAAACCCGGCGTCGAGTTGGTGAAGAAACACCTCAAGATCTACCAGCTCTCCGAGGCTGCGAATCCGCCCGCGATGAAGTTCGTCAACGGCTCCGGCGTACCGGCCAACTATGTCGCGCCCGGCGACTACGCGTTTTGGGAAATTCTGAACAAAGTCATCCAGGAGGAGCCCTCGATTGGAAGTGATCCGACTACGCTCGGCCTCTTTGCCTCCGTCGGCATCGTCAAAGGCCAGCCCTTCGCCCCCGACGAGCGGATGAAAAAGATCCTCACCGACGCGGCCAATATCGGCGCGGTGACCGCGCGCACCGTCGCCTTCAAAGTGCGCTCCAAGGAAGCCTACTACTTCCCAAGGAGCGCGTGGCGCCTGCCCTTCTTCGGCGGCTACAAGTTTGAGACGTCACCCGGCGTGACGAACATGGATGGCTACATCGGGTATTACTATTTTGCCACCGGCGTCACGCCCGCCATGGAGATGAAGATGGTCGGCAAAGGTTCGCAATATCCCTGGTCCGTGCAGGACTCGAATGGCAACCCCTTTGACGGCGGCAAGGCTTACAAAATGCACCTTCCGCCCAATGTCCCGGTGAAAGACTTCTGGTCAGTCATCGTCTATGACAACCAGACTCGCTCGATGATCCAGACGGACCAGAAAGCCCCCAGCGTGACGAGCCAGAACAAGGACGTGAAGACCAATGCAGACGGCTCGGTGGATGTTTACTTCGGCCCGAAAGCCCCCGCCGGTTACGAGAACAACTGGGTGCAGACCCTGCCCGGCAAAGGCTGGTTCATGATCCTGCGCCTCTACGGCCCACTCGAGCCATGGTTCGACAAGACCTGGCGTCCAGGAGAAATCGAACTCGTGAATTGATTCGGTCGTGAAACGCGCGGGCCGCCTCCCGCGAGGCGGTCTGCGGATCCAACAGCTAGGTAAGTCGATTCCTCCCAAAACAAACAGCACAAACCAAGGAAACTACCAATGAAGCCACACAGACTCATTCTCCTGTGCCGGATGTTCGTGACCGCCATGATGGCCGGCGCGCCTTGCACCAGAGCCCAGGAAATCACCGGCACGCCCGGTGCGCCCGGCACCACGACCACGATCAGCGGCAAACAGCTTCCGCCACCCGACCCACCATTCGGCGGCGAGATCAAGCAAAAGGCCTCGGAGTCCAAACCGTGGTGGGCACCTCGCGTCGTGCCGCCGAAAGGCGCGCCCAACGTGCTGCTCATCATGACCGACGATTGCGGCTTCGGTTCTCCCGGCACCTTTGGCGGCGTCATCCCGACGCCGGCCCTGGATCGCATCGCGAAGGCCGGGCTGCGCTACACCAATTTCCACTCCACATCGCTCTGCTCGCCGACGCGCGCGGCCTTGATCACCGGACGCAACCACCACGTCGCCGGCTTTGGGGTGGTGGGCGAAATCGCCACCGGCTATCCGGGCTATGACTCGATCATCCTGAAAGCCAACGGCACCATCGGCACCATTCTGAGAGATAACGGTTACGCGACTTCGTGGTTCGGCAAGGACCACAACACGCCGTTCTATCAGGCAACCCAGGCAGGACCCTTCGACCAGTGGCCGGTTGGCATGGGTTTCGAGTATTTCTACGGGTTCGTCGGCGGCGACGCCAGCCAGTGGCAGCCGAACCTGTTTCGCAACACGACGCCCATCTATCCGTTCGAGGGTAAGCCGCCGGGCACTTGGAACCTGACCACCGACATGGCCAACGAGGCGATCCAACACATGAAGCAGCTCAAGGAGGTCGCGCCCGACAAACCGTTCTTTATCTATTACGTCCCGGGCGGCGTGCATTCCCCGCATCATCCGACCGAGGAGTGGATCAAGAAAATCAGCGCCATGCATCTCTTCGACGAAGGCTGGAACAAATTGCGCGAAACCACCTTTGCCAATCAGAAACGGCTGGGCATCATGCCTTCGAACGCCAAACTGACCGAATGGCCGGATACGCTGCCAAAGTGGGACTCGCTCGGGGAGTTGGAAAAGAAGCTCTTCATCAAGCAGGCGGATGTCTATGGCGCCTACCTCGCCTACACCGATTACGAGATCGGCCGCGTCATCCAGGCCGTCGAAGACCTCGGCCAACTCGATAACACGTTGATCATCTATATCAGTGGCGACAATGGCGGCAGTCCGGAAGGCATGCTCAACGGCACGCCGAACGAATTCACCACATTTAATGGCGTTCCCGTGCCGGTCAAAGCTCAGATGCTCTGGTATCCGTTCTGGGGATCTGACAAGACTTTCCCGCATTTCGCCGCCCCTTGGGCATGGGCGATGGACACGCCGTTCAAGTGGACCAAGCAGGTGGCATCGCATTTCGGCGGGACAGCGCAGGGCATGTGCATGTCCTGGCCCGGTCACATCAAGGACGTGGGTGGCGTCCGCCGCCAGTTCCACCACATGATTGACATCGCTCCGACCATCCTCGAAGCCGCCGGCATCCCGGTCCCGGATACGATCAATGGCACCCCGCAGCGCCCGATGGACGGCGTGAGCATGACTTACACCTGGGACAAGGCCAACGCCAACGCCCCGTCGAAGCGCGACACGCAATACTTCGAGATGCTCGGCAACCGAGCCATCTATCACCAAGGATGGGTGGCTTGCACGACCCCGGCGACACTCCCGTGGGAACTGAGCACCAAGCCCGTGCCTGACGTGATCATGGGCTACAAATGGGAACTCTACAATGTCGCCGAGGATCCGACCGAATCCAATGACATCGCAGCCAAAATGCCGGACAAACTCAAGGAGATGCAGGACATTTTCTACGCCGAGGCCTCGAAACATAACGTGCTGCCGCTAGACAACTCGTCGCTCACGCGCTGGAACACACCGCGTCCAAGCCTTACCGGCGGACGCACCGTCTTCACCTACACCGGAACTCTCACCGGCGTGCCCAACAGCGGCGCGCCGAGCATCCTCAACAAAGCCTATACCATCACCGCCGATGTCACGATCCCCGAAGGCGGCGCGGAAGGCATGATCGTCACCGACGGCGGGCGCTTCGGCGGCTACGGCTTGTTCCTAAGTCCCGCCTTCAACTGGTGGTTCAAGGCGGACTTGTTCCGAAACATTGGCATGGGCGTCCTGTTGATCGGATTGTTGTTGGTCTGGCGCGGGCGCAACAAGCACTGGTCATGGCTGAAAATGGGCTTGAGCAAAGTCATCGTCGTCGCCGCCGCACTTCTGGTGGTCGCGGTGTTTACCACTCGCATCGTGAACATTGGCCGTGGCAAGCCGGTGTTCCTATACAATTTACTCAACCTCAAGCGCACGATCTGGGCCGGTCCGGCACTCGGCGCCGGCAAGCACACCATCGTCTTCGACTTCAAGCCGGATGAACCCGGCTTGGGCAAGAGCGGCAAGGGCGTGCTCTCGGTCGATGGCAAGGAAGTGGCCAAGAACTCCATCGAACATGGCACCCCGATCACCTTTCCAGAGGACGAGAGCTTTGACATCGGCAGCGACACCCGCACTGGCGTCGCGATGTTGGAGTATCGCTACGAGTGTCCGTTCAAGTTCACCGGCACGATCGACAAGCTGACCTTCAAGCTTGAACCGGAGCAAAAGGTTGCACCGGAGCAAAAGGTTGCACCGGAGTCCAGGGCAGAGTTGGGGCCTATGGCAGCACCGGAACCGGATCCCATTGATACCTCGAAGCACTAGCAGCTTTAGACCCGATGAAACAGATTCTTGCTCTCGCTGCGCTAGGTGAATTCGCGACCGGATTGGCGTTGCTGATTGTGCCGTCGCTCGTCGGGCGCTTATTGCTCGGCGGGGAATTCACCGGCGTCGCCATACCGGTGGCACGCATTCTCGGCATCGGGCTCTTAGCGCTGGGGGTCGCCTGCTGGCCCGGTCGCACGGCGCTTTGCGGCATGCTGACCTACAGCGCGGGCGTTACCTTGTATCTCGGCTACGTCGGCATCGCGGGCGTATTCGGCGGCATTCTCCTGTGGCCGGCGGTCGTCCTGCATGCGGTCCTCACGGCGCTCTTGGCGCGGGTATCACCCCGCAACGCCGAGACGAAGCCATAACCAAACCACACCAAACCAAACGCCTATGATAGCGTCAACCCCCTTCATTGCTTGAATCGCCAACCATTCCACCCCAACAACAAAAACAGTACAGTCAACTCCTATGAAAACAAACATGATAACCCGATCCATTCTGCCGCTCGCCATGGCCTGTGCCCTGCCCTGCGGTTCCACCCTCCAGGCCGCCGCCGAGCCCGATCCCCAGCAGGCGGCCATCCACAAGACCGCGGAGGCGTTTGTCGAGGCATTCCACAAGGGTGACGCCAAGGCGCTTGCCGCGTTCTGGACAAGCGACGGCGATTACATCGATGACACCGGACGCGTGCTCAAGGGCCGCGAGGCGATTGAAAAGTCCTTTGCGGAACTCTTCGCGGCCAACAAGGGCCTGAAGCTGCGCATCGAGGTCGCCTCGCTCAAATTCCCGACGCCCGACACCGCCATCGAGGACGGAACCTCGGCGGTGCTCGCACCCGATGGCTCGGCCCCAAGTCGCGCCCGCTATACCAACATGTTCGTCAAGCAGAACGACAAGTGGCTGCTGGAGAGCGTGCGGGAGTCGCCCGATCCGGGCCCCAGCAACTACGAGTACCTGCGCGGGCTGGAGTGGGCCATCGGCGAGTGGGTCGATGAAGCGCCCGCCACCGCGCCCGCCGGTGAGGTCGGCTACGTCTGCTTCACTTGGGCACCGGGTCAGAACTTCATCATCTCGACTCGCACCGTGGACTACAAGGACGACAGCCAGGTGCAAGCCACCCAGTGGATCGGATGGGACGCGGCGGCCAAACAAATCCGTTCCTGGAGTTTCCAGGCCGACGGCGGCACAGGCCAGGGTACCTGGATGAAGGACGGCAACAAGTGGGTCATCAAGACCGAGTCGATCCTCGCCGATGGCAGCAAGGTCACTGCAACCAATATCGTCGCGCCGGGGGAAGGCAACACCCTCACCTGGCAGACCAAGGAGCAAAAAATCAACGGCCAGGCGCTGCCGGACACCAAGGAAGTGAAAATGAAACGCGCCGACTGAGCGCGCCGGTCTAACTTCAATCATCTAGCCAAACCACAACCACAATCGTCACCATGAATACCAAAGCACTCGTCATCTCCACCGCCACCTGCGCGGCGTTCGCACTCTCCACCTCCGGGGCGTTCGCCTACGGCTGTTCTCGCTCCTGTAGCGCATCCACGCGGGGCGGTGGCAGCGTCTCCCACACCCGCGCCTCCGCCGGAGGTTACGGCGGTTATGCCCACGGCGGCTCCACCACGGTCACCGGCAGGGAAGGCA
>Ga0073936_10010769_pt1 | contig 11166 bp, 4 predicted proteins | sample AliMusrvi5mmetaG_FD_87041 | JGI IMG/M metagenome (GOLD analysis project Ga0073936, IMG submission 87041) | Freshwater lake bacterial and archeal communities from Alinen Mustajarvi, Finland, to study Microbial Dark Matter (Phase II) - Alinen... | ecosystem: Environmental > Aquatic > Freshwater >... | reverse complement strand
CCCGTGGAAGGTGCGAACGGCAGCCGTTATGTTGCGTTCCGTTGCCTCGGCAAGGAAGCCCGGATACATGGTGTCGACTTCGTACTGCTCGCCTTCAAGCGCGGCTTTCAGGTTCTCGAGCGTACTCTTCACTTCAACGGCGTGGATCTCGCACTTGGCTTCGCCGCCCAACTGCTTGATAACGCGGGCATGATTGGTAGCGTGAATCTGCTCGGCGCGCGCGGCGGCGCGAAACAGGCTGGCGGCGCCGTGCAGTCCATCGGCATCGGCTTTGCCCGCAAAGGCTGTGTATTTGGCGTGTGCATTAGACTCGCCCTCAAAAGCGGCGAGGAGGTTACTGACTGTGACTTCATTTTCTGCTGCGATAGCTGGCATTTGCTGCCCTCCGAATCTTCGCTCAAAGCCTACGGGCGCAAATCGGCCTGCGCTGTGATGCAGGCTACAGAGCATTGGAGCGGGCCCGATCCCGAACGAATCGGAAGGGCCGTGGTCCTGCCGCGCGGAACCGCTGGTAGAATGTTGGCCATGGAAACAATCCAATATAACCTCCCGCAGAATCGGATTCCGCAGGCCTGGTACAACATCCAGGCGGATTTGCCCAAGCCCATGGCGCCCCCGCTGCATCCGGGAACGCATAAACCCCTTGGCCCGGACGACCTGGCCCCGCTGTTTCCCATCAGCCTGATTCTTCAGGAGGTCTCTGCAGAGCGAGAGATCGAAATCCCCGGCGAAGTGCGGCAGCTTTACGCGCAGTGGCGTCCGTCGCCCCTGTTCCGCGCGCGGCGCCTGGAGAAGGCGCTGGATACGCCGGCGCATATTTACTACAAATATGAAGGCGCAAGCCCGGCCGGTTCGCACAAGCTGAACACCGCCGTGGCGCAGGCCTACTACAACAAGAAAGACGGCACCAAGCATCTCTCCACAGAGACCGGCGCCGGACAGTGGGGCTCGTCGCTGGCCATGGCCTGCTCGTTCTTCGGCCTGGACTGCAAGGTCTACATGGTGCGCGTGAGCTACGACCAGAAGCCTTACCGCCGCGCCCTGATGGAAGCCTTCGGCGCAACTGTCACCGCCAGTCCCAGCATCGAGACCGAATCGGGCCGCGCCATTCTCAACGTTCATCCCGATTCGAATGGCTCGCTCGGCATCGCCATTTCAGAGGCCGTTGAAGTAGCCGCCAAAGACCCCAACACCAAGTACGCGCTGGGCAGCGTGCTGAACCATGTCCTGCTGCACCAGACTGTCATCGGCCTGGAGGCGATTGAACAGATGGCCCTGGCCGGCGACGATCCGGACATAATCATCGCTTGCGCCGGCGGCGGTTCAAACTTTGCCGGGCTCGCCATGCCTTACCTGGGCCGCAAGCTCAAGGGACAGAGCAAGGCGCGCGTCATTGCCGTGGAACCGGCCGCCTGCCCCAGCCTCACTAAGGGCAAGTTCACTTACGATTTCGGCGACACGGGCCACCTGACCCCGCTGGTCAAGATGCATACGCTGGGCAGCAGCTTCATGCCCCCGGGAATACATGCCGGCGGCCTGCGGTATCACGGCATGGCGCCGTTGGTTTCGCACGTAATGGACCTGGGGCTGGCCGAAGCTGCCACCGTGCAGCAACTCGACGCCTTCGCGGCGGGAATCCAGTTTGCCCGGTCCGAGGGCATTATGCCCGCGCCCGAAGCCAACCACGCCATCGCCGCGGCCATCGGCCAGGCGCTTGAAGCCAAAGCTGAAGGCCAGCAGCGCACCATCCTCTTCAACCTCAGCGGCCACGGCCACTTCGACATGCAGAGCTACATTGACTACCAGGCCGGCAAGCTGCAGAACTACGAATACCCGGCTGAAGAAATTGCCATGGCGCTGGCGGGTCTGCCTTCGGTGGAGTAGGACTGGCCAAAATAAAAGGCCATCCCCGGGGGGGATGGCCTTTTATTTTGATACCACGACCACTCTACCGCAGTGCAGCGCTCCGAGCCTCCGCCTTCTGCGTAAGAACCTTTTGCACGTTGTCTTCCAGCGCCTGGGCCTCGGGCAGGAAGGTCAGCGCCTTCTGCACCATCGGGTCCCAGTCGGCCAGCGTGCGCAGGCCCTGCAATTGCCCAAACTGGCTGGTCACAATCTTTTCCTTGATGCTCACCTTCAGCCAATCCATGTTCGTGGTCAGGTCGGCTTCGGTCCAGGGGATGCTCTGAGAGGTCAGGTACTGCCGGAACTCGCTCAGCACCGGTTCGTCCACCTGGAAGTTCTTGTCCACGCTGCGGTTGGCCAGGTAGTGGGCAGCAAAGTGGAAGAACGCTGACTTGTAGAGGAGCGAGTCCTGGAAGTGATTGCTCTTGGGGCTCTCGATCTTCTCGTCCGGGGTGATGCCGCCGCCGCCGTAAACCGTGCGGCCCGCGTCGGTCAGCTTGACTTCGCGATTGGTCGCGTCGTTGGGCGAGGCGCCGGCGTGGTTGTAGTAGTAGTCGTAGAGCGAAACGCCGGAGTAGTTACGCTGGATGAGCCTGCCCGAGGGCGTGTAGTAGTGATAGGTGGTGAGCGCCAGGCCGGTATTCTCGCTGAGGTTGTAAACCGTCTGCACCAGGCCCTTGCCGAACGTGGTCTCGCCCACGATCAATGCGCGATCATGATCCTGCAGTGCGCCGGAGACAATCTCCGCGGCCGATGCGGTGTTTTTGTTGACCAGCACGACGATGGGGAAGGTCTTGCCGTCGTTGCCGTGCGTGGCAGAGTAATTCTGATCGGGATAAGCGCGTCCGCGTTGGGAGACGATTCCCTGTCCCTTGGCCAGCAGGTGGTCGCAGACTTCCACCGCCTGGCTCAGCAGGCCGCCGGGGTTGCCGCGCAGGTCGAGCACCAGCCCCTTCAGGTTGCTGAAACCATCAATGGCTTCAATCACTTCCTGCGCCGTAGTCTCCTGGAACTGGGTCAGGTGCACATAGCCCACGCCGGGCCGAATCTCGTATTTAAGGTCCACTGAGGGATGGGGGATTTCGTCGCGAATAAGGTCAAAATCCAGCGGCTTTGTCTGGCCTTCGCGAACCACGGTTACCTGAACATGGGTTCCCTTGGGCCCTTTCAGGGCCTTGGCAACCAGGTCGGAGGTCATGCCGTCGGTTGTCTTGCCGTCAACCATTGAGATCACGTCGCCCGGCCGAATACCCGCCCGAAAAGAGGGCGTGTTCTCGTAGGGCGTGATCACATAGGTTTTGGCCTTCCCCTCGATGATTTGCTGCTGGATCACCATGCCGACGCCGTAGTAGCGGCCGTGCTGGTCCTCGCGCATCTTGGCGTAGGCCTTGGGATCGTAAAAATTGGAGTGCGGGTCAAGCACCCGCAGCATTCCGGGAATCGCCCCGCCGTAGATCGCCGTGTCTGCCTTGTCGCCATTGAGCGGCTCGGCGTAGTTCTGCTCCACCAGCGCATAAACGTTGGTAAACGACTTCAGGTTGTCTCGCAGCTGGCTCTCGTCTGCCGAGGACTGGGCCCCCACCCTGCGCTGCAGAACGCTGCCCACGGTAGCGCATACGGCGAAGAAGAGAATGATGGAGAAAGCTGCGCGGCGGGCGCGGGGAGTCATAGGCAAGAAGAACCTCCAGATTGCCGGCTGGCCAGGCGCGCGGGAAGGGCCTGAATCGGCACTCTATCAAAAAAGTATAGCACTGGGCTGTTTGACTCCGGACAAAGCCGTTCCGGTAGCCGAACGCCTTAAAAAACGGGCCTCCTGACTGTGTTTCGCACGCGTAAAGAGCGCGATTTCCTCCTGAATTCCGTCTGATTCGCTTCCGGCATCGCGTTCCCGCTGCCCAGCCATTTACAATGACGTCTATGCCTCAGGTAGCGATTGATCGCAGCCTGCCGTGTTAAGAAACTATGACGCTAAAACTCCTTCGCACTCCCGCGGCAATCGTGTTCGGCACGCTGCTGCTCGCAAGCTCCACTCTGGCGCAAACGCATCCCGCCGCGCCGGAGAGCCCATACGGCGGCACCACGGTCGAGGAGATTATCGCCCGGGTCAACGACCAGGTTATTACGCGCTCGGAATACGAGCGGTCGATGAAGGAGATGGATGCAGACGCGCGCAAGAACGGCGCTTCGATGCAGGACATCTCAGCAGCTCACAAAGATCTGCTGCGCGGCCTTATTGACCAGCAATTGTGGCTTTCAAAGGGCAAGGAACTTGGCATAACGGGCGAGACCCAGCTGATCAACAAGCTCAACGACATTCGCAAACAATACAACCTGGAAACGCTGGAAGACCTTGAAAAAGAAGCCAAAGACCAAGGCATCTCGTATGAGGACTTCAAGGCCAATATCCGCAACTCCATCATCACCCAGGAAGTGATGCGCCAGGAAGTGGGCCGCAAAATCGCGTTCACTCCCGGCGAGGCCGAGCGATTTTTTGAAGCGCACAAGCAGGACTACGCCCAACAGGAAAGCGTTCGTCTGAGCGAGATTCTGGTCTCTGTCGGCCCGGCGCCAGCAACTGGGCTTCCGGCAGATGCTGTGCCCGACGATCCAGCGAAACTGGCGGCTGCCAAAGCCAAAGCTGACGATATTGAGGCCAAACTTCAGGCCGGCGGCGACTTTTCTCAATTGGCGCGAACCTTCAGCGACGGTCAAACGGCTGCCGAGGGTGGCGAGTTGGGACAGTACAGGCACGGCGAGTTGGCCAAAGTGCTTGAAGATGCAACATTCCCGCGCAAGACCGGCGAATTTACCGAGCCCATTCGCACCAAGCAGGGGTACATCATCCTCAAGGTGGTGCAGCACAATGCGGGCGGCATTCCAGCCTACAAGGATGTCGAACCGCAGGTTGAAGACGCCTTCTACATGGCCAGGATGGAGCCCGCCGTCAGGGAATACCTGACCACCATGCGCGAGCAGGCCTATATCCAGATCAAGCCGGGATATTCAGACAGCGGCGCCAGCGCCCGCCAGACTACCCCGGTTTACAGCGCTTATGTGCCACCGGCAGCAAAGAAGAAAAAGAAGGTAGCGCGTACCCGCTTCCGCGAGACCACGCACACCTACCGGCAGAAGACCAAGCAGGCCGCCGCTGAGGCTCCTCCGGCAGAGGCTGCAGTTGCTCCCGCCAAGCCAGCCAAGAAGAGCAGGCACAACAAGAGTGCCGAAGCCGTCAATCTGACCACCATGAAGCCCGGAAAGAAAGAGAAAATCCGCTTCGGCAAGGCGCCTCAACAAACACTGCCCCCGGGCCCTGAAGGGAAGATCGAAGATGCAGGCGCAGTGCCGGCAGCAGCTAACGCGGCGCCGGAGCCAGTAAATCCACTGGATACAGCTGCTCCGACCCGGAAGACCCGCTTCAGCGAACGCGCCAAGACAGAAAAGAAAGCCAAGACCAAGGGCGTCAAGTCTGACAAGCTGGCTCCCGAGCCACCCGATGCCGCTGAGGTTGCAGACCGCCAGACCCAGGCAGCGCCTCTCGGCCTGGCCGGAGATACGGCCAGCAAAAAGAAAAAGAAGACCACTACAACCGGGAACAAGACGAGACTAAGCGAGAAGAAGAAGGACGAAACGCCGAAGCAGGGCGATGTCCCTCTGGCCCCCTCGGCGGCCCCGGTCCCGCCCCCTGCACAGGCTCCAGAACCTAAAAAGTAGAAATCTACCGCAAAGCAAACCGGCCGGGCCTGGGATCTCAATCCCAGGCCCGGTTTTTGTTCGGCAGAAAGTCGACGAGACGCCAGGCTCTTTCACCCGAAAGCCGCATTTCGCCGGGGTAAGACGAATCTGAACAGATGCGCCGCATCAGCGGCAATCTTGCTTCTCTTCATATCGCATCCAGCAGGGCGCAAATCACTATTGACTTTCTTTCTGGACTTTGAAAAATTTGTTTGCACGCGGTTCCAAGGAACCGGAACAATCGGCTCTTCCCTGGCATCGTATGCCCGCCGATTCTTCGCTCTTAAACGCTGGACACTGAATTCGCTATGCGAATGGCGCGGGGTTGGTGCGCCTGCACGATGCACGGCAGTGTTCATCCGTCAACTTCGACAGGCGCGCTGTGAGAAGCCGGCCCACGATAGCCCGGGCGGTCTGACGTCGCGACACCAGGTATTGCAACTATCGGAGAGGTCATGATACTTCGGCCCTTTGCAGCATTGATATTGGGAGCTGCGTGCTTGCTCCACGCGCAGGCCCCTGCCACGGCAGCGCAAGATTCCCCCTCTACAGCCTCAGACAAGTTGGAGGAAGCCAAGGCTCTGGTTGCGTGCGCTCAAATGGTTTCAGATCAGCTCAGGGACTTGAAGATTCCTGCGAACCGCGCACCGCGCTTCCAGGGCAAGGTTTCCCAAGCCGAGGCGCTTTGCCGGGGCGGCGCGCGAGCCGTTCAGTTTCGCGGCACACCGTGGGTTGACTGGAGCAACTACTGGGGCGCAGGCGACATGTCCTCGCTGCCAACCGGCTTCATTTCGACGAAATTGCCTGCCCAACGCGGGGTCATCGGAGCATTGGAGGATTTGGAATTGCAGAGAGTGGAACTGATCAAGTTCAATCTCTTCGACAATTCAGGAACCTATCCGGACTACTTTCAGGGCAGAGACGGGGTTAGCGGCTCCGCTCTTAAGGTATGGCAGCAAATGCGTCTGCAACCCGCCAATCCGAGCTACAAGGTCGTCGGCGGCGATGGCACGCAGGCTTGCAAAGGCGACCTGATTCGCTGGCGCACCGTTAGCGGAATCTGCAATGACATTCTGAATCCCGCAATGGGCTCGTCCGGCATGTTGTTTGCTCGAAATGTCGAATTCGAGTCTTCGTTTCCAGACTTGGGCCTCAACGAACTGGCGCAGAATCGCCATGGAAGCCGCCTTTCGCTCTTGCAGCCCGATCCGCAAGTCATCAGCCGCAAGCTATTCACGCGAATCCAGACGAATCCGGATAAGTGCCAGGCGGGATACGGCCTGCCGAACGATTCAAAGGATGCCAGTTGCGATTACAAGAAGGCTCCGTTCTTCAACGTGCTGGCCGCTTACTGGATTCAGTTCATGACGCACGACTGGTTTTCGCACCTTGAGGAAGGGCACAACCAAAGTCAATACATGGACGTAGGTTGCCAGACGAAGCTGGTGAATAATGTCCAGCAGCCCCTAACTCCCGAAGATATTCAGGCACTCGGATGCCGGCCCGACGATCGCATCGATAAAGGATATGTGGCGGAAGACAACGCGCCCCCCACCTTCGTATCCGGAGAGAAAACACGGCTGGCGCGCGCGCCCCGGACCATGGCCAACACCAACACGGCGTGGTGGGACGCATCGCAGCTGTACGGTTTCGATGACACTTCGCGCCTGCGCGTGAAGCGCGATCCGGCAGACACCGCAAAGCTGCTGCTGGTGCCTGCTGTTGGCCAGCCCGGCCCTGGGTATCTTCCAATATTCGGGCCGAACGATCCCATCAATCCCGAATGGGCAGGACAGGAGGCTTCCGGTTTTCCTGACAACTGGACCATCGGACTGAGCTTTCTGCACAACCTGTTCGCTCGCGAACACAATTCGGTCGTCGCCGAGTTTCGCCGCGTTGCGGCGAGTACGCCTGACGCGGACTGCGGCTTGCGCGATCCCGCGCAGCCAAAGCAGATCATCCATTATCGGGATGTAACTCCCGACCAGTTGTTTGAAATTGCGCGGCTGGTTGTGGCGGCAGAGATTGCCAAGATTCACACCATCGAGTGGACTCCCCAGCTGCTTTACAACGAGCCGCTCTACCTGGGGATGAACGGCAACTGGTTTGGCCTTCTGGGCCAGAATGGCGGCCTTCTGTCAAAAGCGCTGAGCGATATTGTCGTCAACAATTTCGGAAAGTCAACGGATGCGGCAAAGGCCTCGGCGTGGTACTCAGTGTTCGCTTCCGGGCCGGGAATTTTCGGCCTCGGCAGCCATGTGAATGGATACGACATCACCAATCCGAAATACACAAATGGCGGAGTCAATCACTTCGGCTCGCCTTTCAATTTTCCCGAGGAATTCGTCTCTGTTTATCGTCTTCATCCGCTGGTGCCCGACCTGCTTGAGTATCGCGACCTGAAGGATGATCCGAACAAGATCGCAAAGCGGATTCCCGTGGTTGAAACGTTCCAGGGCAAGGCAACCTCATTTTCCCAAACGATGGGGATGGCCAACTGGGGAGTTACCCTGGGCCGCCAGCGGCTCGGACTCCTCACGCTGCACAACTCGCCACTGTTTCTGCAGAACCTGAAGATGGGCAGGCTCGACAGCAAGACGCAGCAGATTGACGTGGTGGCGCTCGACATTATTCGCGACCGGGAGCATGGCGTGCCGCGCTTCAACGAGTTCCGGCGCCAGTATGGATTGCGCCAACTCACCAGCTTCGACGACTTCATGGACCCCGGCGCCGCGCCCGGGTTGCCCGACAGGTTGGAACAGCAGGATGCGGTCAACACTCTGCGCGAAGTCTATGGCCAGCATGTTTGCGACGCTTCAAAAATCATCACCGATGCGCAGATCAATGAAGATGGGTCGCCCATCAACGATTGCCTGGGCCATCCGAACGGCACCCTCGTTGACAACATTGAAGACGTGGATACCGCGGTGGGATACCTTGCGGAGTACCGGCGTCCGCATGGCTATGCGATCTCTGAGACTCAATTCGTTGTGTTCATCCTCAATGCTTCGCGGCGGCTCTTCAGCGATCGCTTCTTTACTTCCTCTTTTCGCCCGGAGTTTTACACCAAGCTTGGAGTCGATTGGGTGAACAACAATGGCCCGGGGCCGGAGCAGTTGGAAAAGGGGACCCCGAACGGTCATAAGCAGCCTGTATCGCCCATGAAGCGCATTTTGTTGCGCAATATCCCGGAACTTGCCCCGGAATTGGACAACGTGATCAACGCTTTCGATCCCTGGGCGCGCAATCGAGGCCAGTACTACAGCCTGGGATGGGAGCCGCGGCCCGGCGCAGAGTCCGACGACTCGTTCAAGAATCAATAGTCCGCTCAATTACAACCATAACGCCCATTATGTAATGGGTCGTCATGGCTGCGAGGAGAATCCATGGCAACCAACATCGTGACTAATTGGTTTGGCAATATTGTTTCGCATCCCAGCGTGATTGTGGATGCCAACTCCGTTGACGACATTGTGGCTGTGATGAAAGACCCGGTGAAGTACCCATCGCCGGTTCGCGCGGTCGGCTCTAACCATTCAACGGCAGCATGCGGCGTTGCCGATGGCGGCACGCTGATCCGGATGAAAATGAACCAGATTCTTAACATCGGCGCGACGAGCCTGACGGTTCAAGCGGGCGCTCTGCACCTGGATATGGCAAAGGCGCTCGAAGCGCAGAATCTGCAGTTTTATGTGAACACCGAAATTGGCTCTCTCTCTGCCGGCAGTGCGTCCTGCGCCGGGACCAAGGACGCTTCCTTCCCCGGCGAGTACGGGCAGGTGGGTTCGTACGTCACTGGAGTCAAAATGATTTTGCCCAGCGGCGATCAGCTTGAAGTTACCGAGGACGCGCAGCCCGACCTCATGCAGCAAGTAAGGTCGAGTTATGGCCTCTTTGGAATTATCCATGAGGTAACTTACAAGATCCGTCCGCTGACTCCTATGCATGTGCATCATACGACTTACAGCCTTGAAGACTTTATCGCCGCGCTACCGGATTTGAAAGCTCTGGGTTACTCCATCATGTATTACATGTTCCCCTTTGAAAACAAGATCGCGGTTGAGTTCCGCAAATACAATCCCGGCGCAACAGGCGATCCAAACCACGCCGCCTGGGCTTTGCGCAATCATATCTGGGGAACTTCCGGTCCCAAGTTTGGCCATGATACCGAACAGAATGTCTCGATTCCGTCTATTCGATACTCCATAATCGACGCCTTCAACGCCGCGTGGCGACTGCAGTTAGAGTACATCGTCACGAGCGATTACACCATTCCGCCCGACCAGATCATCCAGTACCCGGCCGTCTCCGACGATAGCCGCTACACGTTCAGCCTTTTCGCATTTGCCGAGGATGAGTTTCCCGCCGCGCTTACCGCCTTCTACAAGTTCTGCAACGATTACTACACGCAAAAAGGGTATCGCTCGAACTTGCTCTATGTGGGCTATCGCATAGCCCAGGACCAGAAGGCACTGCTCTCCTATTCCTACGACGGAACGGTAATGACCATTGACCCTGTATCTACAGCAAATAGGGGATGGGATGACTTTCTGGTTGCCTATAACCAATTTTGCGTGAGCCTCAATGGGAAGCCGTTGCTCAACCAGACCCCGGGCCTGACAGCCGCCATATTGCAAGGGGCGTATGGAGACAAACTGAAAACCCTTGCTGCTACGCGCAAGCAATACGATCCGCAGGACAGGCTGTTGAACGACTACTTCCGCCAGTTGTTGTCTTGACACTCGCCGTAGGGGCGCGTTGGCGACGGTGATATGCTTGACCAGCATGGAGTGCTTCGCAGCGATTTCGCCTGCAGCCGACTCTATCTGGTTAAAACTATGAAAGACATCTACATTGCAGATCTGGCCAACTTCGACGAAGGCAAGCTCTTCGACGGCTACTTCCTGGTCCTGCTCAAGCAGCAGCGGACGACGAAGAACAACAAGCCCTATTTGAACCTGATCCTCGGCGACAAGACCGGCCAGCTTGAGGCGCGCATCTGGGAGGTCGGTGACCCGCGCATCGCCAAGGATTTCGAGAGGGGCGACATTGTCAAAGCCCGCGGCAGCGCCTCCCGCTTTGACGACCGCCTGCAGATGAAGGTCGACCAACTGCGCAAGGCGCATCCCAACGAGGTGGACAAGGCAGACATGCTGCCCTCCACTGCGTATGACGTGGCCGCCCTCTGGAGCCAGCTTCTGTCGTACGTCGACAGTTTCACCGACCCCGACCTGAAACTGCTGCTGGCCACCATGCTGGCCGATCCGGCCATTGCCCAGGCCTACCGCGAAGCCCCCGCCGCCAAGCAGTTACACCACGCCTGGCTCGGCGGCCTGCTGGAACACGTTGTCAGCCTGCTCACCCTCGCCGACCGTGTCGTGCCCAGCTACCCGGTGCTCCATCGCGACCTGCTGCTGACCGGCGTCATTCTGCACGACATAGGCAAAGTCCGCGAACTCGCCTGGGATATCGGCTTCGAGTACACCATCGAAGGGACCCTGCTGGGCCACATCCAGATGGGCATCGAAT
>Ga0073936_10010768_pt1 | contig 11167 bp, 11 predicted proteins | sample AliMusrvi5mmetaG_FD_87041 | JGI IMG/M metagenome (GOLD analysis project Ga0073936, IMG submission 87041) | Freshwater lake bacterial and archeal communities from Alinen Mustajarvi, Finland, to study Microbial Dark Matter (Phase II) - Alinen... | ecosystem: Environmental > Aquatic > Freshwater >... | reverse complement strand
TCCTAGTCGTCCCAGTCGCCCAGTCGACCTAGTCGTCCCTTCGTCCCAGTCATCCTAGTCGTCCCTTCGTCCCAGTCATCCTAGTCGTCCCAGTCGCCCACTCGTCCCAGTCGTCCTAGTCATCCTAGTCATCCTAGTCTTTCCATCCCTCCTCAGGCCTTTGTCCGCCACCGCTCGTCCATCAGTCTTTTCTTGAATAGCGGGAAAGCCAGTACTCCGGTCAGAATATAGGGCAACAGCAACAAAAGTGGTAAAATAGCTTCGTGCATGGGTTCTCCGCGAAGAGACTGACTGAGAAAGACTTTTAGCCAGAAAGTGTAGGGAAATACGAATGAGAATAATTTGGCCAGCAATGGCATTCCCATCGTCGGGAAAGTAAGCCCCGAGAAGGTAAGCGCCATCATGGTATATGCGCTTCCCAGCGACAGGGTTAACCGCAGGTTGATGGTAACTGTCAGCAGGACGATAGCCATGGCCTGATAAGCCAGGATAAGCAGAAATTCAGAAAAGAGTACCATCGCCAGCGATCCGTTCAAGGGTGTTCCCATCACCCGGATAAGGAGGATGTTCATGAACATCAGACCTGCAAAAAAGAGCACGATGTAGGGTATCAATTTCCCTATCAGCGCTACGGTGGTGCTGTTTCCCGCTGTATGTATCCACTCTGCACCGGTTCCCTCCTTCATTTCTATACCGATGGCATAAGAAGTTCCCATGAAAATGAAAACCAACGCGAGCAAAGGCAGTAAGCCCATCATCAGAAAATAGGCATAGTTGCCATAAGGATTGAAAAGCAGGTGGACATCCGGTTTGATTGGTTGTACTTTTTGGATGGCATCCTCCGGTCGTATTCCCTTTTTGACCATGGTTAGCAATTTGACGCCCCCTGAAATTGTGGAAAGAACCGTGACGAGTTGCGATTGCAACACGCCCCCTTTTACCACGTTTGTGTTGTTGAGGTAAAGCGCCAGTTCGGACTGGTTGCCTTTTTGAACCGATTTTTCAAGACCTTCCGGTATATTGATGACAGCATCCACATCGCCTTTCATCATTTTGTCCCTGGCTTCTTCCAGGGTGACTGATTTAAAAACGACGTTTGCTGCGGGAAGTGCGTCTATCATCCTGGCAATCTTCCGTGACAGCTGCGTCTGGTCATTGTCTACTACCGTGACGGGCAAATCCCTTACAACAGCCGCCGAAAACATCCAGCTGACAAGCATGAATACTGCGGCCGGACCAAATATCGTGGTAAACAGCAATACCCAACTGCCGGCAATCCTGTTCACTTCCCTCCTGATCACCCTGAAAAGGGAGGTCTGCAACAAACGATTGAGTTTTCCTTTCAGCCTCATCGTCTTATTTCCTCTTGCTTACGCGGTCCCAGTTGACCACCGCGCTCATTCCAGGCCTTAACCCCTCGATTTTTTCGATTGGGACTGCTTGTATTTCAAATGTTTTCAGGTCAAAGTCACCCCTGGTCTTGGTTGCATTCCAGGTTGCAAAGTCGCCGAGCGCGTTGATGTAGGTTACCCTGAGAGCTATCTCCTTCATCCCTAGCGCCGGGAACCTGGCAGGAATGATGCTTCCCTTCTGAATGGCCGACAGCAGATCTTCCCGAAGGTTGAATGTCACCCATACATCAGACAGGTCGACCAATGTAACCACCGGATAACCTGCCGGAATCAATTCACCCCTTTCTGCCAGGACATTTGCCACTTCACCTTTTACTGGAGCCGTGATTCTCCTTTCATTCAGGTAGGAACTCACCTCGCTCATTACTCCTTCAGCCTGCAGGACCAGTGCCCCGGCGGCATCCTTGTCCTCGTACCGGGCTCCGTTACGGGCTTTTTCATAGAGAGAACGTGCCGCCATTTCGGTCTCAACGGCTGCCTTCATTTTGGTTTCCACCTCATCTTTTTGCTGCTCCGGAATCACTCCGTCCTTGTAAAGATTCTGGATACGTGCAAAGGTTTTCCTGGCATACTCGGCAGCCGCCAGGGCAGTCTGCCAGTTGTTGAAGGCTGCCTGAACATCCTCCTTCTGGGCCCCATTGAATGCTTTGTCGCGCTGAGCACCTGCTGCCTGCCTTACTGCGGAAGCCTGGCTGAATTTTGCTTCCAGTTCGGGTGAGCTGAGCGTGAATAACAGCATCCCGGGTACTATTTCATCTCCCTTCCTGACAAGGAGGCTGTCAATCCTGCCGACAAGTTTGGAAGCCACTTTAATCTGGGTTGCCTCAACCTCTCCCTGTATCTCCAGCGGAACCGGAAGACTTACGATGACGATCGCATACACGATAAATACCAGCAGCAATCCCATCCCTCCGCCTATTAAATATTTTTTTGTCCTGTTCATTTTTTTAAGTTTCTATTTATTTCAACCTGTTTCTGTTTGTTTCTCTCTTCTTTCGTCCTTCAAACCCTTCCGTCCGATCTCAAGATCCTTGTATTTATGGTCATTTGCATGCGGACGGCGTGCTTTCGGCATTTCTTTACCCCAGGTTCCACCGGGGATTATTCACAGTCAACCCCGTCGGGGTTAACCCCTGGTTGCATCGCACTTGTATCATCCACTTATTTTCACATTTCCACATTTCCCAATTTTCACATTGTCCCATTGTCGAATCGTCGAATTATCGCATTGTCTAATCATCCATCAGCTAATCAGCTAATCAACTCATCGTTAATTTGCTTTAGCTCTTTGCATGTAATTGACAAACTGATCCGTGATTCCGGCGTAATAAAGCAGTTTCGACAAAGAGACATCGTAGCCAAACATGGCCTGCAACCTGTCGATCCGGGCCTTTGCCAAAAGAAGTGAGGCATCTGCCACCTGCGTTGAGGTGGCCATTCCTTCGCTGAATGCCTTGTTCCGTACCCTGAAATATTCGTTGGCCAGATCCATCGCCGTATCCAGCATTCGCAGCTGTTCGCGGTACATGTTCAACTCCTGGTAATGCTTGTTGATCGCGGAATGGATGTCAGATGAAGCCTTTTGATAATAATCCTCTGCCTGCATTTTCTGAAAGCCCAGTGCCTGAATTTTCCTTTGCTGCGACATACCCTCAAAAAGGTTCCATTTCATTCCGATGCCTACCACATATCCGGGCAGATAGGGCGAAAGATCCTTGTTGGCGATATCGTACATTCCGGTTACCGCAATGGTTGGGTACAATCCCGATTTTTCTGCTTTGTATCCTTCGCCTGCCAACTCTTTTTTCTTGTTCACCTGAGCCAATAGCGGACTTTTTTCCAAGGCCCTTGAATAGAAATAATCCACATTTTCGAGGGAATCGAGGTAAAACAGATTGGTAACAGGTTCGATGAACATGTCTGCCTTTTCGGCAAGCGTGTTGAGCAGGGCTTCATTGAGGATGTCATTTTGCCTTACGGATTTCTGATATTCCCTTTCCGCATCGGAGAGCGTGAGTTTCGAATTAAGCAGTTCCACATTGGCGATTTGCCCTTGTTGCTGCAATTTTTCTGCATCATGGTAATGGTGTTCCATGGTAGCCCTGACATCTTCCCTAACTCTTACTGCCTGCACGGCCAGAACCTTGCCAAAATATCTTTCTACCAGTTCATTGGTGAGCTCATAGGATTTCTGGAGATTTTCGAGTCCGACAGTTTCATACCTGATTTGTGCGGCCTTGTTGGCAGCAATGATTTTCCCGCCTGTAAAAACAGGCCACATGAAACCCGCCGAAAGCGTGGCAAACTGCTTTTCCTGGATCGTGAGATCCCAGTTCGCGCTGTTTACAGTATTTGCACCTTCCAGCATCTTCTTCCTGACCGCCTGTGTCGAAATGTTATCCGGCAGGATCGGCATGACTCCGTTGGTGGCAGGGTCGGGATTGGGGACACCGCTGAAGACGCCGTAGGTTCCAAGGGTCTGGTAAAGTGGTAGGATCGCATCCCTGACCGGTGTCAAATCGAAATGGATCTTGTCTTCCATCAGGGTGTAACCGGCATTCAGAGAAACCTTTGGAAAATAGAGTCCCTTTGCGGCTTTCACCTCCTGCTCCATCTGCAGCAGATGATGGTCCGACTGCTTGATCAGGAAATTGTTTTGAAGCGTCATCTGCAAAGCCTCCTCGAAGGTAATCCGCCTGGGATCCCCGTTGGAAGCCCCGTTTGCATTGGCTGAGATCATCAGCAGGCAAAACAGGGCAACTTTCCAGTTTTTATAAATTTGCATCATATTGTTTTATGAAAAATTGAAATTCAGGTAGAAGTCTAAAAAAATTAACCACGAAGGTCCCGAAGGAAAGCACAAAAGACTCAAAGTGAAGAACTAAGCAATTCAAATTTTCCTTATTGTCAATTGTCAATTTTGAGACATACAACTCATTTTATAATTGTATCCCGACCGTCAGGCTTAACGCCTTCGTACGGTAATCGACCGGTTGGTTTCCGATTTCTGCCATGCCAATATCATACCGCAAATCGAAACGGATCTGCTGTTTGCAGATAGGTGTCTGGAAACCTATGCCAACTGTTGCTCCAAAGTCTGTTTTTTTGTTGTCGGTGATTTGAACTGCATCAGCAGGACGCATCTGGTTGTTAAGCGCAAATGATGCATACGGGCCGCCGTTGATGTAAAAAACAGTTTTGCGGGTATCGGATACATCGCGGTATTGGAAAAGTACCGGCACCTGTAGGTAATGAACCATAAAATCTGTTTTGCTTGTCGTACTCAGCTCAGAGGTTTCATCGCTCCGGCCTTTGCGTAGGTAATTGATCTCAGGCTGAATGTAGAAGGATTTGCTTAATGGAACATCAAGAAAAGCGCCTGCTGTGTAGGTCATGGTCACATTGCTGTTGTCGGTAATGTCGCCCTTGTTGGCGAAAGTGGTCACTGCTGCACCCGTCCTCAGTCCGTAACCAAGTTGTGCGAAAGTAACTGTTGAAATCAGCATAAGCGCTGAAAGTAGGATCATGGGATTCTTTGTTGTTGTTTTCATTTCTATAATTTTTAAATGATTTGTGATTTGATTTGATTGGTTGTGATACCAAGAAACTTAAGCCGGCCGGCTATCATTCCGGCAAACTCTTCGTGCCCCAGGATCGAAAATTGCATTGTCCCGCAGATATTGCTGTTGATGACAATTTCCAGAATCTGCTGATGGGTGTCAGGATTGTCGGAAGGACGTGGATTCCGGTTGAACACATAATGGGTGATCAGCCTGGACTGGAATCTTCTTTCAAGACTTTCCAGTTCAGCCCTGAACATGGGTTGGGTGAGATAAACAGGAGTCGAGTAAACAAGCGTAAGGCAGCCATTCAATTCGCTTCTCAATTTCGATTTGATTTGCTCAAAAGCTGTGATGATCCCGCTTTCGTCGGAAATACACACAAAATGGGCATTTTCCTTCTGGCTCGCATTTTTGTTTCGGGATGAAACCGAATCTTTAACTTTCTTTTCTGTTTGCATGGCATCGTTCATTGATGATGCAAAGGAAAAGGTTCGGTCAGCGGGAATATTTGATCTGGATCAAAAAATGAATTACCATGAAAATAAAAAAGGCATCCTTTGCGTACTTTGCGAGCTTTGCGTGAGAAAAAATGTCGCGCAAAGCTCGCAAAGAGCGCAAAAAAGAATTGGGGATTTACTTTACCGGTTTAGCTGACTTCAAAAACTAATAGCCAATTACTAAAAGCTAATTGCCATATTACTTCCCAGCCCTGATACGGCTCAGAGTCTCCTGCGTAATGCCCAGGAACGAGGCAATATGGCCCAGCTTGGCCCGTTGAAAGATATGGGGATACTCCTTCATCAGGGCATTGTACCTGTCTTCGGCGCTCTGGAATTTCATTCCGATCATATATTCCGCCAGTTTTTTGGCCAGTTCATAAACTGCATGGAAAGCAAACCTGGCCATCTCATGGTTCTCATTGAGCATGGCCTCCATCTCGGAATATTTGAGCGAATAAACCACTGAATCCTCGAGCAGTTCGCAATTAACAAGGGTAGGTTTGTGGTGGTAAAAGCTATCCACGGCAGTGAGGAAGTTGTTTTCTGCAAAAAACCACTGGGTAATCTCCTTCCCGCCTTCTGTAACGTAGAAAACGCGGGCCAGTCCCTTTTCGATGTAATAGATATGCTGGCAAATCTCACCCTGCCTGTAAAGAAAATGCCCTTTCGGGAATTCGTCCATCCTAAAGATGGTGCTGATCTCCTTCTCTGTCTGGTCTGACAGGTTTGCGGCGTTTTTGATGTAGGGTGGCAGATGCATTTACTTAATTTTCAAAGAGATTTTATGGCATTGTTTCAACATCGTTCATTAAGCGGTTGGTACAATTTCGACCAAAACTTCATTTCCGGCTTTGTCATAATAGGTACAAGTCATTTTGTCAAGATTTACAAACCATTTTTCAATTCCCGTTTCTGCACAATGTTTACAAAATGTATAATAGTCAGATTCCCCTTTTTGGTGGATTTTCAAATATTCAGTGAACTTTCCTTGATCGCTAATGTCTGCTATTTCCATTTTTTCATACTTCGGTTCGGACATTGTTTGAAAATCATTTCTTCCGAAATATTCTGTATGACTATCTGTGACCCAGGTTTCAAATCCAATTACTCCCAATTCCTTGATTTCCTGAATGTATTTTGGAAAATCTGCTCCTGTTTTTATTTTGCTGTGTGCTAACTCAATTTGTCTTACCGTAAACATAATTTTATGACTCTAAATTTTAATCATCCACTCGTCCAAGTCATCCTAGTCGTCCCCTCGACTAATCTTTCCTACCTCCTCCCATCAGCCTTCTCAGAAAAGGCACCTTCAGTTCTACGGCACCTTCCGGGCAAAGTTCCTGGCAACAGTAACACCGAATGCAACTGTCATATTTGTAGGATGGTGGCACTTTCTTGTTGCCGTCGCGCCAGTCAACTGCTTTGGGAGTAACAGGACAAACACTGACACAGGTTCCGCATCCGGTACATTTCTCCGCCACGATAAATGGTTTGGAGACCAGCGCGTTTCTCAGAAAACTTCTGCCTTTCCCCTGTGAATAGGGCTTTATTGCTTCCCGTTTTACATCAAAGTCCTTGTCGACAAAACTTTCCAGCAGATCACCTACCAGTTCAATCTCCTCCTGCTTCCAGGTCCCCATGCCGGCCTCCATTCCCAGTGTGGTGGTAGGAACAAACTCGGGATTGATATTGATCATCCTGCAGACCGTCGCATCGAGCGCCACAGGATCCGCAGAGAAAAGCAACACTTTCATCGGCTTTCCCTTGCCGCCTCTCGGACCGTTACCCTCCATCGCCATGATGCCGTCCATGACGTAAAGCCTTGGATGAAGGAAGGAATTCAGGTCAACCAGCATGCGAGCAAAGTCGATGGCGCTTGAAAGCTTGACATGAAACTCCCCTTTCAGGGCACCGGGGACACATCCAAACTGATTTTTGATGCAGCCGGTAACCCTTTCAAGTCCGTGGGTCTTGAGTTTGGGCAGGCTGATAATGCCGTCACAGTCCAGAGCGCCGTTGGCTACCATGAATTTCTTGTTCTGGACTCCCTTTTCATGATGAACTTCCCTGCCATTTTTAAAGTCAGCCAATTTGATTCCGAACTCTTCGGCTACTTCCAGAAAGCCCGTCTTCCTGGCAGCCAGTTCCGGACTTTGCATTGCAGGGGAGTCTCCATAGGAAAAAAGGGCACCAGTGGAGTTGAACACTTCGAGCATGGCCCTGAAGACTGTCGGGTGGGTAGTAGTCAGTTTCTCAGGAGGATCGGCTACCAGCCAGTTAGGCTTGAAGAGAATTCTCTCACCCGGCTTGACAAACTTTTCCGGTCCTCCAAGTAATTCAATGCCACGCTCAACCGCATCCTTCACAGCCGGATAATCATAATCCTCACACCTTACCAATGCTACTTTCGACATCTGCTTCGTTGTTTAAGTAAACCGGATATAAAAATAGGACAAAAAACCGGAACAAGCCGATAACTAATTTCCATTGTGTGATCCTTTGAGTCCTTTCCTGTTATAAATTAAACAATTTAACCACAATGGGCACAAAGGATAACACAAAGGACACAAGGTAAGGTTGGATTCAACATTTCTGCAATTGTCTGATTTTTCAAAGTATTTAAATCTAAATTTCGACTAATTTTGTATTGGAAACAATTTACATTTTAGCACATCCAAACCAAGATATATCCGGAAATGCCAATAACACCCAATTTTACGGACAAAACGACCCTGGAAAAGTATTCCTCTGCCTTCACGTTGTCAGACATGGAGATTTTTGTCTTTCCCGATTTGCTCTACGCGCTTGTCATCGCCAACATCATGAGCCCCGTCATCTGGAAATGGCGCGACGACCAATGGTTCAACGGAATCACGAAAAAGTCCTCCAACTACAAAATCAATAGGATCAAGCAATACATCATGGATCATTATGTATTCAACCTCGATCTTGAAACCTGGGGATTGACAGACAAGGAGACCGAAATCAACAGGTTCAAGGAAACCATAGACATTGATATCCTGAAACGTTCCAACGCACTCTTCGGCTATGAAGGCGACAAATACTACTTCGACATCGATATCAGGAGGCATTTCGGACTCGACAAATACCGGAGCGACATCATTCCCTACTGGAAAACAGAGACTGTCGAAGCCATGACCGCCTTTCGCTTCAGGGATTCTTTCGACCGCGGAGCAGGCGAGTGCGTTTCATTGTCTGCCCTTTATGCAGCGGCGCTGTTTATCGTCGGCGGCATTCCGCTTGAACAGATGTATTTGATGGGAACACCCCTGCACTCCCAGAATTTCATCGACATCAACGACGGAGTGCTCACCAACAACCGGCGCATAGTGACCAAAAGGATGTGGTTCAACGGCACGTCCATCTCAACAAGGGCACGCAGGGCCCTCGAACACGAAAAGATCACCATCGTATCGCACATCAGCGGCTACATCCATTATCTGTACGAAACCGCTACCATCAGCAAGGTTGCCTACAGGCATTTTTCAGAAAAGTTGAGCATGTTTCTGACCACACGTATCTCTGCCGAACTGTTTATCAACTTCCTGAGGTACCACATGAAATTCAAGAAATGCTTCCAGTACAGGCATTTCATGAATGCCCGCAACTATTACATTCCGCTCGAAACGGTTTTTGAATACGAACATTCCACCAAGCATGTCTTCGCAGAAACCGGCAATGAAGCCCTTCTTCAGGAAATTGATGATGAAGAATTCACCATTGCTCCGCACCAGGATCTCCTGATTCTGCAGGATGTACTCTCCTTTCTCCAGCAAAATACAGAGTCTACGGTCATCGACCTGATGAAATTCAGTCTGGAACACGCCAACGGATCCAAAAAAATCACGAAGGATTCGATCAAGATACTGTTTACAGAACTCGGTAAATTTTTGACAGTTGTGCCGCAACTCCCCGACATGAAAAAGCAATTCATCGATTCAGAGGTTTTAAATATCAATGTAAAGCAGGAACGCTCCGAAATTATTGACCTTATAAACCGGAAGTCATCTGATAATGAGGTAGCACTGCTTTCCCTGTATGCCTACCGGGATATCTACCGTGTGGACTGGAAACCGTTTCTGTTGGCCGCGCTGAACAGGAATCCTGTTTCACTGGAAGGATTGAAGGGTAAAACTGCAGAGGAGGCCTTTCAATTGATTTCGGCCATGCCCAACGAATCAATCTATGACGGCCAAAGGTTGGCACTGCCGGATGAGGTATGGAATTTCGGGCGTGGTGACGGGATCGAAAAAGCAATCCTTATGGCAAATTTCCTGGCAAATGAACTAAATTTGAAAAGCATCAACCTCAACATTGAAAATACTATTGTACAACTTGATTGCGGCAACATGAATTTTAAGTTTCATTCTGAAAAAGGTATGATCAAGTTTTTGCAAGGAATTGTTTAGAAATTATTTAACCACGAAGGGCACAAAGGTACAACACAAAGGTCTCAAAGAGTATTCAGTTATGCCTCAGTCTTTGTGTCCTTTGGGCAACCTTTGTGCCCTTTGTGGTTAATATTTATAAATCTATAAATCCAACATCATGAGTAACCCAAAAGTGATTCTATCAATTTTTCTTCCCTTCTTTTTTACTGTCTGCCTGTATGTGGTTTTCTTTTCAAGAATTGCCACCAAGCCAACAGATGCAGGATTCTGGTTTATCTTCATCATGGGCATGTCGCTGGGCGTTGCCCTAACCAGGCTTTCTATAATACTGAAAATGGGAAGGAACGACAAAAAGTGATATCATTCAAAGCCTGTGTTTTGAATCAGATATTTATGTTTTGATTTTTAATTGTTGTCAATTTTCATTGTTTTTTTTCTATTTTAAAAAATTCATAAATTAATAACGTATGTATTTATTTATATGTGTGCATGTAGCAAATAAAATCTAACTTTGCAGTAGGATTTCATCCGCGTGAATGGAGCAATTGGCAGACATAAAAAAAATTAAATACATATCGATATCTGAAATGATAGAATTACTAAAATCCCTTTTCGGAATAGGCCCGAAAGTCAGTTACAAAGAGTTGGTTCAAAACGGCGCAATTATCCTGGATGTCCGGACCAAAGGTGAATTTCAGGGTGGACATATCCGCGGGTCTGTCAATGTTCCACTGGCAAACCTCAACGGTCATCTTTCAAAAATGAAGAAAAACAAGCCCGTCATCACATGCTGCGCCTCCGGATCCCGCAGCGCATCAGCGAAAAGCATCCTGAAATCAAATGGTTTTGAGGAAGTCTACAATGGTGGCAGCTGGGTCAGCCTGCAAAATAAGATCCGCTTGCAATAAAAATATTTAACCACAAAGGACTCAAAGCGTATACTGCCTGGTACACCCTTTGTATCTTTTATGGTTAATAAAGGCAAAAAAAAAGGAAGCGCAAACTTCCTTTTTTGTTTAAAACCTGATTCCAGGTTTCAAGCATATCCAAATCTTTTCATTGTCAATTGTCAACTGTCCATTGTCAATTTTAAATGAGTCCCAAACTCTGCATTTGAGAAACTGTCAGCGGTGCTCCAACCTCAATAACTGCGCTCTTCCTGATTCCGGCATGGTGGTTTAAATCATAATACCTGGTGTTTGCAACAACGATCATGGTCAAAACGACTCCCATAACGAAAAGTGATGTTCCTGATAAAATTCTTTTTACTGTTTTCATGA
>Ga0073936_10010767_pt1 | contig 11168 bp, 12 predicted proteins | sample AliMusrvi5mmetaG_FD_87041 | JGI IMG/M metagenome (GOLD analysis project Ga0073936, IMG submission 87041) | Freshwater lake bacterial and archeal communities from Alinen Mustajarvi, Finland, to study Microbial Dark Matter (Phase II) - Alinen... | ecosystem: Environmental > Aquatic > Freshwater >... | reverse complement strand
GAAATACAGTATAATCATATTATTTATGATTATAATATAAAAAAGAAAGGTGTCAATTCTTTTCCCGTTGCCCCAAACCGCCCATGATCGATGTCCTGAATCCTCCATACCATAGCGAGAAGGCTTTCGCGGCTGTTTTTCTGAGCTGGTTCGTCGCCCAGGCCCTCAAGGTGATCCTGGGGGGGGCCACCCACAAAAAGTTCGATGTCCGTTGGCTTTTTGACACAGGCGGGATGCCCAGCGCGCATTCGGCGACAGTCGCTTGCCTCGCGACGGTTGTGGGGCTTTATTACGGTTTCAATAGTATTCCGTTCCTGATGGGCCTAATCCTGTGCCTCATTACCATGTTCGATGCCGCAGGAGTTCGCCGGCATTTGGGGTGGCAGGGCAAGATCCTAAATGAGATCGTGGATGAATTTTACGCGAAGGGCGCCGTTCCCGAGAAACGTCTCAAGGAGCTTCTCGGCCACACTCCCGTGGAAGTGATCGCCGGTGCGGCCCTGGGGATCTTTATGGCGTATCTTTTTTGCAGCTGGAAAATCCTATGAAAAAAAATATCTTTTTATCCGCCGGAATGGCCGCGCTGCTTCTCGTCCCCGTGATGGCTTTCGGGGTGGAAGGGACCGCTAAAAAAGCCGGGGCTGAGACGTCCGAATCTCCCAAGTCCGCTTCGGGCGCCACCGCTCAGAAAAAGGATCATGATGCTTTTAACGAAAAGAATATGGTCGTGAGCCAGGCCCGGCCCCAACCGGTCGCGACCGTTTCCGGAGCCGACAAAAAGAAAGCCGCGACGGGTGCCACGAAATCGGAAGCCGCTTCTTACAAAAAGGCGGTCTCCAAAGTGGTCGCCGAAAAGAAATCCGTTGAAACACCGGCCATCACGGAGCCGGTCTCCCTGCGTAATCCCGAGGAGATGCAGAAGCGATGGAAAGCCATGTTCTCCAAAGAGGTCGGTCCGGACAGCATTTCCTATACCGTGAAGCCCGGCGACAGTCTTTATGTGCTAGCGCAAAAGAATCACACGACGGTGGCCTTCATCAAGAAGATCAACAATATTAAAAGCGACAATATTTATCTCGGGAAGAAGCTCAAGATACATACCGCTCCTTTTTCGATCGTGGTGGATAAGTCCGAGAACACGCTGGTGCTTTATTCCGGGGATGTTCCCGTGAGAAAATATTCCGTGGCGACGGGCAAGAAGAACTGCACACCGGTCGGTGATTTCAAGATCACCGACAAGCTTGTGAACCCCACCTGGTTCAAGACCGGGGCCATTCTTCCTCCGGGAAGTCCGGAGAACGCGCTCGGGACACGGTGGATGGGGCTCGACAAGCCTTCCTACGGCATTCACGGAACGATCGAGCCCAAGAGCATCGGGACCCAGGCTTCCGAGGGTTGTATCCGCATGCTGAACGAAGAGGTCGAGGAACTTTTCAGTGTCGTGCCGGTAGGCACGAAGATCACTATTCAAGATGGTCCCAATACCAATCAATCGAAGCGAAGCTGAGATTGGGGCCATCCTGACTACCATTAATGTAAAGAAAATAAAAGACAGGCTTAACCTTAAAAGGTCCCTTTGACGATGCCTAAAAAACTGAAGAAAAAAAAGATTCTCAAGAAACAAGCCGAAGCTCCCGTCGCGATCAAGGAAAAGATCAAGCTTGGCACGCGCGATATTTTCGATACCTGCCTCGCGTTCGAACGGCCGGTCGTGGAGATGGAAAAAAAGATCAACGAGCTTCGCAAAATCAATCATGAAGGTATCGATCTTTCCGGCGAGATCAAAAGCGCCGAGAAAAAACTCGAGAAGGCGATCCAGGATATCTTCGATCATCTGACCCCCTGGCAGCGCGTGCAGGTCGCGCGCCACCCGCTCCGTCCTTACACGCTCGACTATGTCAATTTTCTGACCACCGACTTTCTTGAGATGCACGGTGACCGGCGTTTCAGCGACGACCGCGCCATCGTGACGGGGATCGCCAAGTGGGAAGGGAAGCAACCCGTTTGCATTATCGGTCATCAAAAAGGACGGGACACCAAAGAGAACCTGATGCGGAGTTTCGGGAGCGCCCATCCGGAAGGTTACCGCAAGGCCATGCGCGTGATGACGCTCGCGGAGAAGCACGATATTCCCATTCTTTGTTTTATCGATACTCCGGGAGCTTATCCGGGGATCGGGGCGGAAGAGCGCGGGCAGGCCGAAGCCATCGCTTACAATCTCAGGGCGATGGGCGAGCTCAAGGTTCCGATCATCTGCATCGTGATCGGGGAGGGAGGCAGCGGCGGCGCTTTAGGGATCGGGGTCGGGGACAAGATCTTTGTCATGGAAAATGCCTATTACTCCGTGATCTCTCCGGAAGGTTGCGCCGCGATCCTCTGGAAAGAACCCACGCGCGCACCGGATGCTGCGGCGGCCCTGAAATTGACAGGCCCGGATCTTCTCGGACTCGGCGTGATCGATGGCGTGATCCCGGAACCGCTGGGCGGCGCTCATCGGGATTTTAACGCGACGGCGGAAAATCTCCGGAAAACCGTCAGTGAGGCCCTCGAAGAACTCAAGAAAATTCCCCGGAAGGATCTTCCGGAACTGCGCTATCAAAAATTCCGCAAAATGGGTGTTTTTGCCACGAAGTAGGTCTCTTCTCGAAGTTCGGAGGGGGCTTGTGATTGCAAGAGCGGGGAGGTTAAGGGCTTCCCTCCGTAATTGCGGAAGACGCCGCGACGAATTTTTTCCTTCTTCGGTCAGGACAGTCTCCAAAGCTGTTTTTTTAAACTCATCAATCTCTCAAAAAGTTGCTTTTCTTGTACGACCTCCCGCAGAGTATTTTCAGGAATGTCCAGCAAGGCGACCTCATGGACCCGCTCGACGTGTTCAGGGAAGCGGTGTGCAAGCTCATAGGTGGGGATGCCCTGCCGATATTTTAAGTCGCACAATTTCTCATAGAGTGTCATCGCTTACATCCTTGGCTGCGTATTGCTACGACCCCTTTTGCCAGAATTATCGTCTTTATTGAAGATTTCATAAAAAAAAATCAATAATTTATGTCTATATATAGCATTATTAAGCATATGGAGACCCCATTACTTGTGGACCATTAAAATACTTTCACTTTTTGGGTTGACGATAAAAAAAATTGTTATAGATTGTAAAATATAAAGTGTAATTTACATTTTATAAACTATGAGAACAATAACGCTCATGACAATGACGATGCTGGTGCTGACGCCGATTCATTCCGCGGAAGCTTTCTGGGGCTTCGGGGGAAGGAAGGAAAAGCCGCTCGCTGAAGCCAAGAAATCCTATGAAAATCATGAGTATTACACGGCGCGCCGGTTCGCCCAGCAAGCTCTCGAACAAAACCCTCAGGATCCTGAAGCTGCGAAAATGATGGCGGAGATTCTCGACAAGGAGATTGAGCGGCAGAAAGAACAGCTTTTGCCCCAGGCCATCGAAGAAATGAACGGCGGGGACAGGCAGGACGCGATCAAGACCTGGCTTGACCGGAGCCGATCTCTTTTCGCGGTGAATCAATATGACCTCGCGCTTTTCGCGGCGGAAAAGGTTTTTCTCTATGACGCGGATAATATCGCCGCATCGGAGCTGATCGATCAGATCAAGGGAAAAGCGCTCAAGGAAGGCAAAGCGGACACGCTTTTTATCCATAAAATGTATAAGGAAGAAATCTCGGATCGCCTGGAACAATACCGTGTCGAGGCGGAGGATCTGGCTTCTCAGGGGCGGTTCGGGCAGGCCCAGTTCACCGCGGAGAAGATCCTGATGCTCGAGCCCGAGGATCCCAAGGCCTTAAGCGTTCTTCAGAAAGTCCTTTCACATAGGGACAGGACAAGGAGCGAAGCGCTATGAAACGCGAAAAACTCTACAAGATCGGGGAAGTGATGCAGTACACCAGCCTTTCGAGGCAAACGCTCCATAACTATACGGTCGCGGGGTTGATCCATGAGGCCCGGCGGACCATTTCAGGGCATCGGCTTTATGATGAATCGGCGTTCGATCGGTTGGAGCAGATCAAGATTTTACAGGCTAAAAATTATACGTTAAGTCAAATCAAAAAGATCCTTGAACAGCAAGAGACCCCGAAATGAAGGGTTCTCAAGCTGGGCGAGGTGAAAAGGAGACCCCCCATGCACGAAGATGAGATCAAGATGTGGAAGAAGTTCAAGAGAAGCAAGAGTCTGCCTTTGCGTGAAGAGATCGTGAAGAAATATCTTTATCTGGTGAAGTATGTGGCCGGACGGGTGGCGATCGGATTGCCGTCGAGCGTCGAGTTCAACGACCTCGTCAGCTATGGGATCCTCGGGCTCTTCGATGCCATCAACAAATACGATGTCTCCCAGGGGAATAAATTCGAGACCTATGCCGTTTCCCGCATCCGCGGCTCGATCATGGACGAGCTTCGCAAGCTCGATTGGGCGCCCCGCCTTCTTCGGAAGCGGGCCCGCGAGATCGACCGGAAATGCAAGGAACTCGAGGAGAAGAACGGACGCTTGGCCACGGACGAAGAAGTGGCGAAGGCCCTGAAGATCTCGACGGGCGATCTAAACTCGATCTACAGTGATCTTAACTCCACGACCTTCCTGTCGCTGGATGAGGTGTGGCAGAACGACGATGGGAATAAACCCATCTCGCGTCTCCAGACCATTGAGGATTCCCTCATCACGGATCAGTTCAATTTTGTCCATCAGAACGAGGTCAAGGAACTTCTGGCCGAGGCGATCGATCAGCTTCCCGAAAAAGAGAAGCTCGTGATCGTGCTCTACTACTATGAGAATCTGACACTTCGCGAGATCGGCGAGATCCTGGACGTTTCGGAATCCCGGGTTTGCCAGATCCACACCAAAGTGGTGACGCGCCTGCGCGGACATTTGATGCGCCGAGCCGGTCACTTGACCATGGAGGCCTAGTTTCAAAACCGGCTATTCTTTGGCCGAAGCAATGAGGACTTGAACGGAAAAGTATAAAGAAAAGGCGGAAAATTCAGGGTTCTTGTCACAAATATATTAAGTTTTGTCGCGCTGCGTCGATATAAGAAAAGTCACAGCGATGGAAGCCGTGTAGTTGTCTTATCCCAAAACGGCCTGCCGCTTAGGAATGAGCCGGAAGAAAAAGCCGGGGCTCGCCGAAGGTGGCCGCAAGTGGCTTAAAGGCAGGAAGAATGCAAAGCGTGGCAGAATCCAAAAGACCCAAATTCAGGATCCAGGCTCCGAGCGAGAGAACGATCGCACAAAAAGATCGCGAGGAGGTTCAGAAATACCTTCGTCTTATTCCCACCGAAGCGGAGCCCAATCTGGGGCGCGTCCGCGAGATCAAAGAAGAGATCAAAAAAGGCACCTACCTGACGCGTGAAATGATCGAAGAGGCTGCCATGCAGCTAGCGCTCAGGCTTTTGAGGAAAGAAAAGGATTAAGGCTTTCGGACGGCTGAAGCGGATCGCGAGTTGAGACCCGTAAGCGCGATCCACTTTTGAATGGCCGGCAGAGCCATGAATTTTTTCCAGACGCTCTCACTATTCAGGTAATTTTCCAGCATGAGCAGTGTGATTCCCTGATCGATCCCGAGATATTCCGTTGCCCACCAGCCTTTGTCCAGGTTGAACGCGTCCTTGAAACCAAAATTCCCGTAAAGCTCTTTTTCGTAGTGATCAAAGAAAAACCGTGCCGCCTGGGTGCTGAGCTCCGGCGTGAAGGCGATCGAGGAAAGGGCGGCGTAAGGGGCGATCGTGCCGTCCTGGATCCCCCCTCCGGGTTTTCCGCCATAGGCCTTGTAACCGCCGGGACCGACCGACGAGGAAAGGCCCCAGGAGGATCCAGAATAACTTTTGTAATGGCCGGAAAAGCTCATGGAATAATCCCGGTTCGCCAGAGTTGCTTCGCGGGAATTCTCAAAAAAATTGATGCCCTGGTCGTCCAGCTCCCGGAAGTCAATATAGGCGTGCGAGAACTGATAGGTGAAAAGCGCGCCGGTGGACGCGTAGATGACCTTGTGAGAGTTGTAGTCTCCCACCGGTCGCAGCCAGCGCTCCCAGGCTTTGGGCGGCACGGGGAAGGTCGGAGAGCCGACCGCGAGTGCCACCAGGACCATCAACTCATTGTAGGAATCCCAGTAATAAGGAAGGAATTTCGATTCCGGGGTCCAGCCCATACAGAGGAAGTCGGAGCCGTTCATCATCCATTTCCAGTTCACGCGTTCGTAGATCTCCCGGGCGAGACTGTCGACTTCGGTTCCGGGATAATATTGCGCGGCCAGAAGTGCTCCCGCGACCGCAAGCGCGGTATCGATCGACGACGCTTCGGATCCCCAGACCCGTTTTCCGGTCCTGCTGTCCAGGAAATGATAAAAGAAACCTTCCTGTTGTGCGGCCTTATGGCGGAGCATTTGGAGAGTGGTGAGGATCCTGCTGTAGGCGTGATCCCGGCTGATCCATCCCCGGGAACCCGCGATGGCATAAGCGGCGAGCGCGAATCCGGTGGCGGCCACTGAGGTCGGGGAGCCCGCGCGTGAAGAATCTTTCGTCAGCCCCGTGATTTTGTCTGAATAGTGCGTGAAATACTGACAGGTGTCTTTTTCGATTTTGTTGAGGAGTTCCCGATCTTCGGGGGTCGGCTCAAAGGCCGGGAGATACGGAGGCGCGAAGGACAAAATAAGAAGAAGCGAGAGCGAAAAAAAGGTGAGACGTTTAAGCATCAGCGCTGGTTTTGACTTGGGAGAGTTTTTCTCGGATCTTTGCGATCGCCAGCGACGCGTCCTTTTCCAGGGTCAGGGCCTTGAGGTCGGAAAGAAGTCCGTCGGTTTTTGCCAGCGCTTCGTTGAACTCTTCAGCCACCGGGATGCCTTCGTCCAGCTTTCTTGGAAAAACGCGCGCCCGATAATCGCCCTTTTCGAGTTCGTTGAAGGCTTTGCTGAACCTGAAAAAAGGTCCCGCGATCTTATGGGAGATAAAAATGGTGCCCCAGGCGATCAGGGCGAGGAGCAGGGTGAATTTCCAGAAAAGCGACCGGTTCGTTTCGTTGAGGATATCTTTGAAGACTTCCCGCTGGCGCTGGCCCAGTTTTTCGGTGGACCTGAAAAAGGAAAGGGAGGAAAAATCCTGGGTTCCGGCAGGGTGGCGGGCCTGATCGTATTCGACCATCCGGGACGCGGTCATGAGATCATTCAGCGTTTGCTCGTTGGAAAAGGCGTCGAGGACTTTGCTCCAGATGCCGAAATAGAGGCCGCCGATCGCGACGAGGTTGATCAGGAAGAGGGGGACTGTGACCGCCAGCATGAATCGCGTCTGAAGAGGTCCGTTAATAAAAAAATGCTTACGGCGGTTTTGTCCCATGGATTTTCCCTCGAGCTTCATACTATTGAAAAGGAAATCATCTGTCAAAACGTTATTCCTTGTATATAATACCGCGCAAAGCGCAACGCTTAACGCGCAGGGTTAAAAATCGTTGTGAGTTGTGCGTAGAACGTTAAACGAGGTTATTATGTGCGGCATTGTCGGTTATATTGGTTATAGGAATACTGTTCCCGTCCTGATCCAGGGACTCGAGCGGCTCGAATATCGTGGCTATGACTCCGCCGGGATCGCCTGCGTGGACCATCAGAAGGACGGCCTGATCCTGATCAAGGAGAAGGGGAAGCTCGGCGTTCTGAAGGAAAAGCTCGGGGATTTTTCAATTGAGGCGCATATCGGGATCGGGCATACCCGCTGGGCGACGCACGGAGAACCCTCTCGCGCGAACGCTCACCCTCATGTGGACGCCTCTGGCAAGATCGCCCTCGTGCACAACGGGATTTTCGAGAATTACGCCGCCCTGAAAAGCAGCCTCCAGAAAAAAAGAGTGCGCTTTCTCTCCCAGACCGACACAGAAGTCGGAGTGAACCTTATCGGCTCTTATTACCGGAAAACGCCAAAGCTTTTCGACGCGGTCAAGCGCGCCGTCCAGGAGCTTCACGGGTACTTCGCTTTCGTGCTTTTTTCCAAAGAGGATCCCGAGACCCTGATCGCCTACAAAAGGTCCAACCCTCTCGTGATCGGCTTGGGCCAGGGGGAAAATTTCGTCGCGAGCGATGTGACGGCCATCATCCCTTATACCCGGCAGGTGATCTATCTCGAGGATGAGGATCTGGCGGTGATCACCGCGCAGAAGGTCACGATCTATTCTCTCAAAACCCATTCCTGGGTCAAGCGGCAGCCGACGACGGTCCACTGGGATGTGTCTCAGGCCCAGAAACAGGGATTCCCTCATTTCATGCTCAAGGAAATGTATGAGCAGCCTGAGGTTCTGAAGAACATTCTTACAAAGCGCGTTCCCAAGGACGGGGAGATCTTTTTCGACACATTCGACGGGAAATTCCAAAAGCGGCTCAAGGCCATCGAACGGGTCTCCATGATCAGCTGCGGGACAGCCTTCCACGCCGGTCTGGTCGGAGCGATCGCTCTGGAACAGTACGCGCGGATTCCCTGTCGGGCTCAAGTCTCGAGTGAGTTCCGCTACGGCAATCCCATTCTGAACAGCGGTGATTTGGTGGTGCTGGTCACTCAATCCGGCGAAACCGCGGACACCCTGGCGGCCCTGCGCGAAGCGAAGGCTAAGGGCGCTGCCACGCTGGCGATCGTGAACGTGGTGGGCAGCACCATCGCGCGCGAAGCCGATGCCGTGATCTATACGCATGCCGGTCCCGAGATCGGCGTGGCATCCACCAAGGCTTATATCGCCCAGCTGGCCACGCTTCTTCTTCTGGCTTTTTATATGGCTAAGATCCGCAAGACGATCTCTCCGGTGGCTCTTCGGGATCTGCTCCGGGAATTTAAAAAAATGCCCCAGCATTGCGCCAGGGTTCTGAAAGAAGTTAAAAGGTTCGAATCCTGCGCCGAGAAACATTACACCCGGCGTAATTTTCTTTATCTCGGAAGGGGCTGTAACTATCCGACCGCGCTCGAAGGGGCGTTGAAGCTCAAGGAGATCTCTTACGCCCACGCCCACGGTTACGCGGCCGGGGAAATGAAACACGGGCCGATCGCCCTGATTGATCACCAGCAGCCCGTGATCTGTATCGCGCCGGATTCCATGACTTACGACAAAATGATCTCCAATATCCAGGAGATCCGCGCCCGGGACGGTATTGTGATCGCGATCGGGACCGAGGGACGCAAGGACCTTAAAAACATGGCCGATGATTTTTTTGCGATCCCCAAGGTGCCGGAGATCCTGACCGCGATCCTGACCGTCCTTCCGCTCCAGTTTTTAGCCTATAAGATCGCCGTTTTGAACGGGCGGGACGTGGATCAACCGAGAAATCTGGCAAAATCAGTCACCGTGGAATAAAAAAGGAGGCCCCTCATGAAATGTCCCCGCACAGGCGCTAACATGAAGGAAGTCGAGATCAATAAAGTCAAAGTGGATATCTCCGAAGGATGCGGCGGTGTCTGGTTCGACAATCTGGAGTTCGAGAAATTTGATGAAGCGCGCGAGAGCGCCGGCGACAAGCTGGTCGATCTGATGGCGTCCTACAAAAAGGAAGGCATCGATCTTTCAAAGCGCGTGAACTGCCCCCGTTGTCCGGACACGGTGTTGATGCGGCACTTTGAGAGTCCGCTCCGGAAGATCCAGATCGATCAGTGCCCATCGTGCGGCGGGATTTGGCTGGATGCCGGGGAACTGGCGGATTACCGGAAGCTTTTCCCGACGGAAGAGGCCCGGAAAAAAGCCGGGGACGAATTCATCGCAAAGAGCATTATGCCGATCCTTGAGGCGGAATCCCGAAAAAGTCAGGAAGCGCTCGGCAACGCCCGGCGCGTCGCCAATGTGTTCCGTTTCATCTGTCCGAGTTACTATATCCCCGGGAAGCAACAAGGCGCTGCTTTTTAAGGCAACGCCCGCGGGAGGCGGATCTTTCCGGAATTTCCATGAAGAACTCCACAGAGGTTCCTTCTTTATCAGAGCGCGTTCTGGCCGGGCCCAAAAAGACGCTCGCTTCTTTCATCGTCTGGGCCGGTGAAGAAAAATTCAGACCCTTCGATCTTTTCGTCCTGGCGCTTTACATGTTCGCCGTCGGTTTCGGGATCCGGTTTCACGAACCGTGGAGCGACGAAGCCCTTCCCTGGATCATCGCGCGAGATACGGATTGGCGCGGCTTTCTTGAAATGATCTTCCACAACTGGGATCGGCATCCGGGCCTTTTCCACGTCATTTTATTGCCCTTCGTCAAGGCGGGTTTCCCTTATTACACGCAGTCCCTTTTGAACGGTTTCTTCGCGTTCTTGGCGGCCTTTCTTCTTCTGGCCAAGGCGCCTTTTCCAAGGTTCTTCCGCTATCTTTTCCTTTTTTCCTATTACATGCTCTATGAATATTCCGTGATCGTCCGGCCCTATATGCTCGCGGTCCTGCTTCTTTTTGTTCTGGCGGTTTTCTATCCCAGACGCGAAAAAAAACCGCTGACCTACGCTCTCGGAGTGGCGCTGCTTTTCCATTCGGATTATATGGTTTTCGGATTGGGAGTGGGACTTACGTTGGCCTACCTGCTCGAGTACGGAAATTTTTTTAAGGTAAAGCCCCGCCTGGCTGTCGCTTTTGCTGTGATGGCTCTAAACGGGCTCCTGGTTGGGTGGATGGCCCACGCGCTTCCCGCGGGTCACGGGGAATACGGCCATAAGCTGGCGTTCCATCTTCTCAACGGAGCGAAGCCCCTGGCCAATGCCTTTTTCCCTTTCTCGGATCTGGGCCCGCACGCGGCCTTTGCGTTCCCCGCGGCGGTCTTTGCGGGTTGCGTGGGGGTAATCGGCGCATGTGTGTCCTTGGTCCGCCGGCCCGTGCCCTCCCTGATCCTGGGAGTTTCCCTGGCCTATCTTTTTACGATCTTCGCGTTTTTTCACGGAGGAGATTACCGGAATCACGGTTTTATTCTTCTGAGCGTTCTCTTTACTCTTTGGATCGCGAGAGATCCTGGAGAAAATCCCCCGCGGGATGCCGGAAGTCCGAGGGGCTTGAGACCATGGCCTGCGCGGTTAATGTTCCTAATCACGGGGCTCTGCCTGTTGCTGGGCTTCCAGAATCTCAGCTTTGTTTACTTGCTGGAGTATCACCTCCCTTTCTCGGGGGCGAGGGATATGGCAAGAGCCATCGCGAAACTTGAAACGGAGCACAAGATTTTCGAACAAGGT
>Ga0073936_10010765_pt1 | contig 11169 bp, 5 predicted proteins | sample AliMusrvi5mmetaG_FD_87041 | JGI IMG/M metagenome (GOLD analysis project Ga0073936, IMG submission 87041) | Freshwater lake bacterial and archeal communities from Alinen Mustajarvi, Finland, to study Microbial Dark Matter (Phase II) - Alinen... | ecosystem: Environmental > Aquatic > Freshwater >... | reverse complement strand
TGTTGTCGGCACAGTAACCGACAAACAGGACGGTGGTTTTCGGATCGCCGATGTTGTTCTTGAGGTGATGCAGGATGCGTCCCGCCTCGCACATGCCCGACGCGGAAATGATGATCACCACCCCCTCGAGATCATTGAGCGCCTTGGAACCGGTCACCGACCTGACCAGCGTCAGGTTCTCGAATCCGAACGGGTTCTCCTTCTCAAACAGCGATTGGTACACCTCGTCGTTGAACGATTCCGGATGGAGCCGATAGATCTCGGTCGCGCTCACGGCCAGCGGACTGTCCACAAACACCGGAATCTCCGGGATGGCGTCGCGCTCGAACAAATCGTGCAACACATACAGGAGTTGCTGCGTGCGCTCCACCGCGAACGATGGAATCAGGATCTTGCCGCCACGCTTGAAGGCCTGCCGGATGATCTCGCCGAAATGCTCGCCCATGCCTGGCGGCGCCTCGTGCTCGCGCCCGCCGTAAGTGCTTTCCATCAGCATGAAATCCACCTCCGCCACCGGCACCGGATCGCGCAATACCTCGTTGTGTCCGCGCCCGATATCGCCGGAAAACAGGAACCGTTTCTTGCGACCAGCCGCCTGGTCTATCACTTCCAGCAAAACCTGGGCGCTGCCCAGAATGTGGCCGGCATCGATGAAGGTCAGCGTGATGCCGTCGCCCACCGGCATCGGACGGTCATAGTTGATCGTCACGAACTGGCGCAGGCAGTGCTCGGCATCCTGCTCGCTGTAGAGCGGCGTGACCGGTTCCAGACCGTCCCTGAGGCGGTGTTTGTTGAGCCACTCGATGTCGCTCTGCTGGATGCGCGCGCTGTCGGCCAGCATGATCTGGCACAGGTCGCGGGTGGCGTGGGTGGTGTAGATGTTGCCGGTGAAACCGTTGCGCGTCAGGTTGGGAAGGTTGCCGCTATGGTCGATGTGCGCGTGGGACAGGATCACCAAATCAATGGATTTCGGATCGAAGTGCGGGAAGCCACAATTCACCTCGTAGGCGTGGCTGCGCGATCCTTGATAGAGACCGCAATCCAACAGAATGCGCTTGCCGTTGACTTCCAGCAGGTGTTGCGAACCGGTGGTGGTGCCGGCGGCACCGCAGAATTTCAGTTTCATGGGCGTGTGGTTTCTCGGGGTTTGTTAGACACGAAGCTCGCGCGAGAACACCAGCGAATCGCGCCCGCTGGCCTCGTATTGCCCGCGGCGATGGCGCGGCAACGCATCCACCGTAGCCGGGGAATAACCCAGATGCAGTGAAAAAAAATCCGCGGCGCGGTTGCTCAATGCGAACACCCGCAGGATGCCATCCCGGCGTGCCACGGCCTCCGCATGACGCACCAGTTCCATGCCGTAGCCCCTGCGCTCGTGCGCCTTCTTGACATACAAGCACGCCACCTCGGCACACGCTTCCGCCGGATAAGGATGCAACGCCACACAGCCGACCACGTTGTCGTCGATGGTCATCACATGAAAATCCCCGAGCCGCGACTGGATGTCCTCGTAAGTCCGCTCCACCAGTTTGGTGCGGCGCACCGACCGGCCGATCATGCCTAACAACTCCGGAATATCCTCCTCGCGCAACGGCCGGATCATCCGGTAACTGTCGGCATGCACCATGGTGCCGACCCCCTCGTTGGAAAACAGCTCGTCAACCAACGCTCCCTGGCGGCGACCGTTGAGGACATGAACCCGTGGCACCCCGCGCTGGCAGGCAGCAGCTGCGGCACGCAACAAGGCGGCCCCCGCCGCATCGGTGCGGGACGTCAGGCTTTCCGCGTCTGCGGCGCGGATCGCGTGGGCCGGTTCGCCATCAATCAGGATCGCCTCTTCGAGCAGGGTGATGATTTTCGCCACGCCGATGCCGCGGGCGAACTCCACCACCGGTGGGTCCAGCGGCCCGGTGGCCGAGGCGTCCACCACTGCGGATTGGCCGCGGGCGAGGATGTCGAGCGTTTCGCGGAGCGCCTCCGGCGCGCTGAGCGGATGGCCCACCCGCGCCGCCATGATCTCGCACTCCAGCGTCCAATCGTAGAGGTCCTTGAGGTCGCCGCCGAGTACGCCGAGCACGAGTTTGACGCCCAGGTCTTCAAGCACGGCGAGGTCCAGCAACGTTTCGGCCACCGCCGGCTCCGGCAAAATCCCCGCCTCAATCAGCACCAAAAACACCTTTCCCCGGAATTGGGGAATGTATTGAAGGACCTCCCGGACATCGTTTGGTTGCGCCACCCCCGATTCCTATCAAACCACGCAATTCCCGCAAGCGCGGTTTCATGACAAGAATGGCGATGATTGCTTGAGCCCCCGCCCGCAATCCATCATCGACGCAGGGGCGATCCGGGTCCATCGTTCCGGGGTCGCACTGGAATGGCACAAACTTAAGAGTCCGCCTGAAGGCGGGACTACCTACCTCTCCCAGAACATTGAATCCATAAGCAGGTAGTCCCTCCTTCAGGAGGGCCTTGCATTCGCAGCCAAAGAAACCGTCCCACAGCAATTTTAAGTTAGCACCATCCGGGATCGCACCGCGGTTTCACCCATCATCCAGCAGCCCATGACCATCCGCCAAACCACAGTGAGCGCCACCATCGCGCTGGTTCTAACAATCTCCCGCGCGCCGGGCGAGGGCGTGAACCTGCTGCCTAACGGAAATTTCGAGGGTCAGGACCCGCTGCATGGCTGGGTCACGGTTTTCCCCGACGAGGAGTTTTACAAGGACAACGGTCCCTACGTGAAAATGGCGCCGCCTGCGGTGGTTGGCGGGCGCAAGGCGGTGATGCTCGACTTGCCTGCGGGCATCGGCGGCAACCAGGGCGGCAAGATCGAGAGCGTGCCGGTGCCGGTCGAACCCGGCGCGACCTATCACATCGAGGTCGATTGCATGACCTGGGATTTTTCCGCCAAGATTCACGCGGAGGCCTGGACGACCGATCCCAATCCACAGCAAAAACGCACGATTTTCCGCAAGGGGCCCGCGAATGGCAAACCGGCGCTGATCATGTGTTACCGCGCACAGGTGCCATCGCCGCCCGGCAACTCGAAATCCTGGAACACCGCAAGCCGCGATTTCACCGTGCCGAAAACCGTGGTGGTTGCCGGCCAGGATCAAAAGCCGGAGTTCATCACGGTGAAAGTCGTCAACTACGGTGCCACCATGGCCGCCGGCAAATCCTACTTCACCAATTTCCGCTTGTTCCGTGTGGATCCACATAACGGCGATCAAAAACCCAAAGCAAAACCGTAACTCACCGTGGTGAATACCAACGGGACACCCACCACCACCGACTTGCCCTCACCGCGCCAGATCCTCCGGCGGGCAGGCCGCGCGTTGAAAATCGGCCGCAGCTTCACCGCGCTGGCCAGCGGCCTGGTCGCCGCAGGCGTGATGCTGGGCATCTGGCTGGTGGCGGATTCGCGGGCGCGCTTCGGTGCCGCCGGACGGTGGACCGGTCTGGCGGCCATCGCCCTGCCGCCGCTGGCCGCTTTCGCCCATGCTATCAGATTGTGGCTGCGCCACTGGGATGACGCCGCCCTGGCCCGCCGCCTGGAAACCAGCACCGGGCGCGATGACAACGCCCTGGTCAATGCCGTACACCTCGACCGGTCGCTGGAGCGCGCCTCGCCATGGCGCGCGGTTTTGTTAGGCGAGTTGGCCGGCCTGTGGCAGGGCACCGCCTGGCAACGGGTTTACGATTGGCGCGTGCTGCGGCGGTGGGGAACGGCGGCCGGGGCGCTACTTCTGTTAGGATGCGCGTTGTTCCTGTTGCATCCTGCGGATTTCCGCCAACGTGTTGCCCGGGTGTTGATGCCGGCGAAGGAAATCGCGCCCATCTCCCGCACCCGGGTGACGGCTGTGGCGCCGGGCGATCGCGTGGTCACCCGCGGCACGGTGCTGCCGATGCGGGTCACCCTGGCCGGCTTAGTCCCGCATGAGGTCTGGATGATGGTTGCCATGACCGAGGGTCGCGTCGAGCGCCATGCCGCGCAACGGGTGGGCGACTCGATGCAATGGGCGCTCGAATGCAAGTGGACCGAGGACGGCCGCTATTGGTTCGAAGCCGGCGACGCGCGGTCCTTTGATCGCAGCGTGCAGGTCCGGCTCCCGGCCCAGGTCGTCACGCGCGAACTCGCTTACACGCCGCCGCCATACACCAAACTGCCGGAGGTCCGCATATCTAACAGAAAGCCCTGGCCCGCGATTCCGGAAGGCTCGGACGTGACGCTGGGTTGGACCTTCGATCGCGGGGTGGCCAAGCTTGCCGTGGATCACGACGATGCCAAGGTGCAAGCGGGTGCCACTCCGGAAACCTGGGAACTGACAGGCAGGTTGGCCGTCAACCGGGCGTGGATCGCCCGTTGGACGGATGCGTCCGGCCTAACAGACCAATCGCGGGTGGTATTCAACATCAAGCCTGACGAGGCGCCGCGGGTCCGTTTGATCCAACCGACGGGCGAAGAGGAAGTGTTGCTGACCCGTGACGCCTCGCTGCGCCTCACCTTCGAGGCGAGTGACGACTATGGGCTGGCGGATGTTTCGCTATGCCGCGGCACGCCGGAGAAACCTGACTCGAAGGTGATCCAGGCATGGCAGCCGGACTCGCGTTCCTTCAAGCAAACCGTGGACATCCAGTTGTCGCGATGGATCGGCAAGGAGGAAAGCGAGGCATGGTTCTGCGTGATCGCCCGCGATGCCAACAACGTCACCGGCCCCGGGCGCACCTTGTCGCGCATGCTGGTGGTGCGCATCGTCACCCCGGAAGAATTGCGGCGCGTCGCCGACAACCGCCAGGGCGAGGTGTTGGGCAGTCTCGAGGATCTGCTACGGCTCCAACAAACCAACCTGGATGCCACCCGGGTAATGTTGCACGATCCGAAGGCCGCCGCCGGCGGCGATCCCGCTACTTTGTTAGAAAGACAGTCGCGCATCGAAGAGGGTGCCCGGCAACTGGTGACCAACACCCCGAGCGGATCCGCGGCGTGGCTGGATGTGCTGACCGGGTTGCTGGCGAAGGAAATGCCGCAGGCGGTGCTGGCGCTGCGGGATGCGGCCACGGCCAAGGTTGTGGATCGGCCTAAGGCGCTGGCGAAAGGCGAAGCGCTGGAAGCCGCGATCCTGGCCCGCTTGAAGAACCTGCCCGCGGACTTGCGCGACGAGACCGGTGGCGCGGCCGTGCGCGATCTGATAGGCCGGGTGGAAGCCTTGTTCAACCGGCAAAAGGCCCTGCACCAGCGAACGCTCAAAGCGGTGCCCGCCGAGGCCACATCCATGGCCGCCGATCAGGACGCGCTGGCCGACGAATCGCGGGTGGTCAGGCAGGCGTTGGCGGATGGCGCGCAGAACGCCTCGCTCGGTGACGCCGCCTTCCGGGTGGTTCTCGGCAAGGCCGCCGCGCTGATGGGTGAAACGAAGATCTATGAACAAATGATCCGCAGCGCGGAACAAATCGAAGGCGCGCATTTTCCCGCCGCGGCCACCATCTCCAAACAAGTCCTGGTGGACCTCGCCCGCGTGCTCGAAATGCTCAATACCTCGCAACGCGCCACCGCCGGCGACAAGGCCGACTCGCTCAAGGAGGCCGCCGCCGATCTCCACGAGAAACTCGAGGCCCTCGCGGAAAAACAACGCGAAGTCGTGGAGAAAAGCAAAGCCCTCGCCGCCAAGAACGAGTTCCGCCCGGAGGATGTGGCGATGGCCAAGGAATTGGCCGCGGAAAAAGAAGCGCTCGCCAAGCTGATAGAACAAATGCTCACCGACGCCCATGTCTTCCCCGACCTCAGGCCGATGAACGAACTGCGCGAGGAACTCACCAAAGTCTTCGAGGACGTCATCCAACAGGATGCCGCCCAGGCCGCCGCCGGCGAATTGAAACCTTCCGAAATCGCCGTACAAAAAGAGGAAAGCTTGTTAGAGGATCTGGAAAAGGCGGCCAAGACCGCAGAAGATATGGAAATGTGGTTGCCTGACAAAAACGAAACCACCAAGTGGCTGATGGAGAATTTCGATCTGACGGAAATGCCGGAAATCCCCAATCTCCCGCTCCCTGACAGTTTCACCGACCTGGTCGGCGATCTGCTCAAGGAACAGGAAGGCCTCGCCGAACAAGTACAGGACGCCGCTTCTAACAACGCATTCGCGGTCAACCCCGCCAATGGCTGGGAAGTGGCCGACGGACCGATGCCCGGATTCAATGCCCAAGGCAAATCCGGCAACACCCCGCCTAACAAAAACGAGCAGACCGGGCGATCCAGCGGTGGTCGCGAAGGTGAGTCGAGCGGCGAGATGGTCAACCAACGCGCCGACCACTTGGAAGGCAGCTCGATCGACGCTCGCCGCACCAACGATCCGATGCAGCAGGGACAGGTGAAGGACGACGGCCCGCCGGCCGACGCCAAGGCGACCGGCGGCGGCAAGGCCGGCGGCGTGAGCCAGCGCGCGGGCATGACCGGCGAAGCGCCGTTGCGCCCGGTCAACACTCCCGACCAAGTACTCAACAGCGCGCTGGCCGCCGAACAGGCACTGCTGGCACAACAAACGGCCAAAAGTTATGCCACCGCACGCTTGTTCTATCTGCGCACCGGGCCGCTGTCCGAGGTCGCCCGCCTGATGGACGAGTCCCACGATGCCCTCAAGAACGGCCGCCTCGCCGACTACGAAGCGTTGCACCGCCGTATCGTGGCCGGGCTGCGCAAACTCGGCGATGGCGGCACTACCAATGACGTGACGGCCCTGGGGGGCACGGGGTCCCGTTTCGTCGGTGAGAAACGCTTGCCAGGTGGTGCCGATGTCGCAGTGCCCGCCGGCTTCCAACAGCCGGTCGATGATTATTTCCGCGCCCTCGACACGCCATGAGCCGCCGGTTTTGTCAGAGCGGTCGGATGAGTCGGACAAGTCGGATATGTCTGACTCGTCTGACTGGTTTGACTGGTTTGACTCTTCTTCTAACAGTAACCGCCTCCGCTGCCCCCAAGACCAAAGTCAAGGACTCCGGATGGGCGGTGGAGGGCGCGCCCTACCGGGTGACCCTGCATGCCGGCGACCCGCCGAACGCGCCCGATGCGGGCTGGGAAATCGAGGTGCCGGATTTCGGTGCGGGCCGGTCCGACATGCGCGACGTGATGTTGTTAGGCGCGGATGGCAAGGAGATCGCGCTCGATCCGGTGTGGCGCGGTGCCGGCGGCATGTTGCTGCTGCTGGCGGAATCGATGCCGGGGGACGATGCGCCCGCAACCCTGTATTTCGGTGGCAACGCGTCGCGGAGGCTGAAGTCTTGGTCCGCCAAGCGCAGCTTGTTGCTGGAGACCCGCCGCCTGCCGGCGGGTGCCGGGGTGGCAACCTATGGCGCGTGGCAGGAGGCATGGAAAAAATCCTCGGTGGTGGATGGCGTGGGATTCGTGCCGCTGATTTTCCAAGGTGAAAATCCATTCGGCGAATCCCATCATTTTCTCAGCCGCTATACCGGGTTGTTGAAAACCGGCGACGGTGGAACGATGAAGTTCTACACTCTATCAGACGATGTTTCCTATGTCATGATCGACGGGCGTGCGGCAGTGCAATGGCAGCAGAACCAGCCGCCGCCACTCAATCCCGAAAAGGTGCCTGCCACCAGCGTGCGCGTACCCAAAGGATTCGTGAAAATCGAGTATTGCCACGCGGCGGTGGATCCGCCGGCGGCGATGGTGCTCGGCTGGGACAAGGGCGGAAAACTCGGCAACGTGCCGCCGGAAGCATGGGTCCATCCAGGCAAAGTGAAGGTTGAAGCGATGGAGTCGTCCGATGTTTCGCCAATTCCCCTGGCTTCGCTGGATGCCGATAGATATCTCGGCTATGGCGGCGAATGGTATGTGATCGTCAACGCCAACATCCCTCCGCCAGGCGAGGGCTGGCTGGTCGAATGGCTGTGGTCGGATGGTCGGGTGGACCAAGGACCCGAGGCACACCGCCTGTGGATGAACCTCGATCCGCTGCGCGTCACGCTGCGTTTGCGCAACGGCACGCGCGGCATCGAAGGACACCGCACGTTCATGATCCCGCGCAACATGCAGCCTTCAACCATCAACAACGAACAACAACTGGCCGCGTTCACCGGATTGTTGGAAAAACAAGACCCTAAAGGGTTGGATGAGGCCGGACGGCGCGCGGGATTCGTACTGGCCAACGATTTCATGCCATCCGCCACCGCCGCACGCTGGGCGGATGCTTTCCTGGAAGTCGCCAAACCGGGTGCCGGCCCGTGGAGCAACGCGTTGACCGTGGCAATCCGCCAAATCGCCAAACGCGACCCCAAGGCCGCCCTTGCCAAACTCGACGCGCTGCCCGCCCCCGCCCGCGCCGCCATGGGTCCGGCGGCTGATTTGTTAGAACTCGATTTGCGGGTGTTTCTGCTCAAGGATCCGATGGTGATCGGGCAGGTGGCGAAAATGCGCAAGAGCGGCGACAAGGCGCTGGCCACGATGGCGGCAATCCGCCTGGGGGACTATCAGCTTCTCAACGGCCGGATCGAGGAAGCGGCCCGGTGTTATGCCGAGGCCGTGCCCGAGCGCGGCGACAATGCCGGCAAAGCTCCGGTCATCGACCGCTCGCATTCGCTGGCGATCGAGGACCTGGTGAATGGCAGCCACCTCGAGGAGGCGCGCGCCAAACTCAATGATTGGGAACGCCTCCGCCCGGCAGCCAAAATCGAGGGCGATCAGTTGTATTGGCGCGCCCGGGTCATGTTCATGGGAGGCGAGTGGCAACGCGCCTTGGTGGACTTGGAAACCTGTCTCAAGGTGCGGCCAGGATCCCCGGAGGAAATCGACGTGCTGTTCTGGCAAGGCAGGACGCTCTATGAACTCGACCGCAAAAAGGATGCCCGTAAAATATGGAATTCCCTGATCAAGGACTATCCAAAACACGAACGCGCCGAAACCGCCAAACTATGGACCGAAAAACCATGAGAATCCGTGGAATGAATCCATCCCGTCTCCATCGCGGAGCGATGATTGATGGTAGCCGGGCGTTTCAACGCCCGGTCGGATGGCCCCACACGTTCCCCCGTCGCGGCGCGACGGTTGAAGCCGATGGATGGCGTGACACGACGCCCCGCGTTTTCATGCGTCGCGCCGCGACGCGAATATGCGATAACGCCCCAACCCGTGGGATAAATCCCACGGCTACTATCATGCCGTCGCTCCGCGACGAAGATGCATCTTCCCATCGCCCAGACAACTCCCAGGCTTTATGAGCCCTCTTATTTCTCTGTTATTCGCTTTTATAGCCATTTCGCCCGCTCTTGCGGACGGTCCCGGCCGCATTTATACCAAACCCGCGGCGTCCGACACGGGACTCATCACCGGCAAGGTCAAGGGTGCCGTGTTGACCCATGCGATCGCCGTCGAGCGCGACCGCACCCGTGTTTATCTGGCCACGCTGGATGCCGGCGGCACCGAATTCCGGTTTCCCAATTTGCCGGTGGGGCGGTTCGATCTGGTGCTGGTGACCAAAGACAACCGGGTGATCGAAGGCCTCGCCTTGGGCAAGGCGACCAACCTGCCGGCTGACAGGGCGAAACACCTGGCGGAGGGTGTGGCCAAGGCGGATTCGTTTTTCAACCGTCACGTCCGCCACCGCACCGGAGTGGATGGCGAGGTGGCATTGGTGTTCACCGAACGCATCCGCGACGGCCAGATCCTGCGCGGCTCGGGCGAGAAACTCAACGCCTGCCTGCGCCGCCTCGAAATCATCGAACTGCACGAGGCCGCCGACGATTGGCAGATGACCCGCACCCGCCACCTCTATCGGGAGGAAACCCCGCGCCAACAAGGCATCCCGTTTCTCCAACATATCCATCAACCCGCACTCGGCGGTTTGCGCGTGGCCACCACGCCGCGCGATCTGGAAACCATCGATCTAACAAAGAGTTAAACCATCATGAACCACCCCAAATGCCTCAATGTCATCGCCGGCCAGGGCACCGGCCAGCGCATCCCGCTCACCTCCTCACCGCTCACCATTGGCCGCGCCGACGACAACCGGGTGATCCTCCCGCCCGAAACCGGCGCCTCGCGCCACCATGCCGAGTTGAGCGAAGACGACGGTGCCTGGTCCGTGCGCGACCTCGGCAGCATGAATGGCACCTGGGTCAACGACGAGCGGATCGAATGGCCGCGCTTGCTGCATCCGGGTGATCAGATCCGGATCGCCAGCGAAGTGATGGTTTACGGCGACACCTCGATGCCCATGCCGGAGATCCCCACCGCCGCTGCCGCGCCTGGCATGCAAATACCGGCTCCTGCAAAAAGCGTCCCGGAATCCGGCCCACACCCCTCCGGGCGCTCCACCGTGGTGTTGGAAAGCGGCGAAAGCCCCGCCGGAATCGCCACCGATACCGCCGCGCAACTCCACCTGTTGGTCCCCAAACTCAATAGCGTGGTCGCCGAAATCGGCAAAACCATCATCGGCCAAAAGGACATCCTCCACAGCCTGATGCTGGCGCTCATGTCACGCGGCCATGTCCTCATGATCGGCCTGCCGGGCCTGGCCAAAACCCTGATGATCCGCACCCTCGCCGAAGTGCTCGACCTGCGCTTCCGCCGCATCCAGTTCACCCCGGACCTCATGCCCACCGACATCACCGGCACCGATGTGTTGGAAGTGGATGAAGCCACCGGCCGCAAGAACTACCGCTTCATCCGCGGCCCGGTGTTCACCAATATTCTGTTAGCCGACGAGATCAACCGCACCCCGCCCAAGACCCAGGCGGCGCTGCTCGAGGCGATGCAGGAATACCACGTCACCGCCTCCGGCGAAACCTATCCGCTGGCCCCGCCGTTTTTCGTGCTCGCCACCCAGAATCCGCTGGAACAGGAAGGCACCTATCCCCTGCCCGAGGCGCAGCTCGACCGCTTCATGTTCAGCCTGCGCGTCGATTACCCGAGCGAAGCCGAAGAAGAACAGATCGCCGAAAGCACCACCTCCGACCAAACCGTCGAATTGAAAAAACGCATGAGCGGCGAGGAGATTCTGTTACTGCAACGGCTGGTCCGGCGGCTGCCGGTCTCACGCCACGTCGTGAAATACGCGACCCGCCTGGCACGCGCCACCCGCCCGGCCGACCCGCGCGCGCCCGAGGCGGTCAAGAAGTGGATCCACTGCGGTGCCGGCCCGCGCGCCACCCAATATC